>Ga0214472_10001647_pt1 | contig 24722 bp, 16 predicted proteins | sample RVTome_6_FD_207662 | JGI IMG/M metagenome (GOLD analysis project Ga0214472, IMG submission 207662) | Soil microbial communities from uranium-contaminated site in the Upper Colorado River Basin, Wyoming, United States - RVT140D175 | ecosystem: Environmental > Terrestrial > Soil > Contaminated >...
TTTTGTTCTGATCTCTGTTTGTTTCAGGTTTTGGACATTCGGATTTAACTGATTTCACGTTTGTTTCGGATTTCGATATTCGGATTTCGGATTTGCTCCTTTGGCTGTTCAGTTGTGCATCAACACATGTTCTTCGTATTCTGTTTCGAAGAACAGCTTGTGCTTGGCTTCTTCCTTGGCGAGACCGGCGAAGACCTGCTTGAGGTTGGCATCCGGGACTTTCTCGGCCATGTCGCTATAGAGCTCAAAGGCAGCGCGTTCTCTTTTCATCGCAACGATCATTGCATCTTGGTAGGAGATGTTGTCGCTGGCATCGACTTCGACCAGGTAGTCGGAAATCTTCAGGTCCAGTACTTCCTTTTCCGGGGTCAGTTTGCGCTCGCCGGTTTTTACTGCGAGCAAACGTTCCTTGTGGCGTTTTTCCTCTTCCGCAAATTCAAGCAACAGTTTTTTCATCCCGGCTTTTTCAGCGCGCTCGGCAAGTCTTGCATAGAAATCGGCAGCCTGCTGTTCCTGGTCGATCGCATAATCGAGAATTTCATCAACGGTATTCATGATCGTTCACCCTGCTACTCAATCTGGAAGAATCGGAAAAAGCGATGTCTCCCGCAAAGGCGCAAAGGCGCGAAGTGGCCGGGCGAGGCCCGTCATCCCGAGCGAATGCGAGGGATCTGAAAAGAAGATTTCTCGCCTTGCTCGAAACAAGGATTTCTCCCGGAGTTTACCCTGAGCCTGCCGAAGGGGTCGAAATGACACTGGGTGTCACTTTGCGCCTTGGCGGCTTGGCGAGATAAATCTTCTGCAGTCGTTCTGGGCCGACTAAACGCGGGGACGAAAAGGGGACGCGAACCTTTTCCTTGATTAGAGAGTCAAGCCGTCGAAGTCTCACGCCGCTGCCTTACCCGGTTTACGTCATCGGCCGATGGTGAAGTTGCCATCGCTGATATCACAGATCGATGGCGAGCTGGTGCTGCAGATCCTGATGTTATAGTCGCTTCCAAGCGTCTGCCGCAGGGGCACTCTCCAGGTCAGTGACCCGCTTCCCCCTGTACCGATAGAGGCGTTGCTCTTGATCGTGCGATTCAGAACCCCGGCCTTTAGAAGATCAACCTTCACAATAATCCCACGATTTCCCAAGTAGGTCCAGCCAATAGTAACTTTTTTCCCTTTACGCCAGTTTTCGGTTCCGTTAGGGGACGTGACAGTAATTGCATCGGACAGATTGAAGGTGGCCGTGACCGATGTGTCGGCATACATGTACATGGTGCAGGAACCTGTGCCGCTACAACCTCCACCGCTCCAACCAGCAAACGTAGAGCCGGATGCCGGGCTAGCCGTAAGGGTCACTGATGTGCCGCTTCCGTAGGATTCCGAGCAATCAGAGCCACAGTTGATACCGAAACGACGAGTGCCAGTGGTCACCGTGCCGCTCCCGCTGCCCGTCTTGGTTACCGTAAGGGTTGGAAGGATAAGTGGGTCCTGATCGGTGATGGTGAACACCCCCCAGTTCCTAGCTGCCAAGGTCGCACCACCTTGAACGTTACTGAGGGTCAGCATCAGCCTCTCATCACCTTCATGTATCGAGTCATCCAGAATGGAAAGTGTGAAGTTTTTGCTGGTCTCGCCGTCGGCGAACACGAGGGTGCCTGAGGTTGCGACGTAATCCAATCCAGCAGTGGCTGTCCAGTCACTGGTGGTGAAGTCCACGCTCACCTCACCGTCTTTGCCATTTCTACGGATGATCGAGATGACGGCGGTGCCAGCGTCTTCACGAGCCTGATAAAAAACTGAATCGACCGACACGGTTCCAGGATTTACATGCGTATCAATAATCGAAAGTTTGGCGACAAAGGCGTCCCACGGACCACCGCCAGGGTCGAAACCCCCTGCAGTGGTGGGAAAATCTAAAGACTCAGTTCGTCCTGTCACATAGACGTTGCCCGCGCGATCCAGGGCGATCCCCCACCCTTGCTCGCTAGCACTTCCGCCCAAAAACGTGGCATACAGTAGCCGGGAACCATCTGCGCTGAGCTTCGCTACGTAGGGCTCTCCGTCTATATCTCCAAGGCAACAGCTCCCACGGAAGCTTCTGCTGAACGCCCCGGTGGTGGTGGGAAAATCAGGGGCGCAGGTCGTTCCAACGACATAGGCATTGCCTGCGTCATCCACTGCAATGCCTTTGCCTCCATCGCCGCCGCCGCCGCCCAAAAAAGTGGAGTACAACAACGTAGAGCCATCGGCACTGAGCTTCAGCACAAACGCATCGCTCGACCCGATATCTACAGCATGGGTTGTTTCGAAAGCCCCGGGCGTGGTGGGAAAGTCTGAGGATTCTGTCGATCCAGTTACATAGGCATTACCGGTAGCGTCCAGAGCGATCCCTGTACCCACGTCGCTGGCGTTCCCGCCGATGTAGGTTGCATAAAGCAGTTGCGACCCATCGGCGCTGAGCTTGGCCACAAAAGCGTCTTGGCCACCGTTGTAGCTCGTATCGAAGGCTCCGGGCGTTGCGGGAAATTCCGAAGCGTAGAACCACCCGGTCCCGCCAGTGACGTGAGCGTTGCCGGTAGCGTCTACTGCAACTGCCAAGCCCCTGGTTCCTCCGGGGTCGGAACCCGTGCCGCTTCCCAAAAATGTCGAGTAAAGCAGTTGCGAGCCATCGGCGCTGAGCTTAGCCACAAAGGCGTCGCTGTAGCCAAAGCTTCGGGGAATCGTATCAAATGCTCCAGGCGTAGTGGGAAAATCGGGGGAGTTGGTCCATCCGGTCACATAAGCACTGCCTTCCGTATCCAGTGCGATCGCATATGCCTCGTCCCAACCACTGCCCCCCAAACGCGTGGAATAAAGCAGCGTGGAGCCGTCGCTGCTCAGCTTGGCCACAAACGCGTCGGCATAAGGATGGGGGCTTGGATCGAAAGCCCCATCGGTGGTGGGAAAATCGGAAGCTTCGGCCCGCCCAGTTACGTAGGCGTTCCCGGCGGCATCCACGGCAATACCCCAGCCATAATCAAACGAATGCCCCATCAACAGGCCGCCAGTACTTCCCCCTAGAAGGGTGACGTAGAGAAGCGTAAAATCACTACTGAACTTGGCAACGAACGCATCTCCATCATTGTGGGTGGCCGTGGAGAGCCCGGTAGTTCCAACCACGTAAATGTTCCCCGCGGGGTCCAGAGCGATTCCATTGCCATCATCGAACTGGCTCCAACCCAAGAACGTGGAATATTCAAGCCCCGGATCTATCACGAGCGGTTTTCTGGGATCATAGGAAGCCAACTCAAAGGCAACTTCATGTGATCTTGGATTTTCGCTTTTCGATGTTGGATTCAAGACGTAGCGGCCGGAGATTTCTTGCCTCACGCCGTCCAGCTCTTGATAGATGAACGCTTTCTGGATTCGTACGGAACCGGCAGAACTCTGGAGTATGAGATGACCTTCCTTGTCTATGTCGATTTTGTCTGCGCCCTCAAACGCCATCCGGATGACATCCGGGTCAGCGCCTGGAGCAACGATAAAGTCGAATTCCAACTGGCTCTGGTTGCCATAAAAAACTAGATCAATACCGGGATAGACTTCTTCGTAGCGCACCTTGGCGTAATGCGGAACATTTTTCCGCCACTTTTTCGGATCGCTGCCGATGAAGTAGTTGCTCTTCCCACGGAGTTCGTCAATTCCAACGACCTTAGGCTCGGCTGCCGCGCCAACCAATTTCATTCGCAACACCGTCTGAAGCTGCCGGCCTTGAGCATTAAGATCTGCATCATTCCAGTCTACATTACCCGCCCTTGCCGCCTGGCGACTCATTGCCGGTCTCTTTTCCTGCGGGTTCTGCAGCACCATCACCACTTCACTTGGTGTCAGTGACAGGGTATAGCCTCTGCCTCGTGACACGAACTTCGCCTGCTCGTCGGTCTGCCCGTGGTTGGCTTCAAAGTATAGAGGCAACCTCTCGGAGATCTTGCTCACGCGGGCTCGAGTAAGCGAATGATTTTGTGGCACAGCGGGGATGGAGGAGGGCAGACGAGACCCCGTGATGGCGTAAGCTAAGGCCGGCATCCCGGCTCTCTTAGGATTGCTCCTGGTTTCAGGACCAAAAATCTTACTGTTAGGCAGGAAGGTCTTAGCCTCGTTGTGAGGAGATAGAAGCGTCGCAGGGAACTGAAGGGTCATCCAGATAACAAAAAGCGGCGCCGTCAACAACAGACGGGCTAGCGGATTCCGCGGAGCAGTTGCGCTATCTTCGTTGCGTGTCACCCTCGAGTCCCCGAAGAAAATCCAGCCGATCGGCTGGTAGCTGCGGGACGCTACCCGATACAAAGCGTTATGTCAAGCGAAGACCCGGCCCGCGGCCATGGCTGGACTTCTGCCGGCTTGAGCTCAGAAGGACTCGTAGGTTAGCCGGCTGGTGGAAGGATCGAACGTGATCTCTTTTGATTTTGATCCATTCGAGCATCACCGCGCCCGAAGCCGACGCTACCCAAGGAAAAAAGGGGACGCGAACGGTTGTTGCCTATTTTCCTGACGGGAGTTCGGAAGAACGCGGGGGAAATGCGAACGCTTCGGTTAGATGATAGGCTGCCTGCGCGTATGATGTCGGGCAGATCGTGAAACATTCCTTGCAGTCCCAGCAGACCTTGGCGGCTACCTCCGGAACAAAACGGATCTCCCGAGTCGCTCCTCTGTCAAAAAAGCCAACAGCATTGTTCTGCTTGACCTCAGAGCAGTATCTTACGCACAGACCGCAAAGTATGCAGAAGGAGGCCTCCTTTTCGAAACGGTCTTTGTCCGCGCCGTACTCCTGCGCCAGGTTCTGCAACACCTCGGCATCCGGAGCGTGGGCCAGAAGCTGCTCGATGAGAATCTTGCGAGTCTTGTCGATTTTCTCGGACTTGGTCGTTACCTTCAAAGCCGGTTCCGCCGGGTAAAGACAAGAAGCCACGAGGTTCGTCTTGCCGCGGCCAGGCACTTCCACCACGCAAAGCCGGCAAGCGCCGTAAGGTTTCAATTTCTCGTGGTGACAAACTGTCGGAATAGTGATCCCCGCGCTCCGGGCCGCCTCCAGGACGGTCATCCCTTCCTCGGCTTCGACGTCTTTTCCGTCAATCTGTAATATGATCTTGCTCATCTTCCCAATTCGAATAGTGCGTTCCAATCGTTCCAGAAGTTCCAATCGTTCAAACCCCCTCCTTCATCCTCCCCCGCGTCGCGGGGAAGGACAGAGGTGGGGGCTTGAGCAGCTTGAACGACTTGAACGTTTTGAACCGGCGCGCTAGTCGATTCACCTGTCGATCTACAAAGTGTCATCGTTTTTTCTCTAAGCGTGAATAGCGCAAGCTTATTCTCGCGTACTATTTCTTTCTCAGCCGGCGAGCGCCAGACTTTTGTCCCGGGCCGTCAGCCAGCTCACGTCGCACCTGAGACAGCGTCCGCATTCCTTTTTGGCCGTCTCCTCATCGAATCCAAGCTCCACTTCCGCAGCGAAGTCCTTGATCCGCTCTGCGGGGTCGAGCTTGGGAATCTCCGCCATCGGTGTTTCGATCACTTCCTTGGGCAGCGTCATCGTCACTTGGATCTTTTCCAAACTCTCCGCGTGGGGCTCGCGCCCCGCCTTTTTGGCCAGGTATCTGTCGATCTCCACCGCGGCTTTTTTCCCATGCGCCAGGGCGTCGACCACCCGCGCCGGACCGATCACAACATCGCCGCCGGCAAAGACACCGGGAAGATTGGTGAGCAGGTGGTGGCGGTCTACGGCGATGGTGTCTCCTTTTATCTCGATCGCTCCGGCAAATTCGAGATCGGAGCCCTGCCCGATGGCGGAGAAGATGGTGTCGAATTCCTGCGTGACCACCGCCCCCGCGATGGGCACCGGTCTGCGGCGGCCGCTGCGGTCGAAATCTTTCAGCTCACAAAGCTCCATATCGAGGACCAATCCCGTGTCGGTTTTTCTGATCGACTTCGGCGCCACAAGCTCCTTGAGTTGGATGCCCTCGGCGAGCGCGTCGTCGATCTCTTCCGCGGTGGCGGGCATGTCTTTTCTCTCGCGCCGGTAGAGAATCGTCACCTCGGCGCCCATCCTGCGGCAGCTCCTCGCTATGTCCATCGCCGTGTTGCCGCCGCCGATCACCGCCACGCGCTTGCCCGGGTTGGGCGCGGTCCCCATCTCGACCTCTCTCAGATACTCCGCGCCTCCCTTGACGCCCGGCAGCTCCTCGCCGGCGATGCGCATGGGGAGGCTTTTATGCGCGCCGACGGCGACGAACATCGCGTCATAATCTTTCTGGAGCTGCTCGAGGGTGATGTCGCGTCCCACTCGAGTGTTGGTTTTAACTTCCACGCCCACGCGCATGAGAAAGTCGATTTCCTGATCGAGGACATCTCTAGGCAGACGATAGGGAGGAATGCCGTAGCGGAGCATACCGCCCAGCTCCGGGAGTTCCTCGAAGATCGTCGGGCGATAACCCATCAACGCTAGACTATACGCCGCGGCCAGTCCGCCCGGCCCGCCGCCGATGACAGCGATCTTTTCTTCCTTCGGCTCGCCTTTTTCGAGCTTTACGGTGTAGCCCCGTCTTTTGGCCATGTCGACGGCAAAGCGTTTGATCTTGGCGATGTTCAATGACTCATCGGTTTCCGCCCGGAGGCAGACGTCGGTGCAGGGATGGGTGCAGACCCGGCCGCAGACGCCGGGGAGAGGATTGGTCTGATAGATGAGCGAGACCGCCTCCTCGTAGCGGCCCTCGGCCACCAGCGAGAGGTAGCCCGGCACGTCCTGGCCGATGGGGCAGGCATTGATGCATTTGGCTTTGTAAAGCTCTACGCACACACCGGCCTGGCATCGCTTATGGAGGATGTGGTCCTCGTATTCATGACGAAAGTATTTCAGCGTCGAGAGCACCGGATTGGGGGCGGTTCCGCCTAACGCGCAGAGCGAGGCGTCTCTCGTGGATTCGGCCAGCTCCATGAGCAGCCCGATGTCGCTCTCTCTTCCCTTTCCTTCGCTGATCCTGGTCAGAATCTTGAGCATCTGCCTGATGCCCTCGCGGCATGGCGAGCATTTTCCGCAAGATTCGGTGGAAAGGAAGGTGAGAAAATACTTCGCGACATCGACCATGCAGGTGTCTTCATCCATCACAATCATGCCGCCCGAGCCCATGATGGCGCCGACCTTGGGCAGCTCGTCGAAGTCGACTTCCGTGTCCAGATAGCGCGCGGGAATGCAGCCGCCCGACGGCCCGCCGGTCTGCACCGCCTTGAACTTCTTGCCGTTGGGGATGCCGCCGCCCAGCTCGTAGATGATGTCTCTGAGCGTGATGCCCATGGGAACTTCCACGAGGCCGGTATGATTGACCTTGCCGACGAGTGAAAATATTTTGGTCCCCTTGCTCCCCTCCGTGCCTATCGAAGCGAAATACTCGGGTCCCTTGTTGAGGATCAAAGGGATCGTCGCCCAAGTTTCCACATTGTTTATGTTCGACGGCTTGCCGTTCAGACCTTGCACGGCGGGATAGGGCGGCCTCGCTCTCGGCTCGCCCGGCTTGCCCTCCAGAGAGGCGAGCAGCGCGGTCTCCTCGCCGCAGACGAACGCGCCCGCGCCCCGATGCACTTTGACGATGAAATTGAAGCCCGAGCCAAGGATATTCTCGCCGAGCAAACCGAGCTTCTCGGCCTTCTTGATGGCGAGGGTCACGTTTTCGACCGCCAGGGGGTATTCCTGCCGGACGTAGATATAACCCTCGTGGGCGCCGATGGCGTAAGCGCCGATGGTCAACCCTTCGAGCACCGAGAAGGGGTTGCCCTCGAGCACGCTCCTATCCATGTAAGCGCCGGGGTCTCCCTCGTCGGCGTTGACGATCACATACTTGGTCTCATTCCGGCTCTTGCGCGCGAACTCCCACTTTAACCCCGTGGGGAAACCGGCTCCTCCCCTCCCTCTCAGCTTGGACTGTTTCACCATCTCTATGACCTGCTCCGGAGTCCGCTCACAGAGAGCCTTCACCAGCGCGGCATAACCGCCCACCGCGAGATAGTCATTGATGCTCTTGGGATCGATACTGCCGTTGGCGCCGAGAACCAGCCGCATCTGCTTCTTGTAAAAGGGGATTTCAGACTCGTAGACGATTTTTTTCTTGGTGGCGGGGTTGGTGTAGAGTAAACGCTCGACGAGCCCCTTGCCCCTTACGGTCTGGGAAAAAATTTCAGGCACGTCACCGGGCTCTATTTGCAGATAACAGACATCCTCGGGGTGAGTGACGATGATCGGACCGCGCTCACAAAAACCGTGGCAGCCGGTCTTTCTGATATCTACCGCGCCGTTCAAGCCTTGTTTCTTGATCTCCTCCTCAATACTCGCGGCGACCTTTCCGCTGCCGGAAGCGTTGCAGGCGGATCCGGCACAGAGCGTAATGCAGGGCTTCTGCGGATCTCTTTTCGATAGGATCTCCTTCCTGAATTCTTCCAATTCAGTGGGCGAACCGATCCGCGCTGCGCTTTTCCTATTCATAGTGCTTCAACACATCCTGCGACTTCGTCGGCGCCATCTTGCCGTGATATTCGCCGTCGATGACCATCACCGGCCCGAGAGCGCAGCAGCCGACGCAGTTGACGGTCTCCAGGCTGAATTTGAAATCCCGGTCGGTCAGGCCGGGCTTGAGGCCGGTCACGCCTTCAACCACTTCCAGGACCCGTCCCGCGCCGCGAACATGACAGGCCGTGCCCGTGCAGACGTGAATTTGATGCCGCCCCTTGGGAACCAGACTGAAGGCTTTATAGAAGGTCGTGATGTGCTGGATCCGGCTCAAAGGCACGTTTAACGTCTTGCTGACTTTCGCCAACGCGTGCTTCGGAAGCCATCGAAGTTCGTTCTGAATCTCCAATAATACTTGAATGAGTGAGCTGGGATCGCTCGGATATTTATCTAGAATATTATCGATCGTACCGTTATCCATAGCCGCTGTCCTAACAGACGCTTTCATCGTGCTCGTCGCTCGTGCTCGTGCTCGTTCCTAACCCCGGCTCTTACGAACACGAACCACGAACACGAATCACGATCCGTACACCGGAACAAAGCGATTTTGCCTTTCATCGAATTCGATCAAGCCCTGCCTTGCTGAATTGTTGAGGTGAGTTGATATTGTAGACGCGTCCACACCTAGAATCTCAGAAATTTCTCCAGCTGAAAGCGGTCTTTCCCGCAGGAGTAACAGAATTTGGCTTATGGCCAATTTATCTACGAATAGTTCATGAAATAATCTGTCCACCTCGTCACTGGTGAAAAACGCTTTGTATTCCTCTTCCGTGTCAAAACGCACTCTCAGCCTCTCCCTTTCCACCAGCTTGATGTAGGGGACCAAGTTTGTAACGGCTTGCAGTTTCAGCTTTAGTCCATTTTTATCCAGTCCTTCGCCTGTGCCGAGAGGCCCCAACTCCTCCAGCTGCTTGGCGAAGTCATTCATAACTGCCGCGAAACGGGTTCCCTGAGAGGCGGATACCCATTCAAGCCTTAACCTTTCCGGGTTCACCCCTATGTGTTGCAGCAATTTTTTACATAAATGCATCATGCTTAACGAACCGTAGTTTCCTTCAGTGATGTAATGGCATTCACCAGGCCAGCAACCGCCCATAAACACGCCGTCTGTTCCATTTGAGAAAGCTCGAAGTATAAATTCCAGGTCGACTCTGCCGGAGCACATCACCCTGATCACCCTTATATAGGGGGGGTATTGATAGCGGGAAACTCCGGCAAGGTCCGCCCCTGCGTAGCAACACCAGTTGCACAAAAACCCTATGATCTTTGGCTTAAACTTGTACGCTGCAACCATTCTTCGCTCACTCCTCAGACAGTCATCTCTGCTTTGTCTATGAGCGGAGTTTCTTCCGAGGCTGGAAACGCCGCGTCGATCTGGGAAAAAATCTCTTCGTCGGTGAAGTGTTTCAGAGAAATAGCCCCTGTTGGACACCTGGAGTTGCAGAGGCCGTCTCCCTTACAGAGAATGGGATTCACCCTGGCCTTCTTGCCTTTTGGCGTCTCATGGAAGTCTATGGCGTCGTACGTACAAACGGAGATACATCCCCCACACGACACGCACGCACTTTCATTGACCTCGCAAATAGCGCCAGAGGCCACGACGGAATCCTTCGTGAGAATCGTTACAGCCCGGCCGGCAGCTCCGTACGCTTGGCTGATCGTTTCCGTTATATGCTTGGGATAGTGCGCTATCCCGCACAGGAAAACGCCGTCCGCGGCAGAGTCAACGGGTCTTAGCTTCACGTGGGCTTCCTGGAAGAAGCCATCCGGGTTAAAGGGGATTTTGAATAATTTGGATACTTCATGACTTGTCGCCGCAGGAATAACGGCGGCAGCCAGAGCAACGGAATCGGTATCAATAACAAGTTTTTGGCCCAAGATAGGATCGGTCGCGGTAACCCGTAATATCGGCTTGCCATCCTCTTCAACGGCCTCGACCTGGGGTTTGTCGTCCGGTTCATAGCGGATAAACCTTACATCCTTACTCGCCGCTTCGCGGTAATAATCCTCTTTGAACCCATAAGTTCTCATATCCCGAAAGATGATGTAGATATCCATCACGGGATTTATCTGTTTCAGTTTCAACGCGTTCTTGATAGCCTGATCGCAACAAACACGGCTGCAGTAATTTCTGTCTTCCTGCCGGCAACCGACACATTGGATCATCGCCATACTGCTGGAGCCAATCACCCTTTCGTCTCTTTTGGCGATTCGCTCCTCCAGCTCAAGCTGGGTCAACACCCTGTTATCTTGCCCATAAAGGTATTCCGTGGGCCTATATTCTTCAGCCCCGGTAGCGATGATGGCTATCCCATGGTGGATCTCCCGGACCCATCCTTCAGACTTCACTTTGGTTATGAAATTCCCCACATAACCGGAAGCCTCTGTGATGGTCGAATCGGTAGATACATGAATTGAGGGGTGCCGGTAGACTTTGCCTATCAGATCACTTAAATAGGCTTGAACATCCATCCCCTCCAGGGTGTAATGAATCCTTCGAGCCATCCCCCCCAGATCCGTGTCCTTTTCCACCAGGCAGACTTCAAATCCCTGCTCGGCCAAGCTCAGAGCACTGGTCATTCCGGCCAGGCCTCCTCCGACCACTAGCGCCCTTTTGTCGACCGGCAGCTCGAATTCACGCAAAGGCTGTAATAGGGCGGCTCGCGCTGCCGACATCCGAACGATGTCCTTTGCCTTCTGGGTGGCGTCTTCCTTTTCTCGCGAGTGGACCCAGGAGCAATGCTCCCTGATATTCGCCATGTCGAAGTAATACGGATTGATTCCCGCTTCACGCAGCGTGTCGCGGAACAGCGGCTCATGTGTCCTGGGCGTGCAGGCGGCGATGACCACACGATTGAGCCCTTTTGCCCGGATCGTGTCAGTTATTTTCTGGGCGGTATCGGCAGCGCAAGCAAAGGTGCTCTCTTCAGCGTGAACGATATTCTTTAAGCTACAGGCATACTGGACGACCGAAGGAACATCCACCACCCTGCCGATATTGGCGCCGCAGCGACACACAAACACGCCCACTTTGGGTTCCTCGGCAGTGACGTCTTTTTCCGGTGGATATTCCCTTTCTCTGTTCAGCTTCCCGCGCCGGTATGCAAGAAGTTGGCTGCAAAGGGCATCAGCCCCGCTGGCGGTCATAACCGACTCGGGAATGTCCCTGGGTCCCTGGAATGCGCCGCTGACAAAGATTCCGGAGCGAGAGGTTTCAATCGGATTCAAAGGATTCGTTTTACAGAATCCGTGAGACTCCAGTTCGATGCCGAACTTGGTTGCCAGGTCGCGCGCATCAGCCGGAGGATTCAATCCAACGGATAACACCACCAGATCGAATTCTTCCTCTTTTACGCCCTCCCCGGTGGTAGAGTACCTGATCGTTACATTCTTACTTTCCGGGATCTCTTTTCCGACTGATACATAGCTTCTTACAAATCGAACCCCGGGAAGGTTCGCTGCTCTCTGGTAGAATCGTTCGAAATCCTTGCCATACGATCGGATATCGTTGTGGAAGATCGTAGCCTGAATCTCAGCGTTATGATCTTTGGCCAGGATCACCTGCTTCTGGGTATAGGTGCAGCATACAGCCGAACAATAGCTGTTGCCGCCCGCCCTAACCTGTCTGGAGCCGACGCAGTGAATCCAGGCTATTCTATGTGGATGTTTCCCGTCGGAAGGGCGCCTGATCTCACCTTCGTGCGGCCCGGTGGCGCTTAACAGCCGCTCAAAATCCAGGCTGGTTATCACGTTCTCGATCTTGCCGTAGCCGTAGTCGCCCCTCGGCTTGGGATCGAATATTTCATAGCCCGGAGAAAGAACGATCGCTCCCACCTCCACTTCGATCTTCTCTTCCTCTTGATCGAAATCTATCGCTTTGTGCTCGCAGACTCCCATGCAAATGTTACATTGCTCGCCTTGAAGGTAGAGGCAGGCTTCAGGGTCTATATAACTGACAAGGGGAACCGCTTGAGAAAAATAGATATGGATGGCTTTGTTCAAGGATAAGTCTTGATTATACGGGTCGGGGACCTTGACCGGGCAATACTGCGCACAGGTCGTACAACCGGTGCACTTGTCCTCGATAATGTATCGAGGCTTTTTAGTCAGCGTGACCTTGAACTCTCCTGCTTGCCCTTTCACGCTGTCAACTTCGGTACGGGTCAGGAGCGTTATGTTGGGATGTCTGCTGCACTCGAGGAACTTCGGAGATTCAATGCACATGGAGCAGTCGTTGGTGGGAAAGGTCTTGTCAAGCTGGGCCATCTTGCCGCCGATGGCCGGCGCTTTGTCGACCAGGTAAACCTTGAATCCCGTGTTGGCAAGATCAAGAGCGGCTTGAATACCGCTGATCCCACCACCGACAACCACAACATCTCCGAAATTATGTTCGCCTTTTTCCACTTCTTTCGGACCTTAATAGTAAGCGTGGGTTCCATTCGTTCAAAAAGTTCCAATCGTTCAAACCCCCTCCTTCATCCTCCCCCGCGTCGCGGGGGAGGACAGAGGTGGGGGCTTGAACATCTTGAACGTGTTGAACGTTTTGAACTGGCCTTAGTAGCTGTTTTCTAGACCGACACCACATCATGTCTTTCCCTCGTATGGTGAGAAATGCGGCTAAAGAGATGCCGAGATGATTTCCGTGACATCCTTGACCTCTATGTTTTCGCCAACACCCAGAGTTTCCCTGCTAGCTTCGAAATTGCTGATGCAGTACGGGCAAGAAGTAACCAGCACCTCGGCCCCAACCTCCATAGCCTGTCGCAATCTGACATCGGAGAACCTCTCACGCCTTGGCGTCTCCATCCAAATCCTGCCTCCCCCGCCTCCGCAACAAAAACTGTTCGCCCGCGACTCCGGCATCTCATTCAGCTCTAAACCGGGTATCTTCGCTAAGGCCTCGCGGGGTTCGTCATAGATGCCATTATGGCGACCCAGGTAACATGGATCGTGATACGTCACTTTCTTCCCAGATTCCTTGTTCGGCTGGAGCCTTCCCTCACGGATAAGCTCGGCTAAGAATTGGGAGATATGAACCACTTCAAAGTTCACCCTGAATTCGGGATATTCGTTCTTGAAGGTTTGGTAGCAATGCGGAGAAGAAACAAGGATCTTTTTCACCCCATGCTCGATAAACGTTTTGATGTTGTCTCTGGCGAGGCGTTTGAACAAGTCCTCATCGCCCGTCTTGCGGATGCTTTCTCCACAGCAAACCTCCTGGGGACCCAATATTCCAAAATCTACCCCTGCCTTGTTGAGGATATTGACTGTGGCGGCGGCTACCTTTTTCAACCTCGGGTCATAGCTGAGATAGCAGCCGGGGAAATATGAAATCTCCATCCCCTCTGTGAAGGTTTTTACAGAGAGATCCTTTGCCCAATCCGCCCTCTTTCCGCGTTCTTCGTTTAAGGGGTTGCCGTTACGAGCGAGGCTTTCGGCGACAACGCGAACAGGCTTGACGGAAGCTGGAAAGACCCCGTATTCCGTGGCAATCCTTCGTAAGGACGCGCCACATTCGATTATTTTCACTCCCCTGGGGCATTGCTGGGGACATTTTCCGCACGTCGTGCAAAGCCACATCTCTTCATTTTCTATCTCGGTCAGACCAAAGGTCGCCTGTCGGATTATCTTGCGCATGCTGAAGGTTCGAACCCTGTTCCAGGGGCAAACCGTATCGCATAGTCCGCACTGATAGCACAAGTTGAAGGCGTCTCCGCCGCTATCTTTTATGACGTCTATGATCTCTTTGGAGGGGGCTACAGCTTCCACCGTTTTCACCTTAACGCTTTAGCTCTTTGACAATCGGGCAAAGGTATCCATGACCTTCTTCTTCCCATGTTTCTTTACCAACGCTTCGAATACGATCTCTATCTCTTCAAGCTTCACTTCTGGTTTTTGTTCTTCGACTAGCTCTTCCCTCTCGACGTAAGTGAGGGCATCCTGCTGGCACGCCTGTACACACATGGGTTCGGACAGCGGCGGTTCGTCCTCACACATGTCGCATTTCAGAGGCAGACCGGAATCGGGTTCTTTGAAATAATCCCTGGACGGGCAGCAGGCCGGGCAAAAGCTGCACTCGGAGTATTCCTTCCCATTAATCGTATAAATGTTTCTCCCGGTGCACTCGGCTTGGGTATACTCACCGGCACGAATGGGAACGTATATATCTCTCGACTCATCGATAACCACTCGAATCCGGGCCTTCGCCGGATTCAGGCTGCTATATTTCGGCACAGCGTGAAATGCCGAGCAGGCCATCTCGCATGACCGGCAACCCGTGCATTTATCCACATCGACCTTTATTTCTTTGACTAATTTCTTTTTTAAACCACCCTTCACGGTTACCATCCCCCGGACTCTATTGCTTCTCTTGTTCCTTTGAAGTCTCTTTGGAGGGAGTGCTTTCGTTCCCTGTCAGTATCCCCCGCTTAATGAAGTCCTCGCTCACGTAATTCAAGCCCAGTTTGTCCAACGTTTCTTTGGTTGGAATACCGTCTCTATTCCAACCCTTGAATGCATAGTAGTCGTCAAGCAACTTTTGTTCAGACTTCTCGTCCCTTACCGCCCAGTGGTCCTCGGGGGGCCTCTCATCTCTTCTCCTCAACCCCCTTCGTACATTCACCGCTCTCACCAGAGTCCGGATCCTTTGAAAGGTTTTCCACAGTTTGTCTTTATCAAAGTCCAAACCGGTCGAAAGCGAGATCAGCTGCGGGATATTCCATACGTGATATCCGGTCTTCCCGCCGAATTGGCCTCTGAACGATGACACAAATCCGCAGAGCCCGAGGCTGTCATCAATGTAATGCATCGCCTCATTCCAATCGGTGATGGCACAGGATGCTTCATTGGATATTTCATTGCGCTTTTCCCATCTCAGGAACCATTCTTTAAATTTTTCATGAGGGACTGCGACCCAGTTTTTGACAAACTCTTCTCGTTTCTCCATGGTAGGAAGGGGGTCCTGGGGAAAGGACCCTTCGATCTGGGTGATGGACATCTTCTCACCCGTGCCGATCATGAGGAAGTAGGGGGGATTCACCTTTCCCAGCTTGATGGGCAGCTGCTCGAATTTCTTGACGGTATTATGGTCGTATTTTTCCGCCCCTTTGCCGATCTGGCGGGCTGCCCAATACACACCATTGGCTAAAACATCTCCAATCCCCTCCCGCCATGTGATTTTTTCCAGGATGTAGAAGAACCTCCCCCTGGCGTCGGACGGCATTCCCGGAAAATCCTGATCGGTCAAAATGCCGGCTTCCAGGAGCTCAAGGGCAAAGGCGATGACTTGCGGCGTTGAGTATGAATCCAGCCCATACTCCTGCGCGACGCCAAGGATGTCATAACTGAAGTCCAGTTCTTGATAGGCCGCCATATGGTAGGTATCTTTTCCATAGCACTTATAGGAAAATCTTTGCCGTCCCGGCCAGGAAATCACATTGTGGCATTTCTTCGGACAGTTATAGCAGCCTGTTTGCCGGTCCATGTGGTCATACTTTAAGTTCGTCCACCTTTCTTGAAGTTCCTTGCTCCAAAAATCTTTTCTCCGCGTACGCGCATTGCCCCAGGAGAAATTGTCGTGGTGGAAGCTGTCATCCTCATCGACCGCCATCCAATCTCCGACATTCGGGTTGTCATAAAGTTCCTTGCTCAGGCGGAGGCATATCTCAAAGAGTTCAGCCGGCCGGGCGGTATGGATGTCCTGCGTTCCACGAATAGCGATTGCCTTTAACCCTTTGTCTCCCATGACCGGGCCTGGCCCTCGAGCCGCGCTCGCGTGACTGTGATCGATGGAGGCCATATAGACCCTGTTTTCACCGGCCGGCCCGATGGCGGCTACCTGAACTTTGTTATCATGCAGCTCTTCCTTAATTAGCGCTGCCGTTTCCTGAGTGCCTTTCCCGCGCAGATGCCTGGCATCGCGTATTTCCACTTTGCCATTGTTTATCCAGAGATAGACCAGGTCGGGGCTTTTGCCGCGAATGACTATTTTGTCATAACCGGCGTGTTTCATTTCCACCCCGAAATAGGATCCCATTAGCGAATGCGCCATGAGCGAAGTCTGAGGAGAAAAGGTATTCACTGAGGTGCGAGTGGCGCCGGGAACCGGCGTGGCATTTAAAAGACCGCTGCTGAATATGAGTAGATTTTCGGCAGAAAAGGGTTCAGCTTCAGGAGGGACCCTATCCCATAGTAACTTGGCGGCGGCACCCTGTCCTCCCAGATAAAGCTCCATTAATCTTGGGTCGGTCTCTACCCTATCAATACCTCCTCGGGATAAATCAATTTCTAAATTATACCCCGTCTCTGCGTACCTCATTTCCTAGCCCCCTAAGCTTATTAACCCGCTAACAGGCTGCTGAAGAACTCATTTTTTCTCACACCAAGGGACGGACGGATGGCTCCGCGTGGATACAACTCCCGCTTCTCTGAGGGGGATCGGGACCATGGGGACCAGGTCCACCTTAATTCAGGGGAATTCGCGCAAGATAAACCGCACTGCCTCTGTCCCAGATCTGTGGAGAGGAGCAGCAACAACCATGCCGGTTGGCCTGAAGCGTAGCCTCTGGAATTTACAGGAAATCTTATGAAGAGAACTTCTTCAGGATTGGATTATCCTGCCCGCTTTCCAAACCATGGGATTTGAAAGCGGAGCAATTCCAAGCAGTGGGAAATCCTGGCATGTCCGGCCGACGGCTTTGCTCATTGAGTCTTCGATTCTGGGGCCGCTAGAGGTGATCGAATGGCTGGGGCGGGAGAAAAGCGAGCGCAAAGTAAGTCCTTTAGAACTGAAGTGTGGCATTGAATCAGCTGATGATTTCTGGATAATCTCAAGCTGCATAAGCTCACTTCATAAGTAAGGTGCGCTTGCGTGGAGAGCCCGCAAGAAAGGCAAATCCGGCAAGGCGACCTGGGGAGATAGGCGGATCTATGGCACGAAAAAAGAGATTGAAAATCTGGCAAATCTGGCACGTCGAGTTTAAACGACGGGCGTCGCGCCGTACTGATGGCGACCATCGCTGTTATCAGATCATTGCTCGCCTGGTTCGTGGGGAAAAGAATTACTGGGTTGGAGTCGATACAACAGCCGATCCGCCGATGTGGGCGTGCTTTGCCGTGTTCGACGATTATGGTCGCGAAGTCGAGCCCGACAAGGCTATGTCGAGAGTGTTGTCGAGGCGATGTTTGCACAGATGCTTCTTCAAAGCACATAGCCTACAGGAGGAGGACCTATGAGAATCCTTTATGTTTCATTGCGATTCCTATGGGCGATTTTACGGATGATTCCCTGCCGGATTGAAATTTTACGGGTCGAAAATGGATCCACTGTCATAGTGATAGGGGCGGAAGGCTTGTAACCGTCTGGAATTGCGGGTGGAGAGGGAGGGATTCGACCCCCCGTTACCCGCCAGGGTAAACTTGATTTCGAGCCCTTCCAGGACCGTCATACTACCCAAATCTTGCCGAGAAAACCAGAAATCTCGAGCGCTCAGACATTGCCTGCCTGAGTTATTTGGGAAGCTCTCTGCACGAAAACACGGACAATTTACGGACAGAGAGAAATTGCATGGCGTGCTAGTTATTGATTTTTTGGTGGAGCCGATGGGAGTCGAACCCACGACCTCTTGAATGCCATTCAAGCGCTCTCCCAACTGAGCTACGGCCCCACGGCGGGAAAGAGTACTGAGTAATGAGTAACGAGTGCTGAGTCAAAAGTAAGAGACAGACCGGCAAAAGTCAAATCACAATCAAGTTTGTGGCTCAAGTCCTCATCGCTCAGTACTCATTACTCAGCACTCAGGACTCTATTTCCCCCGCACCATTTCCTCCGCGTGCCGCCGGGTCTTGTCGGTAATTTTTAGCCCGCCGAGCATGCGCGCCACCTCATCGACCCGCTGCGGCTCTTTGAGTTTCTCGACCGTCGTCACCGTTCTGCCTTTGCTGACCACCTTGCGCACGACGTGATGGGAGTCAGCCAAGGCGGCGATTTGCGGCAGATGGGTGACGCAGATCACCTGATGCGCGGAGGCCACCTGCTTGAGCTTTTTCCCCACGATCTCCGCGACGCCGCCGCCGATACCGGCGTCGACTTCGTCAAACAAAAGGGTTGGAATATCGCCGGGCGTGAGCACGAGCGATTTGATTGCCAACATCAGTCGCGAAAGCTCGCCGCCGGAGGCGATCTTGGCCAGCGGCTTGGGTGGTTCGCCGGGATTGGGCGAGAAGTAAAACTCGATCTGGTCCATGCCCGAGGCGGTGAGCGTCCTTCCTCCTAGATGAAACGGTGGGTCGTCCTCGGTCTCCGTGGCTTGCTGGAAATGTACTTCGAAGATGGTCTCGGGCATGCCCAGGCCCTTGACATCTTTTTCCATTTCTTTTTTAAACCGCTTGGCTATCCGCTGGCGTTCCAGGGAAAGCTCGCCGGCGGTCTCCCAAGCCTCGCGGCGCGCCGTCTCGAAAGCCCGCTCCAAGGCGGGAATTTCCTCTTGGCCCCGTTCCAGCGTCTGGAGGTCGGCTTCCATCTCCACCTGCATTTTGAGAATCTCCTCGACACTGCCGCCGTATTTTCTTTTTAGCCGGTGCAGCTCCGCCAAGCGATCTTCAAGTTGCTCCAGCGCTCCCGGCTCGAAATGGACCCGCTCGCCGTAACGGCGCAGTGCCGCGTTCGCTTCTTCCAGGTGCGCGGATGCGGCGTCGATGAGTTCCACGGCAGGTTGCAAAGCAGCATCGATGTTCGCCAACTCGCGCAGTTTGCCGCCGTAGCGTCCGAGCCTGCTGATCAGAGCGTTGTCCCCTTCGTAAAGCAGCTCTTCGCCCTCCAGGCAGCCCTGGTGGAGTTTTTCCGCGTGCGCCAGAATATTTTTTTGCGCCTGAAGCTCGTCCTCATCATCGGGACGCAGACGGGCCTTGGCGATTTCCTCGACCTGGGCTTCGAGCAGCCCTTTTTCTTTTTTGCGCTTTTCCAAAAGCTCGCGCGCCTGGCGCAATGTCTGCCAGGCGGAGGCCAGGGCGCGAAACCGTTCGCCCATTTTAGCTGCCCGCTCGGGCAACCCGCCGAAGGCGTCGAGCAAACCCATATGAGACTGCGGATTAAGCAATGTATGATGCTCATGTTGGCCGTAGATGTGGATGATGGAATCGCCGATTTCCGAAAGCAGACCAAGCGGACACAAGCTGCCCCCCAGGTAAACGCGGTTCTTCCCGGACCGGCTGACAATGCGCTTGATGACCAGTTCGCCTGCGGCGTCGAACCCGGAGTCGGCCAGTTTGCGGGAAACGGTGGCCGGCGGATCCTCGAACAAGGCCTCGACGCTCGCTTCGTCCTCGTTATGCCGAATAATCTCCGCGCTGACGCGATTTCCCGAAACCAGCCCGAGCGCGTTAAGCACGATCGATTTCCCCGCGCCGGTTTCACCTGTGAGGACGTTCAAGCCCGCGCCTAGCTCCAGCGCCACCTCGTCGATCACCGCGAAGTTTTTGATCCGCAGCTCGCGCAACATCGCCGTCTAGTCTCGATTATTCATGGTCCCAAGTAAAGCAACAACACTGCAGGGGTAAAGCCTGGAGGAAGAAGGCACCTGAACTTCGGGATCTCAAACGGCAAATCTCAAATTGTAAAACTGAAATCTGAGATCTGCAATTTGAGATTCTGAGCGCCAGCGAAGACGGGTCCATTGCGTTCTCCCGGACGGGTTTACCCTTTGGTCTCTGTCGACCTCGAACAATGCCCTCAGCGCTCTCCCCACTTGAGTTTGTCGCGCAGAATTTCGTAGTAGCTGCGCGAGGGAAGTTTGATCAGGGAAACCGGCAGGCCGTAGTCCCGCGCCTCCACCTGGTCGCCGTTGTTGAGCCGCGTCCCCTTCTGCCCGTCGGGAATCAAGATGACGGTGTCGCCGAAGGAGCGCAACGTGACATGGATGGGCGCCGCGCTCGGCACCACGATGGGACGGTTGGTGAGGGTGTGCGGACAGATCGGCGTGATCACGATGGCGCCCAGCGTGGGCTCGAGAATCGGCCCGCCGCTGGCGAGCGAATAGGCGGTGGAGCCCGTCGGCGTCGAAATAATTAATCCATCGGCCCGGTAGGTGCACAGGTAGGCGTCGCCGACGTGAGTTTCGAGATCGATGATGCGACTGCGCGCGCCTTTGGCGATCACCGCCTCGTTGAGCACGCGAAAACGGCGCGACTTGCTTTTTTTACTCTTGATCCGGACCTCCAGGGTCATGCGTTTTTCGATTTCGTAATTCCCCTCCAGGGTCTTCGCCAGCACCCCCTCCAGCTCGTCCACCGCCACCTCGGTGATAAAGCCCAGGCCGCCCAAATTCACGCCGAGAATCGGCACATCGGGCCGTTCCACCAGCGGGGCGATGTTGAGGAGCGTGCCGTCGCCGCCGAGGGCGATGATGAGGTCGGCCTGCGCCGCCATCTGTTTCTTGGAACAGCACTGAGCCGCGCCGGGCACTAGACCGTTTTCCACCAGAATTTTCTTGCCCCTCCGCTTAAGCCAGGGAATAAGCCAGCGGGCCATCTGGGCGGCTTTGGGTTCTTGGTACTTGGCGACCAGGCCGACAAGGCGAATCATTGATATGGACGCTCCACGCGCGAGATTAGCACAACGGCAAAAATAAAGTCCATGAAACCAGGTAGAGTACCCCTCCGAGGTTTGCGCCGGCGATCATTCGGGCTAGACCACGAGATTACGCAAACGCGAGCTCAAGTAATCCACCAGCATGACCAGCGCTATCAGCACCAGCACGATGGCCGCGGCTTCCTGGTATTGAAACGTGCGAAAGCTTGTGTTCATCAGATAGCCGATGCCGCCGGCGCCGATCAGGCCGAGCACCGACGCGGCGCGGATGTTGGTCTCCAGACGGTAGAGGGTAAAGGAGATCAGATCCGGCAGGATCTGCGGCACCACCGCGAAGGAGAGGACCTGCGTGAAGCCGGCGCCGGTGGTGCGGATCGCCTCGACCACCCCTTCGTCGATATTTTCCACCGATTCCGAGAGCAGCTTGCCGAGCACGGTTGCGGTGTGAATCGCCAACGCCAAGGTCCCTGCGAACGCCCCTAAACCCACCGCCGCGACGAATAAGAGCCCGAGCGCCAGGTCCGGAATCGTGCGCAAGAAATTCAGCACGGCGCGCACCGAGTGATAAACCGCCGGGTGCGGCGTCGTGTTGCGCGCCGCGAGGAAACCGACGGGAAACGCCGCCAGCGTCGCTAGCAGCGTCCCCGCCAGCGCCATCTGCACCGTCTCCAGCGTGGCGCCGACGACGGTTTGCGGAAAGGTGTTGTCGCGCCAGCGCTGTTTCGCGACGGCCCGCTCAGCCGCGAGCGGCAGCGGCAGCAGCAGCTCGGCAAGCGAAAACCCTTCGGGTAAATAGTAGTTCTTCAAGTCCGTCACCTTGGAGAAATCGGGCGGCAGCATGCGCGCGATGGTGATGCCGATCTGGGGAATCCCCTCGAACAACTCGCCGGGCCTGATTTTTGCGCCCTGAACGGACCAGGCCAAAATCAGCAGGAAGACGCCAATGAGAACGAAAAACCTCGCCCCTCGTCTCGCCGCCGGCGGCGCTTCGGCCCAAATGTCCTTCTCGGCTTGTTTTTTACTCGCTTCCGCCACGGCGCACCTCCGTTCGTCATTCGTTGCGCTGATAAACCGAATCCACCACCGCATCGGTCAGGTCTGCGACCGGCCCGTCGAAAAAGATTCGCCCTTGCTTGAGACCGATCACCCGGTCGGCGTATTCCCGGGTTAGCTCAAGCGTGTGCAAACTCACCAACGCCGTGATGCCGTCCTCGCGGCAAACCCGCTTTAAGATATCCAACACCATGCGGGAAAGCCTCGGGTCGAGGCTCGACACCGGTTCGTCGGCCAAGATCAGCGCGGGATCTTGCATCAAGGTCCGCGCGATCGCCACGCGCTGCTGCTCGCCGCCGCTGAGCGCGTCGGCGCGCTTGTAGGCGTGCTCGAGCAAACCGACCCGTTTAAGATTGGTGAGCGCCCGGCGCCGCTCGGACCCGGAGAAGATTCTCAGTGTGCTTCGCAGCGCTGGCTGGTAGCCGAGACCGCCGGAAAGGACGTTGTCGATGACCGAAAGGCGCTTGATAATATTGAACTGCTGAAAGACCATACCGATCTTGCGGCGCAGAAGCCGCAACTCCGACCCGCCGAGTTGCAGAACATCGGCGAGATCGCCGTTCGACGGCGAGCCGAAAAGCGCGCGCGGCACCAGGATTTGCCCTGAGGTCGCGTCGATCAGCCGGTTGATGCAGCGCAAGAGCGTCGATTTCCCCGAGCCGCTCAGCCCGATGACGCCGACGAACTCGCCCCGTTCGATTTTAAGGCTGACGCCCCGCAGCACCGGCGCCGCCGCTGCGTAGGATTTGCTCAAGTCCTTGATTTCCAGAATCGTCACGGCCGTTTTTTTTGCAGCGCGTCCTTAAGCTTTATGCCGGCGACGGCGAAGGCCCGGCGCACGGAGTCGTAATCCTTGTCACTGGCCGGCACGAAGCCGTCGATCTGATAGAGGTCGCGGAGCATTTTTTTCCCGGCGGGGTCGCGGCTCATCTCAAGAAAAATCTCTTCCACTCTCCGGGCGGTGCTGTTGTCGAGATTGCCGTTGATGACGAGATTATCGGCCGGGATCGGCTCGGAAAACGCGATGGCGCTGATTTTTTTCACGTCCTCGGGATTTTTCAGATAGCGCATCCAGGCCGTATCCTCGCTGTCGGGCGAGTTGGCGTAGGTCGCGCCGGCGTCGACCTTGCCGTTGAGCACCGCCAACACCGTGGCGTCGTGGCCGCCGGAGTAGAGAATTTGTTTAAAATCCCGCACCGGATCGATGCCGCGGTCGTGAAACATCTTGCGCGGAAACACGTTGGCCGAGGTCGACATTGGATCGCCGAAGGCGAAAGTCTTACCGCGCAGATCTTCCAACTTTTTGATGCCGCTGTCGACGCGAGTAATGATGGCGGCGTAATAATAAGGGTTGCCTTTGCGCTCGGACTTGAGCACCACGCGGACGTTCGCTTCGTCCTTGGCCAGCACATAGGACGCCGGCGTCAAAAAAGCGATGTCGAGTTTGTTAACCCGCAGCGCCTCCACGACTCCCGTGTAATCGGTGGCCACAAAGGGCTGCACCTCCATACCCAAGCGCTGGCGCAGGATGTCGACGATCGGCTGGGCGTTTTGGATGACCTGCTGCGCGTCTTCGGCGGGAACGAAACCGACGCGAAGAATCTTGGAACTGCTCGAAGATTTGCCGCAAGCAGTGCCCAGGATCAGAGCAAGCGCCAAGAGAAAAATCACCGACCGTCGCCTCATGGGAACCATTGATCCCGAATTCCGCAGTTGAACATGAGCGAGGGGCGAACCTGGAGCGGCGAAGACACCCAGGGGTGCTGTTTCAAAGTCTTTTCTGCCGCTTGGCACAACGCCTTATTACTCTGACAGAATTCGCACAGCAGCGAGGTCTTCCTGAGCTCAGAGGTAGAAAAGCATTGTCTTCGTTGCGTAAGGTTTGCCCCTCGCTCACAGCGTCACTTTCCCACTGCGGAATCCGGGTTGATACTGAAACGTGGGAGCGGCTGCAAATCGTGTGTCCGTGTGGAGCCCCCCGGCCAAGGCCGGGGCTCGAGTCGAAGGGTCGCCCGGACCGGCGATCGACCGAACGGGCTCCGGGGCGCCAACGTCGCGCGGTTCGACCTGGATTCCGCAGTTGAAATTACAATCTCTATTGAGCGAGGTGTGAGATTGGAGTAGCGAAGACACCCAGATCTGCAGCAGCAAAGTCCTTTTTGGTGCTTGGCAATCTGTTGTAAGTGGGTTACGGATTCCACTCACGGCACCGATGGTCTCAACACTCTTAGAGGCAGTACTCCATTGCCTTCGCTACGGAAGGCTCGCTCCGTCCATTAACTTTCAACTGCAGAATCCGGGTTCAACCCGCGCCCGGCGCGCTACCGTTCCTTGATCTCCTCAATCAGCTTTTCGGCTTTTTGTTTATGGTTCGGGTCGTCGGAAAATTGAATGGGCAGGTCTCGGATCGACACCAGCAAATTGCGCGCTGAGGACCAATTCTCCACTGTGATGTAACTACGCGCCAGCTCCAACCGGCTAACGATGACGGTGGGATTCAAAGAAACCGCTTTCTTTAGATACTCGATGGACTTTTCCACGCTCCCATGCGGCGGCGAG
>Ga0214472_10001648_pt1 | contig 24719 bp, 27 predicted proteins | sample RVTome_6_FD_207662 | JGI IMG/M metagenome (GOLD analysis project Ga0214472, IMG submission 207662) | Soil microbial communities from uranium-contaminated site in the Upper Colorado River Basin, Wyoming, United States - RVT140D175 | ecosystem: Environmental > Terrestrial > Soil > Contaminated >...
ACGAGACGCCCTCGTACATGCCGCTCGCCCTGACCCTGGCGCACGACATCGTCCGGCGCTGCGCCGAGGTGCGCCTCGACCGGGAGATCGACGGGCTGCGTCCCGACGCCAAGTCGCAGGTGTCGATCCTGTACGACGGCGACGAGCCGCTCCGCGTCACCTCGGTGGTCCTGTCGACGCAGCACGACGAGCGGTGGAGCGACGACCAGGAGGGCCTCGCCAAGTCGGTCACCGAGATGGTGCTGCGCCCCGTACTCGACCACCTGTGGGACGACTCGACCGTCGTGCACGTCAACCCGACCGGCCGCTTCGAATCGGGCGGGCCCAGCGCCGACACCGGCCTCACCGGCCGCAAGATCATCGTGGACACCTACGGCGGGCGCGCCCGCCACGGGGGCGGCGCGTTCAGCGGGAAGGACCCCTCCAAGGTGGACCGGTCGGCGTCGTACATGGCGCGCTACGTGGCCAAGAACGTCGTCGCCTCCGGCCTGGCCCGCGAGTGCGAGGTCCGCCTCGGATACGCCATCGGGGTCCCCGAGCCGGTGGCCGTCACGGTGGACTGCGTGGGCGGATCGACCGTCCCGCAGGAGGCGCTCGAGGCGGCGGTGCGCGAGGTGTTCGCCCTCTCGCCGGCGCGGATCATCGCCGCCCTCGACCTGCAGCGCCCGATCTACCTGCCCACCGCCCGCCATGGGCACTTCGGGCGCGAGCCCGGTGAGAGCGGCGAGGGCACCTTCCCGTGGGAGCGGCTCGACCGCATCGACGACCTGCTCTCCGCAGCCGGGGCGTGACCAGCCCCGCCTCGGGGAGCGTCGCCCCCGGGCTCGAAGCAGTTCGATCCGCCTTCGAGGAGAACTTCGCCGATCACGCCGAGGTGGGCTCCGCTTTCTGCGCCACCCGCGACGGCGAGGTGCTCGTCGACCTGTGGGGCGGCGAGGCCCGGCCCGGGGTGGCCTGGGAGGCCGACACGATGGTGCCCGTCTTCTCCACCACCAAGGGCGCCACGGCGGCGGCGCTCGCACGCCTCGTCGCCGCCGGCGACCTCGACGTCGAGCGCCCCGTGGCCTCGTACTGGCCCGAGTTCGCCGCCGGCGGCAAGGGTGACATCACCGTCCGCCAGGTGCTCACCCACACCTCGGGCGTCGTGACCTTCGACGCGTACGAGGACGTGGTCGAGAACCCGGGGTGGTGGCTCGACCTCGATGCCGTGGCGGCGGCCTTCGCCGCCGCCACCCCGTCCTGGGAGCCGGGGAGGCGGCATGGGTACCACGGCGCATCGATCGGCCTCATCGCCAACGAGGTGGTGCGGCGGGCGACCGGCCGGACCATCGGCCACGTCCTGCGGTCGGAGATCACCGGCCCGCACAGCCTCGACTTCCACATCGGCTCCGACCTGCCGGACGAGCGCATCGCACGCCTCGTCGACGCCTCCCCGCCCGACGACCCGGTCGTGGAGGCGTACATCGCCCTGTTCACGCCCGACCACCTCCAGGGCCGCGCCCACCTCATCGGGCGCCGCGGCATCTACGACCTCGCCGCCCTCATGGACGACCGCCGGATGCGCCCTGCCGAGCACCCGGCGGGCGGAGGCATCGCCTCTGCCCGGGCGGTGGCCGGCCTGTACGCCGGCCTCCTCGCCGGCTCGATCGTCGATCCCGCCACCGTCGACCTGTTCGTGGCCGAGCAGGTGCGCGGGCCCGACCACGTGCTCCTCGTCGAGACCGCCTACGGCCTCGTCTTCCAGCGCCCCACCCCCTACCTGCGCCTCGGCCCCGCGCCCGAGGCCTTCGGCCACGGCGGCCTCGGCGGATCCGGAGGCTTCGCCGATCCGACGACCGGCCTCGCCGTCGGGTACGCCATGAACCAGATCGTCTTCCCCAGCCTTCAGGGCGAGACCAGGATGGGGCGCCTCGTGAACACTCTCTACGACAGCCTGTGACCATCGACCGCTCGACGGCCGAGACGCTCGACGCCGCCGACCCCCTCGCCCGCTTCCGCAGCCAGTTCGTGGTCGACGACGACGGGCCGATCTACCTGGATGGCAACTCGCTCGGCCCGCTGCCCGGCGTCGTGCCGGCGATCGTGGAGCGCGTGGTGCGCCAGCAGTGGGGCGCGGGCCTGGTCGAGTCGTGGGAGCACTGGGTCGACCTCCCGGCCCGGATCGGGGCGATCGTGGCCGGCCTGATCGGCGTCGACCCTGCCGCGGTCACCATCTCGGACTCGACCTCGGTGAACCTCTACAAGCTGGCGTCGGCCGCCCTCGGCGCCCACCCCGGCCGCACCGACGTCGTCATGGTCCGGGGTGAGTTCCCCACCGACCGCTACCTCATGGAGGCGGTCGCCGCCGCTCGCGGCGGCGTGGTGCGCACCGCACCGGTCGGCGCCGTCGACCCGCCCACCGCCGGGGACATCGCCCCCCTCCTGGACGAGAGGGTGGCGCTCGTCTCGCTCTCGGCGGTCTCCTACCGCAGTGCGGCGATCGCCGACATGGCGGGCATCACCGCCGCTGCCCACGGGGCGGGGGCGATGGTGCTGTGGGACCTGAGCCATGCGGTGGGGTCGATCCCGGTCGACCTGGGTGCGATCGGCGCCGACCTCGCCGTCGGGTGCACCTACAAGTACCTGTCCGGCGGGCCGGGCGCCCCGGCCTTCCTTCACGTCCGCCCCGACCTCCAGGCGGGCCTCGACCACCCGATCCACGGCTGGTTCGGCCACGCCAGGCAGTTCGCCTTCGAGGACGGATACGAACCGGCCGACGGCATCGACCGCTTCGTGGTCGGCACGCCCCCCATCCTGTCGCTCGCCGCCGCCGAGCCCGGCATCGCCCTCGTCGCCGAGGCGGGCATCGAGTCGATCCGCGCCAAGAGCGTCGCCGCCACCACGCTGCTGATCGACCTGTGGGAGCACAGCCTCGCCCCGCTCGGGTTCGGCCTGGCCTCACCCCGTGACCCCTCCCGGAGGGGATCGCACGTCGCCCTCACCCATCCCGACGGGCTCGCCATCAGCCGGGCATTGCGCGAGGGGCGCAGGGTGATCACCGACTTCCGGGCGCCCGACGCCATCCGGCTCGCCGTCTCGCCGCTCGTCACGCGCTTCACCGAGGTGTGGGACGCCGTGGAGGCGATCCGGGAGGTGGCCGTCGGCGGTTACGGCCCGCCCGGCGGGCACCGCGTCACGTGACGGCGGTCACTCGTCCTCCCACCCCGTCAGCGAGACGAGGTGGCCGTCGGGGTCGCGGAAATGGGCGGCGAGGAGGTGCCGCCCGCCGTGGCTCATCACCGGCCGCAACTCGACCTCGAAGGGGACACCCGCCGACTCCCAGGCCTCGTACGTGGCTCGGGGCTCGTCGACCTCGAGCACGACCTCGGTGGTGCTCGACGCCGCACCCGGATCGCCACCCGGCCGCTCGTTGAGCGCGATGCGGGCACCACCGGCGTCCAGGAACCGGAACGCCCCCTCTCCCTCACCGGAGAAGCCGAGCAGGTCCTCCCAGAAACGCCGGGCGCGCCCCATCTCGGACACCGCAAGGATCACGTGTGACAGCGCCGGCGCCATGCCCGCACGATACCCACCCGAGGTCAGCGCAGCGCCCCTCCCTAGAGTCGCCGCATGCCCGACCCGATGATCCGCCTGCAGGGTGTCACCAAGGTGTTCCCCGGCATGGAGCACCCCGCCGTGGGCGGCCTGTCGCTCGACATCGACGAGGGGGAGATCGTCATGCTGGTCGGCCCCTCGGGGTGCGGGAAGACCACCACCCTCAAGATGATCAACCGGCTCGTCGAGCCCAGCGGGGGGACGATCACGGTGGCCGGCGCCGACATCACGTCGATGGCCGCCCACGAGCTGCGGCGCGGCATCGGGTACGTCATCCAGCAGATCGGGCTGTTCCCGCACCGCACGATCGCCGACAACATCGCCACCGTCCCCCGCCTCCTCGGCTGGGAGCGGGCGCGCATCGCCGCCCGCATCGACGAGCTCATCACCCTCGTCGACCTCGAGCCGGGCATGAAGGATCGCTACCCCGCCGAGCTGTCGGGAGGCCAGCGGCAGCGGGTGGGCGTGGCCCGCGCCCTCGCCGCCGATCCTCCGGTGCTGCTCATGGACGAGCCGTTCGGGGCGGTCGACCCCATCGTCCGCGGCCGCCTCCAGGACGAGCTGCTCGACCTGCAGGCCCGGGTGCGCAAGACCATCGTCTTCGTCACCCACGACATGGACGAGGCCATCAAGCTCGGGGATCGGGTCGCCGTGCTCAACGTGGGGGGGATCCTCGAGCAGTACGCCCCGCCGGCTGAGATCCTGCGCGACCCGGCCAACGCCTTCGTGGAGGGGTTCCTCGGCAGCGATCGGGGCATCAAGCGGCTCAGCCTCATCCCGGTGAGCGAGGTCGACCTGGAGCGCGGCCCGGTGGTGGGCCTCGACGAGAGCGCCGCCGACGCCCGCATCGCCATGGAGCGCTACGGGGTCGACTGGGTGGGCATCGCCGACGGCGAGCGGCTCCTGGGATGGGTGCCTGCCGAGGACGTCTCCGACCCGCTGTCGGCCCTGCGGCCCCGCCCCTTCATGACCCGGCTCGGGCTCCGGTCGTCGCTGCGGGAGGCGCTCGACACCGTCATCACCAGCCACACCCGGGTTGCCCCGGTGTTCGACGGTGACCGGTTCGTGGGGATGCTCACCGCCGACTCGATCGGCAGGGAGGTGACGGAGTGATCGGCCAGTCGACCGGCCCCTTCTTCCGCTGGGACTGGGTGTTCTCGCACCTCGACCTCGTCTGGGAGAAGGTGGTCGAGCACCTGGTGCTCACCGGGGTCGCCCTCGGGGTCGGGATGGCGCTCTCGCTCGTCCTGTCGGTGCTGGCGCTGCGCTGGCGGCGCACCTACACCCCCATCACCTGGGTCACGGGCGCCCTGTACTCGATCCCGTCGCTGGCGCTGTTCGCCTTCCTGGTGCCGATCACCGGCTTCACGCTCCTCACCGCCGAGATCGGCCTGGTCTCCTACACCCTCCTCATCCTCATCCGCAACATCGTGGCGGGGATCGACGGCATCGACCCGGCGGTCCGCGAGTCGGCGATCGGGATGGGGTACGGGCGGCGACGGCTGTTCCTCGAGATCGAGTTGCCGCTGGCGCTGCCGGTCATCATCGCCGGCCTCCGCATCGCCGCGGTCACGACGATCGGCCTGGTCACCGTCACGGCGCTCATCGGGCAGGGCGGGGTGGGCTTCTTCATCCTGCGCGGCCTCAGCCGGTTCTTCTCCACCGAGATCGTGCTGGGCACGGCGCTCTCGGTGATCCTGGCGGTGTCGGTCGACCTGGCGCTCGTGCTCGTGGAGCGCGCCCTCAGCCCGTGGGCGCGGCGAAGGGCCTCGGCATGATCGACTTCCTCGGCGAGGTCGTGCGCTGGCTCGTCGAGACCTGGGACGGCCTGGTCCTCACCCAGCCGGGCGGCGCCGTCATCGACCAGGGGTTCCGCAGCGGGTACGTGTGGCGCATCTGGGAGCACGTCCAGGTGTCGGGGGCGGCGCTGCTCGCCGCCACCCTCATCGCCCTGCCGCTCGGCGCCTACTTCGGGCACACCGGGAAGGGCGGCTTCGCCGTGGTCTCGGTGGTGAACATCGGGCGGGCACTCCCCTCGTTCGGGATCGTCGCCCTCGCCCTGCCGATCACGATCGGCCTCGCCGATGCGCTCCCCTTCATCTCGAGCGGCCTCGGCTTCCTGCCCACGTTCGTGGCGCTCTTCGCTCTCGCCCTCCCTCCGATCTTCACCAACACCTACGCCGGTGTGCAGGGCGTGAACCCCGAGACCGTGGAGGCGGCGCGCGGGATGGGGGTCACCGAGGGGCGCATCCTGCGCGAGGTGGAGCTCCCCATCGCCTCCCCGGTGATCCTGGCCGGCATCCGGGTCTCGGCCGTGCAGGTGGTTGCGACTGCGCCGCTGGGTGCCCTCGTCGCCTACGGCGGCCTGGGCCGCTACATCATCGACGGCTTCGCCATTCGCGACGACGTGCAGATCTTTGCCGGCGCCCTCCTCGTCGCCGGCCTCAGCGTCATCACCGAGCTGCTGTTCTCGTGGGTCGAGCGGCGGGTCGTGCCGCACGGGATCAGACCGGCCACGAGCCGCGAGGTCCGGCGGGCCGCCGCCTGACGCCGGGGTTTTCTGGGAACAGCGGGCCTCCTAGGGTCGTTGATCAGTGCGTCACGGCCGTCGCGCCGTGGGGCCAATCATCAACGAGAGGAGACGAACCCATGCGGAACATCTTCCGCAGCCGGGCCGTCGGGGCGATCCTGCTGGCTCTCGCACTCGTCGTGGGCGCGTGTGGGGACGATGACAGCGGATCGGGTGACGTTCCGGATGGACCGACGATCACCGTCGGGTCGACCAACTTCGGGGAACAGCTGATCCTGGGTGAGATCTATGCCCAGGTGCTCGAGAACGCCGGTTACCCGGTGGAGCGCTCGTTCAACCTGGGCCCGCGCGAGGTCGTCAACCCGGCGCTGAAGTCGGGTGAGATCGACCTGCTGGCCGAGTACACCGGCACGCTGCTGACCTTCGAGGGAGGCACGTCGACCACGGACTCCGACCAGACCTGGAACGACCTGCAGACCGCCATCGCCGACGATGGCCTGGTGGCGCTCGAGTACGCACCCGCCCAGGACAAGAACGGGATCGTCGTGACCGGCGCCACCGCCGACGACCTGGGCGTCAGCGCGGTGAGCGACCTGGAGCAGTACAACGGCCAGCTCGTGTTCGGCGGTCCCCCGGAGTGCCCGAACCGCGAGTTCTGCCTGATCGGCCTGCAGAGCGTCTACGGCCTCCAGTTCGCCGACTTCCGGCCGCTCGACGTCGGTGGGCCGCTGACGGTCGCCGCCCTCGAGGGCGGGGAGATCGACGTGGCGCTGCTGTTCACCTCCGACGGCGTGATCGCCGCCAAGGGATTCGTGCTCCTCGAGGACGACATGAGCCTGCAGCCCGCCGACAACATCGTCCCGGTGCTTCGCCAGGAGATCATCGATGCCTACGGCGACGACTTGGCGAATCTCCTCGACGAGGTGAGCGCCGCCATCACCACCGCCGAGTTGTCGGAGCTGAACAAGCGCTATGGCATCGACGCCGAGGATGCGGACACGCTCGCACGCGATTGGCTGGAAGCCAACGGATTCCTCGGCTGAGGCGCGCGGGGAACAGATGAACGACGACGTCGCCCGGGGTCACGAGCCCCGGGCGACGCTCGCGCTGTGGGACTACCGCCGGCGCGTCGCCGAGCTGTACGCCACCGTGCGCTCGCTGCCGCCCGAGCCAGGATGGCGGACGTGGCGTTCGGGTCGTGACGCCATCTTTGCGACGCACCCGCAGAGCGCCATCCCATTGGACGAGCGCAACGCCTTCGACGGGCTGCCGTGCTTCGACTACGACCCTGCGCTGCGCGTCGTGGCCGCGGTCGGGCCGGTCGACGGGCCCGGCATCGCCCTCCCCCACTCCGGCGACGGGTCGACGCCGGCCCGCCCCTTCGGCACGGCCACCTGCGACCTCCCCGGGGGGACCGCCGTCCTCACGCTCTACTGGCTGGAGCAGTACGGCGGAGGCGTGTTCCTGCCGTTCCGGGATGCCACCAACGGCGCAGAGACATATGGCGGGGGCCGGTACCTGCTCGACACCGCCAAGGGCGCCGACCTCGGCGCGGCGGGCGACGGCGTGGTGCTCGACTTCAACTTCGCCTACCACCCGTCCTGCGTCCACGACCCCAGCTGGTCGTGCCCGCTGTCGCCGGCGGCCAATCGCCTCGGCTTCGAGGTCCGGGGTGGTGAGCGACTCGCCTAGCGCCGCGCCATCTCAGCGGTCAGCGAGAAGGCAGGGAGGCCTCCGTCCCGTTCGTACAGCCACCGCTCGAGCACCTGCCCGACCTCGGGCCAGTCGGCGTCGGTCAACGCGTACCAGGCGGTGTCACGATTGCGGTCCTTGACGATCATGTGGTTGCGGAAGACGCCCTCGAAGGCGAAGCCGAGCCGCAGCGCCGCCCCCCGTGAAGCCACGTTGAGGGCGTCGCACTTCCATTCCACCCTCCGGGCGCCGCACGAGAACGCCTCCTGCGCCATCAAGTAGGTGGCCTCGGTGTTGGCGGCCGTGCGCTGGGCGCCGAGCGTGTACCAGATGTGCCCGATCTCGACCCGCCGGTGAGCGGGATCGAGGTTCAGGTAGGACGCCACCCCGAGGGGCTCGCCGTCGTCCGCCCCGGTCACCGCCACCCACATCGGATCAACCGAGGCCGCCCAACCCCTCATCGTCTCGGCCAGCGAGGCGGCGGACTCGAACGGCCCGTACCCCATGTGGTCCCAGATGGCGTCGTGCCGGGGCGTGCCGTGCGCGCCGGCGAACAGCACCGCAGCGTCCCCGTCGGGCTCGAGGGGTCGCAGCGCGACGAACCGGCCCGCCAGGTCACGCCGCGGTGGGCGCATCTCGAACTCGGGGATGCGGTCGCCGCACATGGGGCGACGCTACCCGTGTTGCCCCCGGCCGTGGCAGGGGCGATCATCTCCCCAATGGATGTCGTTCTGGTGGGAGCGGGGCCGGTCGGGATCGCCGCGGCGCAGGCTGCACTCGATGACGGCGTGGCGCGGCGCATGGTCGCCGTGGTCGACCGCGACCCCGGTGCGGCCGCCGAGGGGGCGCGCATCCTCGGCACGCGTGCGGCCGGGTCGGTCGACGACCTGGCTCCGGGCGATCGCCGCAGCGCCGCCCTCCTCACCTTCTCGTCCCGAGCCGAGTCGACGACCCCGGTCGCCCGCAGCGTCGTGGATCGGGGCTATCACGTCGTCACCACCTGTGAGCAGCTGGCGGCGCCCGACGGCCAGATGGCCGAGAGCCTCGATCGCATGGCCCGCGCGGCCGATCGCAGCGTCGTCGTGACCGGCGCAAACCCCGGCTTCGCCATGGATCGCCTGCCCGTGCTCGCCGCAACGGCGTGCCGAAACGTCTCCTCGATCGAGGTGCGGCGCGTGGTCGACACCTCGACGCGACGCGGCCCGCTCGTCGCCAAGACGGGGCGGGGCCTCACCTCCACCGACTTCGACCGCATGGTCGGCGAGGGAGCCATCGGCCACGTCGGGCTTGCGGAGAGTGCCCGCCTCGTGGCCGCCGGGATGGGATGGGACGCACAGGGCCCGGTCGAGGAGCGGATCGATCCGGTGCTCGACGGGGCGTTCGTCAGCGGCATCCACCAGACCGCCCGCCTCGTCACCGGGGGCAGGACCGTGCTGCTCGACCTGACGATGGCCTGGAAGGTCTCCGACCCCTCCGACACGATCGTGATCGGCGCCGAGCCCCCGCTCCGGCTGGTGATCCCGGGTGGCTATCACGGCGACCTCGGCACGGCCGCCCAGGTGGTGGCGGGCATGCGGATGTGCCTGGTGGTCGAGCCGGGCCTCCACCTGCCGATCGACCTCCCCGTGACGCCGCACCGATGACACGAACCGGTGCCGTGGGGGGGCTCACCGTCGCCCTGGCGCTCGCCTTCGCCGCGCCCGTCCGGGCTCAGGAGACGCCGACCTGCCCGGTGTTCGAGGGCATCACCTGTGACGGGTGGTTCACCGACGCCGCCGGCGTGGTGGACGACGACGCCCTCATCGAGGACGCCGCCGGGCGGCTCGTCGAGGAGCACGGCCACGAGATCGCCATCGTGATCGTCCACACCTCCGGCAGCCGGTCGCCGCGCCAGTTCGCCGCCGACCTCGGCAACGCCTGGGGTGTGGGCGACGCCGACCGCGACGACGGGATCGTCGTGCTCGTCGCCCTCGACGAGCGCCGCACCGAGATCGTCACCGGTCCCGGGGTGGTGATCGACGGCCTCGACGACATCGCCGCGCTCGGGAACCCCTTCTTCGCCGACGGCGACTTCGCCGCCGGCATCGTCACCATCCTCACCGGGCTCGACCTGGCCCTCGCCGATCCCGCGAGCCCGCCCACCACCGCCCCCTCCCCCTCGGACGGAGGGGGCGGCTTCTCCGGGCTGGGGCGACTCGTGCTGGGGGCGCTTGCCATCGGGGGCGGCATCTGGGCGGTGAGGGCCGGGCGCGGCTCGCGTACCCGCCGGGTCCGCGAGGAGCGCCGGCGCCGCATCGACGACACCCTCGCCACGCTCGAGCCCGGCGGGTATGAGCTCCCGCTCATCCAGGAGCACTCGATCGCCCCTTCACAGGCGATGGCCGACGCTCCGACCGCCGACGCGGTCGAGGCGCTGCGACGGCTCCTCGACGGCGACCCCGACGCAGTCCGCGGCCCGCTCGAGGCGCTGTGGCGGGCGGGAGCCATCGCCGTCGTGGACCGCGGCGAGCTCCTGTCGGAGGCCGAGGTGCCGCTCGAGCTGCGCGTCAGCCAGGAGCGGCGGATGCTGGAGGACGCCGTCCAGGCGGCGGCGCGCGACGCCGAGGCGGTCGGGGTCGACGACTCCCCCCGGTTCTCGGTGGCCCTCGACGAGCTCGAGTCCCTGGTGCAGGCGCTGCGCCCCCACCGCATCGCCGCAGCCCGCCGTCGGACCGCCGAGGCCCTCGCCGATTCGCTCGTGCCCAGTGCGATCGGGCACGTCACCGTCACCGACCTCGGGGAGCGCCTGCACCGTGCCGCCGGCGCCCTCGACCCGGAGCGCCCGCTGCAGTACTCGGTCACCGAGCTGGAGAGCGCATACGCCACCGCACGCGAGAAGACCGAACGGCTGGGCCGCCTGTACGAGGCGATTCCCGAATCGACCGCCCGCCCGGCGGTGGCTGCCGCCCTCGCCGACCTCGACGACGACCTCGACGCCGCCGTGGAGGAGTACGAGGGGGTGCGCAGCGCGCTGGAGAAGCGCGGCAAGGCGCTGACCAGCGACGGGCTCGAGATCGCAGCGATCGCCGCCCTGCTGCTCATGAACCGCGACGAGGGCAACGTCGACCGCTTCATCCAGACCTACGAGCGAAGGCGCGACGCCGGCCTGGGCCCGGCGGAGGCGGTCGAATACGCCCTCGCCGGCCTCCGCGAGCCCGCCGAGATCGAGCGGGTGCGGAGCGAGGCGCACGACCTCGGGCTCCCGATCTCCATCACGGCGGCACTCATCCGGAGGCGTGACGACGGTCCCGAGGTCTACGCCGGGATCCTCGACGAGCTCGCCGCCCACGACGTGGAGGGCGACACCCGCCGCACGATCGCCGGGGTGCTCGCCATCTCGCTCGAGCCCGCCCAGGCGGTGCGGCGCTGGCTGGAGGCCCGGGAGCACCTGGCGGCGCTGGGGCTCGAGGGCTCCTACGCCGACGTGGCGGCGGCGTTCGGGGCGTCGGACGGACGCGGGCCCCGGGCGTTCGCCCTGGCCTACGCCGCCCAGCGCCAGGCCCTGGCCCGCTCCGACATCGACGACGCCGACCGCTTCGCCCCCGAGCTGGCACACGAGGGCACCAGCCGCCGCACCGACAGTTGGACCGGCGATCCGATACCGGCCGGGTACGGCTCCTTCGATCCCTTCACGTTCTTCTACTACCACTGGATCATCACCCGGGGCGTCGGCGGCTCGACCGGCTGGGAGCCGGTGCACCGCGACACCTCGTGGAGCAGCGACCGCTCGTCGTGGTTCGGCGGGTTCGGCGGGGGTGGCGGCTTCGGGGGCCGCGGTTCGTCGTGGGGCGGGTCGTCGTGGGGCTCGTCGGGCAGCAGCGGCACCAGCTTCGGAGGCTTCGGTGGCGGGGGCGGCTTCAGCGGTGGGGGCGGCGGGGGTGGCGGGTCGTCGGGAGGCAGCGGGTGGTGACCGACCCGATCACCAGCACCTCCAACCCCCGCATCAAGGACCTGGTGCGCCTCCGCAACCGGCGCCACCGCGACCGGTCGGGGCGTTTCGTCATCGAGGGGTACCGCGAGCTCGACAGGGCCGCACGGGCCGGCATCACCATCGAGACCGTATACGCCTGCCCCGACCTGTATCTCGGCGGCAACGAGCCCGGCCTCGTCGAGCGCCTGATGGGGGCCGGGGCCGAGGTGATCGAGGTGTCCGAGGCACCGTTTCGCAAGGCGTCCTACCGTGACCGCCCGGAAGGCCTGCTGGCCGTGGCCCCCCACTTCGCCGTGGACCTCGATCGGGTCCCGCTCGACGGCGAACCCCTGGTCCTGGTGGCCGAATCGATCGAGAAGCCAGGCAACCTGGGCACCATGCTCCGCACCGCCGAGGCGGCGGGCGCCGACGGGGTGATCGCCTCCGACCCCACCACCGACGTCTTCAACCCCAACGTGGTCCGGGCCTCGCTGGGAACCCTGTTCCAGGTGCCGGTCGCGGTCGGCGGCACCCCCGAGGTGGCGGACCACCTGCGCCGCGCCGGGGTGCGAACCCTCGCCTCCTCACCCGACGCCGACACCCCGCTGTGGGAGGCCGACATGACCGGCCCGGTGGCACTCGTCGTGGGCTCCGAGCAGTACGGCCTGTCCGACGAGTGGATGAACGCCGCCGACGAGGTGATCACCATCCCCATGCCGGGCGCGGTGGACAGCATGAACGCGGCGATGGCGGCGGGGATCCTGTTGTTCGAGGCGGTGCGGCAGAGGAGTCGTGAGTCGTGAGTCGTCAGTCGTCAGTCGTCAGTCGGACTCGCGCAGCACGCGGAAACGGGGTTCACTGCCAGGGAGGCCCCGCCAGGGGCCGACCACGCGACCACACCAGCCATTCGGCGGCAGCCGGGAGGCGGGCCGCCCCACCACACGAAACCCAGCCACGACGCGGAGCCGCCAACCCAACGGCATCACCAGGGGCCGACCACGCCACCACACCAGGCATCCGGCGGCAGCCGGGAGGCGGGCCGCCCCACCACACGAGACCCGGCCACGACGCCGAGCCGCCGACCCAACGGCATCACCAGGGGCCGACCACGCGACCACACCAGGCATCCGGCGGCAGCCGGGAGGCGGGCCGCCCCACCACACGAGACCCAGCGACGACGCCGAGCCGCCGACCCAACGGCATCACCTGACGCCGTACTCCTCGTCCGTCACCTTGCGGTCGGTCCATTCGGTGGAGCCGAGGTGGGTGATCGAGAGGTGGGTCATGGTGCCGTCGGGCCCGGCGCCGTGCCAGTGCATCTCCCCGGGCGGGGCCCACACGGCGTCACCGGGGCCGGCCTCGATGACGTCGCCGCCGTCCACCCCCACCCGGGCGGTCCCGTCCACGACGTACAGGGCCTGCCCGCCGGGGTGCGAGTGCCAGTCGGTGCGGGCCCCGGGCTGAAACTCCACCCCGAGCACGTTGATGTCGGTCTGCTCACCGTGGTCGTCGACGTGGGGCCCGAACCGGACCGACCCGGTGAAGTGATCGGCCGGGGCGTCGGCCCATCCGACCTCGTCGTTGCGGCGATGTTCCATTGCTGACTCGTCCTCTCGTCGTCGCTGCGGGACAACCTAACGCCGCTCGCGCACCGCACGGGCCGCAGCGAATTGCGAATTGCGAATTGCGATCCTGCCGAAGACCTCCGTACCGAACACCTGTTCGATTAGGCTCGGCGCCGATGTCACTCGGCTCACAACGCTCCTTCGACGACATGGGCGCCCACTTGTCCACGGTCCCCTTCTGCGTGCTCGACATCGAGACCACGGGCGGGCGCGCCGAGGAGTTGGGCATCACCGAGATCGGGGCGGCTCGCTATGAGTGCGGCGTCGAGACCGGCGTGTTCCAGACGCTGGTCGACCCCGGCATGCCGATCCCGGCGTTCATCACGCTGCTGACCGGCATCGGCCACGCCACCGTGCGCGGCGCCCCCCGGCTGGAGGAGGCGATGCCGTCGTTCCTCGAGTTCCTGGGCGATGCGGTGATCGTGGGCCACAACGTCCGCTACGACATGTGGTTCCTGGGGGCGGCGTCGCGCGCCTTCGGATACGGCGACATCGAGAACCGCACGGTCGATACTGCAGCCCTCGCCCGCCGCCTGGTTCGCTCCGAGGTGCGCAACCTCAGACTGGGGACCCTCGCCGCCCATTTCCGCTCCCCCGTGAAGCCCAACCACCGGGCGTTGGAGGACGCCAAGGCCACCGCCCACGTGCTGTGGTGCCTGCTGGAGCGGGCCGGGACCATCGGCGTCACCCACCTCGACGACCTCCTCGAACTGCCGACGGCGAAGGGCTCCCCCCACTACCGAAAGATCTCGCTCGCCGACGACCTCCCCCGCCGCAGCGGCGTCTACCTGTTCCGCGACCGCCACGGCGTCGTGTTCTACGTCGGCAAGGCCAAGAACCTGCGCACCCGGGTCCGCTCCTACTTCTACGGCGACACCCGCCGCAGCGTCGCCACCATGCTGCGCGAGCTCCACTCGATCGATCACATCGTCTGCCCCACCGAGTTGGAGGCCGAGGTGCTGGAGGTGCGGTTCATCGCCGAGCACGCCCCCCGCCACAACCGCCGCTCCAAGCCGTCGCGCAGCCCGCACTGGCTGAAGCTCACCGCCGAGGAGTTCCCCCGCCTCTCGCTGGTGCGCACCCCGAGACCCGACGGGCTGCTGCTGGCCGGCCCGTTCGGCGGCCGCGAGGCGGCCCGCCTCGTGATGGAGGCGGTGTGGGACGCCGTGCCGGTCCGCCGCTGCACGGGCCCGCCGGGCCGGCGGCCGGCCCGCTGCTCGTTCGCGCAGATGGGGAGGGCCATGTGCCCCTGCGACGGCACACTCACCCCCGCCGAGTATCGGGTGGTCGTCGACGCCGTGATCGGTGGCTTCGGGCAGGAGCCGGCGCTCCTGCTCGATCCGCTCGCCGACCGCATCCAGTCGCTGGCGGCCACCGCCCGGTTCGAGGACGCCGCCTGGGTGCGCGACCGGCGCAGCGCCCTCGTGCGCGCCCTGGAGCGCCGGGCGGCGTGGCGCTGCCTGCAGACCGCCGGGACGATCCGCGCCGAGGGGCCGGGCGGGGGGGCCCTCATCCGCGGCGGCCGGCTCGAGACGACATGGCCCCACGGCGGGCAGCCGCCGCTCCTCCCCGGCGACCCGCCCCCGGATCCGGAAGAGGTGGCCGACTCCGGCGGCGCGGCAGAGGAGGCCCACCTGGTCTGGAAGTGGTTGAACACCCCCGAGACCCGGCTCGTCGACAGCGACGGCCCGCTCCTGATGCCGGCGATGCCGGCGCGGCCCCTGGAGCGGATCGCGATCTAGGCGAGGGCCAGCTGCAGGATCCCGGGATCGACGTTGCCCCCCGACAGCACGACGCACCATGGGCCGTCACCCGGCGCCGTGCCGGCGAGCACGGCGGCGAGGCCCACCGCCCCGCCCGGCTCCGCCAGCACGCGCATCTCGTCGTGGGCGAACCGCATGGCGGCGAGCGCCTCGGCGTCGGTCACCGCCACCCCGGCTCCGGCGAGACGGCGATTCACCTCGAACGTGATCGCGCCCGGCATCGGGGCCAGGAGAGCGTCACAGATCGAGCCGACCTCCCCGGCGGTGATGGCCACCCGCTCGCCGGCGGCGAGCGACCGCCGGTGATCGTCGTAGCCCTCCGGCTCCACGGGATGAGCCGTGGCCCCCGGCATCGCCTCGTCGAGAGCGAGGGCGATCCCGGCCAGGAGCCCGCCGCCCCCGGCCGGGACGAGCACGGCGTCGGGGGCCACCCCCATCGCCGCGGCCTGCTCGGCGATCTCGAGCCCCACGGTCCCCTGCCCGGCGATGGTGTCTGGATGGTCGTAGGGCGGCAGCAGCGTCGCTCCCGACTCCTCTGCGATCCGGCGGGCGATCGCCTCGCGATCGTCGCTGAAGCGGTCGTAGGTGACGACCCTGGCCCCGTGGCCCTCGGTGCGGCGCCGTTTCACGGCCGGGGCATCGGCGGGCATCACGATCGTGGCCGGGATGCCCGCATCGGCGGCGGCGGCCGCCACCCCCTGGGCATGGTTGCCCGACGAGTAGGCGACGACGCCGCGGGGGCGCACGTCGTCGGGCAACGATGCGATGAAGTTCGTGGCGCCGCGGAACTTGAACGACCCGGTGCGCTGCAAGGTCTCGAGCTTCACCAGCACGGGGGCGCCGGCGGCGGCGTCGAGGACGGGGATCCGCACCAGCGGGGTGCGCACGGCGACGCCCTCGAGGCGGGCTGCGGCCGCCCGAACGTCGTCGGAGGTGGGGAGACGCATCGGGTGACGCTACCGCAGGATCGCGCCGGTCCATACACTCCGCCGGTGTCCCGCATCACCGGCCTCGTCGTCGCGCTCGCCGTGGCCATCTCGGCATGCCGATCGCCGTCCGCCGACCCTTCCGCCGTCCCCGAGCTTCCCGCCGCCTCGCCCGCCGACGTGACCGGGCTCCTCGCCGGGTCGGCCCGGCCCGTGGTCGTGAACGTGTGGGCGTCGTGGTGCGCCCCGTGCCGCTCGGAGGCGGCGCTCCTGCGCCAGGCCGAGGCGAAGTGGGGCGACCGGGTGCGGTTCCTGGGCATCGACGTGCGCGACGACCAGGCCGGGGCGCGCTCGTTCATCGCCGAGTTCGGCCTGGACGGGTTCGAGCACCTCTTCGACCCCGAGGGCCGCATCCCGGCCGCCCTCGGAGGCGTGGGTGTGCCGCACACCTACTTCTTCGCCCCCGGGGGCGAGTTGGTCAGGCTCCACAACGGCGTGATCGACGAGCGCACGCTCGCCCTCCAGATCGACGAGCTGCTGCGGAGGGGCTGAGGTGGAGCTCTCGCTGCTGGGGGCGGCCCTCGTCGCGGTCGGCGCCATGTACGGGGTGCTGCGGTGGGAGGCGGGCCGCACCAACGCCGCCGACTGCACGAGGGCGCTCTGGGACGCCCTCCTCGGCGGCGCCATTGCCGGCCTCGCCGCCGGCCGCATCGCCACCCTGATCGGCGACGGGATCAACCCGCTCGCCCACCCCATGGACACCCTCATCGTCCGCGGCGGGGTCGACACCGGGTTCGCCTCCCTCGCCGCCCTCGGCACGTTGGCCCTCATGCTGCGCCGCCTCGACGGCGGCGCGTGGTCGGCGCTCGACGCCGCCGCTCCGGCCGCCCTCGCCGGGCTGGCGGGGTGGCACGGCGGCTGCGTGGTGCGTGACGCCTGCCTGGGGACCGTCACCGACCTGCCGTGGGGCGTCGCCCAGGCCGGGAGCGGGATCGCCCGTCACCCGGTCGAGATCTACACCGCCGTCGTACTCGTGGTGGCCGTCATCGGGCTGGTGGTGTGGAAGCGACGGCGGCCCGGCGCCGGCGTGGTGGCCGGGGTGGCGTTGGCGGCGGCGGCGGGCATCAGGCTCGCCACCGAGCCGATGCGCCTGGCGGTGGGCTCCCGCCCCTCGGCCTGGTACGCGGCCGGGCTGGCGGCCGGTGTCGCCGTGGCCGCCTGGCGGCTGCGGCGTGGCCCCGCCTCCTCCCCGGGCTGACACCCGCCATACACTCCGCACCGATGTCCCCTCTGGCCGAGCTCGACGGCGTCGGCGTGCGCCGACCGAACGCCCTCATCCTGCGCGACGTGTCGCTGACGCTCGCACCGGGTGAGGCGGTGGCCCTGTTCGGGGCCAACGGGTCGGGGAAGACGACCCTGCTGCGGGTGCTCGCCACCCTCACGGCACCCACCTCGGGTGCGGGCAGGGTGTTGGAGCGCACGCTCGGCTCCCCGTCGGTGGAGGAGGTACGGCCCCGGATCGGGCTCGTCGGCCACGAGCCCGCCCTGTTCGAGGCGCTCACCCTGGCGGAGAACCTGCGTCTCGTCGCCCGCCTCACCGGGAGCGGCGACCCCGCCGGGACCGCCGCCGGCGCCCTCGAGGCGGTGGGCCTGGCGGGGGCGTCCGGCCGCCTCGCCGCCGACTGCTCCAACGGCATGCGCCGCCGCAGCGACTTCGCCCGGCTCCTCATCACCCGACCCGACCTCCTCCTGCTGGACGAGGCCCACGTCGGCCTCGACGCCTCCGCATCCGACCTGGTGGAGCGCCTGGTGGGTGCGACGCTCGCCGCCGGCGGTGCGGCGGTGATCGTGTCGCACGAGCGGGAGCGCGTCGCCGCCCTCACCACGCGGCGCCTGCTCCTCGACGACGGCACGCTGGGGGCAGCATGAGCTTCTGGCGCCAGACCGCCGCGCTGGTGCGGGCACAAACCCGCAGCGAGACCCGCACCGGGGAGGTGCTGCTCGTCGTGCTCCCGTTCGGAGCGGCCGCCCTGTTCGTCATCCCCATGGCGGTGGGCGCCGACAGCGCCCTGCTGCAACGGGTCGGCCCCGGGCTGTTCTGGATGGTGGTGTTGCTCTTCGGGATCGTCGTGACACAGCGCCGCACCGCCCACCCGTCGGGCGCCCGGAGCGATCTGCTCAGGATGCTGGCCGTCGACCCGGCGGCGCGCTTCACGGCGACGGCAGTGGTGAACTGGGCGCTGCTGATCGCCTTCGAGATCGTGGTCGGCCTCGTGATGATCGTGCTCTACGACCCGGTGCTCACCGGATGGGCCTGGCTGGTCCTCGTGGTGCCGCTCAGCGCCGCCGGGCTCGCACTGGTCGGGACCCTGGCCGGGTCCATCGCCGACGGCGCCGGCGTGCGCACCACGCTCGTGCCGCTCCTCGTGCTCCCCGTCGCGATCCCGCTGCTGCTCGCCGCGGCGCAGGCCACGGAGGGCTTGCGCCTCGGCACCGGTATCCTGCGGTGGGTGCTCCTGCTGGCGATCACGGACCTGGTGCTCGCCATCGCCGGGGTGCTGACAGCCCGCCCCCTCGAGGAATCGGACTCGTGACGAACCTGCGCCCCACCCCCCTCGACCTCGCTGCGATCGGCACGCTGGCCACGGCGCTCGTCGCCGGGCTGGTGGTCCCGCCCGACGCCGTCCAGGGCGACCTGCAGCGCATCATGTACGTGCACGTCCCCAGTGCCTGGCTCGCCTACCTCGCCTTCGTGGTGACTCTCGTCGGCTCGGTCGCATACCTGGTCACGAGCCGCATGAAATGGGACCGCATCGCCGCCTCCTCCGCCGAGCTGGGGGTGGTGTTCACCGGCCTCGCCCTCGCCACCGGGATGATCTGGGGCAAGCCGGTGTGGGGCGTGTGGTGGACGTGGGACGCCCGCCTCGTGCTCACGGCGGTCATGTTCTTCGTGTACCTGGGGTATCTGGCCCTGCGGCGCAGCATGCCCGAGCCCGCCGTCCGGGCCCGGCGCAGCGCCGTGTTCGGCGTGCTCGCCGTCGTCCAGGTCCCGATCGTCCACTTCTCGGTGATCTGGTGGCGCAGCCTGCACCAGCCGCCCACAGTGCTCCGCCCCGACGAGCCGCAGATCGACCCGCCGCTGCTGTTCGCATTGCTCATGTCCGTGGCGGCCTTCACCGTCGTGTACGCCGCCCTCATGCGGCACCGCATCGCGCTCGAGGCGATCCAGTCCGAGCTCGAGGACGCACCGGAGGCGGTCGCCGGCGCCGCGGTGCGGCCGCCCCGCCTGGGAGGCGCCGATGTCTGATTGGGGCTGGGTGGCCTTCGCATACGTCGTCGTGTTCGGCACGCTCGGCACCTACACGGCCTGGCTCATGACCCGCCTGCGTCGCGAGCGGCGATGAGGCGTTACCGGGCCTTCATCATCCCCGCCGTGGGCCTGGTCCTGGTGCTCGGCGGGTTCATGTTCGCCAACCTGCAGGAGAACCTGGTCTACTACCGGGTGCCCTCCGAGGTGGCCGGCACACCCGCCGACGCCGCCCGGTTCCGCCTCGGCGGGCAGGTGGTGGTGGGCACCGTCTCCGAGACCGCCGCCGGGGTCGACTTCGCGGTGTCCGACGGGCACGCCGTCGTGGCGGTCTCCCACACCGGTTCGCCGCAGCAGCTCTTCCGCGAGGGCATCGGGGTCGTCGTGGAGGGCGAGTGGGATGGTGCGGTGTTCCGCTCCGACAGCATGATCATCAAGCACGACGAGCAGTACCGCACCGAGGACGGCGGGGTCTACACGCCCGACAACCGACCGGGCTCGTGACGGCGCTCACCGGGTACGCCGGGGTGATCGTCGCCCTCGTGTCGGCGGGGACACTGGCCTACACCGGGGCCCGGGTGTTCGTGGCGGACGGCGACGACGCCCCCCGCCGCCTCGCCCCGCCGGTCTGGGGCGTCGTGGCCGGTGCGGTGCTGGCGATGGGGGCGCTGCAGTGGGGCCTCCTCACCGACGACTTCTCCATCAGGTACGTCGCCGAGCACCACAGCAGTGGCACCCCGCTGCTGTTCACGGTGGCCGCCGCCTGGGGTGCCCTGGAGGGCAGCATCGTGCTCTGGGGCCTGGTGCTGGCGGGGTTCACGGCCTGGGTGCTGTGGGGGGTGTCGGCCGGCGACCGGATCGGCGCCGGTGCGCTCGCCGTCATGGGGCTCATCGCCGTGTTCTTCTTCGGGCTCATGGCGACGGCCGCCAACCCGTTCGAGACCCTGGCCCAGGCGCCCGTCGACGGCCTCGGGGCCAACCCGCTCCTGCAGAACCACGTCCTCATGGCGATCCACCCCCCGATGCTGTACCTCGGATACGTCGGGCTCTCGGTGCCGTTCGCCTTCGCCATCTCCGCCCTCGCCGCCGGTGACGGGTCCACCTCGTGGCTGGCGCGCACCCACCGCTCCACCCTGGTGGCATGGTCGTTCCTGTCCCTCGGCATCGTGCTCGGCGGCTGGTGGTCGTACGAGGTGCTGGGGTGGGGCGGCTACTGGGCGTGGGACCCGGTGGAGAACGCCTCGTTCCTCCCGTGGCTGACCGCGACCGCATTCATCCACTCCGCCGTCGTGCAGCGCCGGCGCGGGATGTTGCAGGCCTGGAACGTCGCCCTCGTCATCTCCACGTTCGCCCTCACCATCCTCGGCACCTTCCTCACCCGCTCCGGCGTCGTGGCGTCGGTGCACTCGTTCACCCAGTCGGCGGTGGGCCCGGCGCTGCTCGGGTTCCTGCTGGTGATCCTGGTCGGCGGGTTCGGGCTGTTCGCCATGCGCGCCCACCTCGTCGCCTCCTCCCCGCGCCTCGACAGCCTGGCCAGCCGCGAGGGCCTGTTCCTCGCCAACAACCTCCTTCTCGCCCTGTTCGCCTTCGTGGTGCTGGTGGGGACCATGTACCCGCTGCTGGTCGAGGCGTTCGCCGGCGACCGGGTGTCGGTGGGCGCCCCGTGGTTCGACCGCGCCGCCGTCCCGATCGCCCTCGTGCTCCTGCTGGCGATGGGCCTCGGGCCGGTGGCTCCCTATCGACGGGCGCGGGCGGCGGTGCTGTGGGAGCGGCTCCGCACCCCGCTGCAGGCGGCGGCGGTGCTGACGGCTGCCGCCGCCGTGCTCGGCACCCGCTCGCTGACGGTCTTGCTCGCCCTGTTCCTCGCCTCGCTCATCGTGGCGTCGATCGCCCGGCTCCTCCACACCTCCGCCCGCAAGCGGGACGAGCGCTATCCGACGGCCGTGGCGGCGCTCTTCACGTCGGACCCCGGCTTCTGGGGCGGGATGGTGGCCCACGTCGGCATCGCACTGCTGGCCGTGGGCATCGCCTTCTCCGGGTCGTACGACACGAGGACCGAGATCACGCTGGCGCCCGGCGAGAGCGCCGCCTTCGACGGCTACACCCTCACCTACGTCGAGCCGTTCGTCCGCGCCGCCTCGAACCGGGTCGAGTTCGGGGCAGAGATCGAGCTGTCGCGCGGAGGAGATCGCCTGGGGACGCTGCGGCCCCGCCTCAACGACTACGAGAACCAGGTGCAGGCCATCCCCACCCCGGCGGTCAGGACCGGGGTGCGCGAGGACGTGTACCTCAGCCTGGTCCGCATCGACGGAGAGACCTCGGCGGTCACGCTCGACGCCTACCGCTTCCCGCTGATGTGGGTGCTGTGGATGGGCGGCCTCGTCGTGTTCGCCGGGGGCGTGTGGTCGTTCGCCGGCACCCGCCGTCGCAGGCGGGTCGAGGTCGATGCGGAGCCGGTCGATGCCTGACCGCATCCGCAACGTCGTGGCCGTCGTCGTCCTGGCGGCATCGGCGGTCGTGACGGTGGCGGCGCTCGCATCGTCCGACCCGTCGCCGGAGGACCGCGTCGCCCACCTCGCCACACGCCTCAAGTGCCCGGTGTGCGAGAGCGAATCGATCGCCGACTCCCCCGCCGACCTCTCACGCGACCTCAAGGACCTCATCGCCGAGCAGGTGGCCGACGGGTGGACCGATGAGGAGATCATCGACTTCTTCGTGGCCTCCTACGGCGAGGAGGTGCTCCTCGACCCGCCCGCCGGGGGCCGCGCCGCGGTGCTGTGGATCGCCCCGCTCGTGGCCCTCGCCCTCGGGATCGCCGTGATCCTGGGCCGCCGCGCCCGCCGTCCCCGCAGCCTCGACGCCGACGAGGAGCGCCGGGTCGACGACGCCCTGCGTTCGCTGAGGGGCGAGTGATGGCCACCGCCGAGCGCATCCGGCTCGAGGCGCGGCGCGACCGGGCGCTGTCGGACCTGGTCGATCTCGACCGCCAGGTGGGCAGCGGCGAGATCCCCGCCACCGACGCCGAGGTGCTGCGGCGCCGCTACCGCGCCGAGGCGGCAGACGCCATCGCCGCCCTCGACCGCCTCGACGACGCACCGGCGGCGGATCCGGGGCGCCGCACCCGCACCCGCACCTGGGTGGGGGTCGGGCTGTTCGCCGTCGTGGCCGTCGGCGCCGTCATCGGCATCGCCTCGGCGGTGCGTCCCCGTGACGACGGGCCGCTCACCGGCGGCCCCGCAGCGCCCCCCACCACCGTCGACCTCTCGCAGGTCACCAACGAGGAGATGGAGCAGGTGGTGGCGGCGAACCCCGACATCACCCCGATGCGCCTCGCCCTCGCCCGGCGCTACGTCGAGGAGGGCGACTTCTCCTCGGCGCTCACGCATTACCTCTACATCCTGGAGCGCGGCGACGAGCCCGAGGCGCTCATGTACGTGGGCTGGATGACCTACCTGTCGGGCGATGCCGAGACCGGCGTGGCGCTGCTGGAGCGCAGCCTGCAGATCGCCCCCGGCGAGCCGCTGGCGCAGTGGTTCCTGGCCAACGCCCTCTTCCACGGGACCGGCGACCGCAGCGCCGCCCTGCCGCTCCTCGAGGCCGTGATCGCATCGGGCAAGGCCCCCGACGACATCGTCGAGGAGGCCGAGGCGATGCTCGCCGAAGCGGAGGCGGGCTCGTGAGCCGCACGGTCTGGCTCCGCATCACCGTGGCGCTCGTCATCCTCGCCGGGCTGGCGCTCGCAGTGGTGTTCGCCAACCGCTTCGGCGAGGACCCCCGTATCGGCTCCTCGCCGCTGGTCGGCAAGCCGGCGCCGGACGTGACCGTGGAGATCTTCGACGGCGGCGGCCCGCTGCCGCTCGCCGACACGGCGGGCACGGTGACGGTGGTCAACTTCTGGGCGCCGTGGTGCGTTCCCTGCCGCACCGAGCACGGGGCGCTGCTGCAGGCGGCTGCCCGCTACGAGGGCGAGGTCACGATCGTCGGCGTGGCGTATCAGTCGGAGGACGACGCCATAGACGCCTACCTCGACGAGCTGGGCCGGGGTTACACGATCGCCACCGACCCCGGGTCGCGCGCCGCCATCCGCTTCGGGGTGCGCGGGGTGCCCGAGACGTTCTTCATCGGGCGCGACGGCACGGTGGCCGCCAAGGTGAGCGGCCCGGTCGACCTCGGGCTGCTGACCTCCACCATCGACGCCCTCCTGGCGGGGGACGAGGTCGACAGCGTCGAGACCGGCGACGTGCAGGTCACGCCCTGACCTCACGCGCCCAATGGTGGTCTAGCGTCGCGGCATGACGATCCCCGCGATGCGACGGCTCCTGGTGCTCGCGGCGGTGCTCGTCCTCCTCATCGGGATCCCGCTCTTCCTGTTCCCCGGGAGCACGGAGGACTCGTTCTCGTGGACGGTGCGGCCCGACCTGACGGCGGCGTTCTTCGGCGCCGGGTACTGGGCGGCGGCGGTGCTGGAGATGACGGGCGCCCGGCGCGACCGATGGGGCGACGCCCGCATCGCCGTCCCGGCGGTGGCGGTGTTCACGGTCGCCACCCTGGCCACCACCGTGGTCCACCTCGATCGGTTCCACTTCGATCACCCCGACCTCGTCACCCGGGTCGGCACCTGGGGATGGCTCGTGGTGTACGCAGTGGTCCCGCTCCTGATCCTCGGCGCCCTTGCCGCCCAACTGCGATCGACCGGCTGGGCCGAGCGGGCCGGCGCGTCGATGGCTGTCTCCACCCGGCGGGGGCTCGCCGCCGCAGCCGCCGTCATCGGCGGGCTCGGGCTCGGCCTGCTGGCCGCCCCGGGCCTGTTCGACGCCGCATGGCCCTGGCCGCTGAGCGCCCTCACCGGACGGGCAGTCGGAGCGTGGCTGGCCGGGATGGGTGCGCTCCTCGGCCACATGGCGTGGGATGGCGACTGGGCCCGCTCGCTGCCCGCCTCGGCGGCCGCCGGGGCCTTCGGGCTGCTCCAGGGCATCGCCCTCGTCAGGCACCTCGGGACGCCCGAATGGTCCCACCCCGCGTCGTGGGCCTATGCCATCGCCCTCGTCGGCCTGTTCACCCTCGGACTGCAGGGCATGCGGCGGGCGGCCTGATCAGGGAGCGCCCCCCTCGTCCATCCACCACTCGACGAACTCCGAGCACCGTCCATCTGGCTCGAGGGTGATCCGCCACAGGTTGGAGTACGCCACGGGCGGGTCGGCGTAGACGGTCCGGCCCCGCACGTAGGCGACCGAACCGCTCTCGCCGTCCAACGAGTACTCGAAGTTCCAGGTCCCCGGCCGGTCGCCCACCGCCATCCACTGCGCCACGATCTCGTCGTGGCCCATCCACGG
>Ga0214472_10001650_pt1 | contig 24712 bp, 24 predicted proteins | sample RVTome_6_FD_207662 | JGI IMG/M metagenome (GOLD analysis project Ga0214472, IMG submission 207662) | Soil microbial communities from uranium-contaminated site in the Upper Colorado River Basin, Wyoming, United States - RVT140D175 | ecosystem: Environmental > Terrestrial > Soil > Contaminated >...
GCCCAACCTGCGTGAAAAAGCCGATCCTTATCTTCCGCCACTCGCGTCAACATGCTGATCTCCGCCAGTGCCCTCCTCCCGATTTCGTGGTCCGAGAGGACTGCAACGTCATACCAATGCCGCGACAGTCTCTCTTGCGTGCCCTTGAATTCCGGCCGATGGTATTCGGCATGTAGCAGGGTCGCTTTCTCCCAGAAGGTTCTCACAGGAGACAGCACGACAGCCCGTGCCTGGGGAAAACTGATGGACGGAAAGTGTGCGGCAATATCAGACACTATAGTATGGCGTTCGGATGGAACGGTTGGACTGTGCGCACAAAACTCCACTCTCACGATTCGGCGAAGGTAGGCGGTTTGCGAATCGCCAGTGACGAAAGGATAGGTCATAAGCAGGGTAAGAGGATCGTTCGCATCGACTGTCACTTCCCACTTACCCCGTCTGAGTTGCTCCTTCAACTTTCTCCTCAATTCCTCGCCAATCACACCGCTGATCAATTTTGAAGCCTCTCCCCGTGCCTCTTCTATCAGCTTCTTGACCGCCGTTCTCGATAATGTCTTGTCTTCCAGATTCCCGCTGAGCTTTAACGCGCCATGATCGATCGTAATGTCGAGATCTTCGGAAAACCGTTGAATTGCCCTAAATGCCTTGGAGAGGGAGGTGCCCCCCTTGAATGTCAAGGGCGCCACTTTCTCATCCAGCGAGAAGAGCCGGTGGAGCGTCCAACAGACCCAAAAGTCCTTCTCCAGAACCTGTGACGAGCGCCCTGTCGCTACGGCAGCCTTTTCGAAAGCCGCCTGTCGCTCCTCCTCACTCAACGACAGGAACGGAATGAGTTCAGGCACGAGTCTGACGCCCTCTTGCCGCGAGTCGCTTGAGTGGGGACAGCATCCATCCCGGCACCCTGGTCCCATAGGCGCTCAACTGCTTTCTCACCCGAAGCGGTAGCTGCGCCCCCACTTTCTCCAGCATCTCTTCAGTCAAGAGTTCTTTGCCCAGATAGCGAAATGCCGATATCACCAGCCCGGCTTCCGTACCAGCACCGGCCATCGCCGCCGGGCTTACCCGGCGCAACTCGATCTCTTGCTTTCCTACTCTGATCTTCCTCGAGGGGCCATTTGTCAGATAAAGCTTCTTGACTGGCGTCTGCGTAGAAACACCCAACAGATTAGCCGCCTCTGCTCCGGAAACCTGCAGTTTCGTCCCTTCGGCTCGAGCCACAGCTTCCGCGATTCTCGCGGCTGGAACAGGCATCTCTCCCAAAATGGCGCTCTTCTTCGGCTTCACATAGATCCCCCTGGACACACGCGAGATCGCCCCCTGTCTCACCAGTCGAGACAATGTCTGATCTACGGAAGCTCGCGACCCCAAGGCCAGGAACTCTCTCGAGGTAAACGGCTCCCCTCGGCGAAAACGGCCGATCCTGGATCGAATTGAGATACTGATCGTCATCTTGCTCCCCAAGATATGTCAGATATTATATGCATATTTCTGACATTTTCAAGCGGATTTCAATAAATACTTATTACGAATAATCAAGATCTTGGAGATTATATTAATGACTTTGGCGGCTTGGATGCTGCGCCCAGGCAATTCAAATCGGATTTCCCTATGATTTTCGAGGAGGAAGAGGTCAGAGGAAGGGTTCAGGTCTTGCATTGACGCTAGCGCGAAATGTGATCGTCCAGATTCAGACGAACAAACACCCGCGCTGAGGAGCTAAGGCAGAAGGGGATGACTGACGTCATCCCTCGCATGGCTGCCGCTATGCCGCTGGTATAGAATCGCCGCAGGCATTCGCTCTGAAGGGAGGCGCAATGGGCATCGGAACCATCATCGTGCTGGGCGTGCTGGCAGCGATCGTGGCCTACGCGATCATGCTCTACAACAACCTGGTCCAGGTGAAGCACAACGTGTCCAAGGCCTGGGCCAACATCGACGTGCTGCTCAAGCAGCGCCACGACGAGCTGCCCAAGCTGGTCGAAACCTGCAAGCAGTACATGAAATTCGAGCAGGAGACACTCACCAAGGTGATGGAAGCGCGCTCCAAGGTGTTCGCGGCGCGGGAAGCCCAGAACATCCCGCAGCTCGGCCAGGCGGAAGGCGCGCTGCGCGCGACGCTCGGGAGTCTCTTCGCGCTGGCGGAGGCCTACCCCGATCTCAAGACCAACCAGACGTTCCAGCAACTGCAGACGCGCATCTCGAGCCTCGAGAACGGCATCGCCGACCGGCGCGAGTTCTACAACGAGTCGGTGAACGTGAACAACGTGCGCATCGAGCAGTTCCCGGACTCCATCATCGCCGGCACGTTCAACTTCAAGCCCGCCCAGCTGCTCGAGTTCCAGGCCGAGGAGAAGGCGGACGTCGACGTCAAGCAGCTCTTCGGTTCCTAGGAGCCCCTGCTAGGCGACGGATCAGGGGCGCTCTGATTTGATCGTCCTCTCGCCCTCCACGCGCCTGCACCAGCCCGGATGGCTGTCGGGCATCATCCATTTCGTCATCATCGCAATCGCGTTCGAGGCCGAAAGCGCTGAGCTCTGGCCCTACGCCCTGCTGGCCATGTCGGGCGTGAGCTTCTTCGCGTGGATCGCGAACTACCGCCGCTACCGCCATATCCACGATCTCCCCACTTCGAAGGTCGCCTCCGCCGCGCAGGGCTACGTCGAGCTCTTCGGGCGCACGGAGCTCCTTCCCGGCGAGCCGATCACGAGCAAGCTGAGCCGGTCGCCGTGCTGCTGGTATTCCTACCAGGTCGAGGAAAAGGGCTCGAACAACAAATGGAGCACGGTGGACAGCGGCTCGAGCGTGGAGCAGTTTCTGCTGGTGGACGACACCGGACAATGCGTGATCTCCCCGGAGGGGGCGGAAGTGCTGACCCATGACCACAAGTCCTGGGCGCAGCTCGACCGCCGTTACACCGAGTGGCTTCTCCTGCCCAAGTCCGTTATCTACGCGATCGGCGAATTCAGCACCACCACCGCGGCGGCGGTCGCGGCCGGCGAGGAGCGCGCCGATGTCGGCGCGCTGCTGGCGCAATGGAAAGCGGACCAGCGGCGCCTGCAGGAACGCTTCGACCTCGACCGCGACGGCAGGATCAACCTGAAGGAATGGGAGCTCGCCCGGCTCCAGGCGCGGCGCGAGGTGCGCTCGCTCCACGCCGAAGTGCGGTTGCGCTCGACGGAAGGCGTTCACATCCTGCGCAGGCCCGGTGACGGGCGGCTGTTCCTGCTCGCCAACGAGCTGCCCGACAGCATCGGCTCGCGTTACCGCATCTGGAGCGCGGTTCATCTCGTCATCTTCCTCGGCGCTTTGAGCGCGGGGCTGGCCATGCTATGAGTATCGCCGGACATCGGTCATGATCAGTCGCAGGCAGTTTCTCCGGATTGCGGGCCTGGCGGCGGCCTGGCCGTACGCGCCCGCGCGCGCTGCCGGCGTCGTCGTCAACGACATTCACTCCGGGCTCAACGCGACCCGCGTCCACCGCGCCGTGGAGCCGGACGCGCTCGATGCGGCGCGCAACGCGATCCGCGCGGCGCGGCGCGAGCGGCGCGCCGTATGCATCGCCGGCGGCCGCCACGCCATGGGCGCGCAGGCTTTCGCCACCGATGGCGTGCTGATCGATATCCGCAGGCTCAATCGGGTCCTGGCATTCGACGCTGAACGGGGGCTGATCGAGGTCGAATCCGGCATGCAATGGCCGCAACTGCTCGAGCATCTCGTCTCCACGCAGCGCGGCCGCGCGCAGCAATGGGCCTTTTCCCAGAAGCAGACCGGCGCCGACCGGCTTACCATGGGCGGCTGCCTGTCGGCCAACGTGCACGGGCGCGGCCTCACGCTTCCTCCGTTCGTGGGAGACGTCGAGTCCTTCAAGCTGCTCGACGCCCGCGGCGAGCTCGTCCAGTGCAGCCGGAGCGGGAATGCCGAGCTGTTCCGGCTCGCGATCGGCGGCTACGGGCTGTTCGGCCTGATCTACTCGGTCACGCTGCGGCTCGTGCCGCGGCGCAAGGTGCAGCGCGTGGTCGAAGTGCGCGACATCGAAGGACTGCCGCAGGCGTTTTCCGGGCGCATCCGGGACGGCTTTCTCTACGGGGATTTTCAGTACTCGATCGACCATCGCTCCGACGCCTTTCTGCGCCGGGGGGTGTTTTCCTGCTACCGGCCGGTGGCCGACTCGACGCCGGTCCCGCCCGCCCAGAAAGAGCTCGCGGATGCCGACTGGACCGAGCTCCTCTACCTCGCGCACACCGACAAGGCGGAAGCGTTCAAGCGCTACGCGGGCTATTACCTCTCGACGCAGGGCCAGGTCTACTGGTCCGACGAGCACCAGATGAGCATCTATCCCGACCACTACCACCTCGCGCTCGACCGCCGCCTCGGGGAAAAGCACAAGGCGACCGAGGCCATCACCGAGATTTACTGCGAGCGTGACGCGCTCGAGCGCTTCATGGCGGAGGTGCGCGAGGACGCGCGCCGCAACCAGGTCAACATCATCTACGGGACGATCCGCCTGATCGAGCAGGACCGGGAGAGTTTCCTCGCGTGGGCGAGGAAGCCCTACGCCTGCGTCATCTTCAACCTCCACGTCGTCCATACGCCGGAGGGCATCCGCCACGCCGCGAACGCCTTCCGCCGCCTGATCGACATCGGCATCCGGCACGGGGGCAGCTACTTCCCGACCTATCACAAGTACGCCACTCGCAAGCAGGTCGAGACCTGCTACCCGCAGTTCGCCGAATTCCTCAAGCTCAAGCGCCGGCACGACCCCGGGGAAGCGTTCCAGAGCGACTGGTACCGCCACTACCGGCGGATGTTCGCGAGTTGAGCGCCCGATGATCAGCGAGCCGATGACCCTGGTCACCGACTACGCGCTGGGAGCCGTCAGCGCCGTACTCGGCTGGCGCCTGCACCAGGGCGCGCAGGACCAGCGTTCACGCCAATGCTGGGCGCTTGCGTTCGGCGCGGCGGCGGTCGCCGCGCTGCTCGGCGGCACGCATCACGGCTTTGCCGCCGCGATGAGCCCGTTCACGTATAGCCTCAGCTGGAAGGTCACGGTATTCGCCATCGGGCTGTTCGGCTTCGGCATGATGGCGGGCAGCATTCTCGCCACGGCGCGCGGCGCCGCGCGCGCCGGGCTTCTCGCCTTCGCCGGCGCACAGCTTGCGGTCTACACCGCGTGGATGCTTGCGCATGACGAGTACCGATACGTCGTGCTCGACACCGCGATCGCGATGTCCGTCATGTTCCTCCTGCACACCTGGTCCGCGGCCGTCCGCGGGGACAAGGCGTCGTACTGGGCGCTCGCCGGCATCGCGGTCTCGGCCGCGGCCGCCGCGGTCCAGTTCTTCCGCATCGCCTTGCACGAGCACTTCAACCACAACGACCTGTATCACCTGGTCCAGATCGCGGGCATGGTGCTGTTCTACCGGGGCGGTAAACTCCTGGGGGACAGAAACGGCCCGGACCGAGTATGAAAAGCGATCACGTGCTGTGCCTTTCCAGCAAGGGCTTCCACCGGGTGCACTATGTCGAGTGGGGCGATCCCGATGCGGAGCGCGTAGCGATACTCGTGCACGGGCTCACGCGCAACGGTCGTGATTTTGATGTTCTCGCCCAGGCGCTGCAGCCGGACTTCCGGGTGCTCTGCCCCGATGTCGCCGGCCGCGGCGCGAGCGACTGGCTCCCCGCGAAGGAGGACTACGGCTATCCCCAGTACTGCGCCGACATGACGGCGCTGATCGCCCGCGCGACGGCCGGGGGCAGACCGCGAAGAATCCACTGGGTCGGCACCTCGATGGGCGGCATCATCGGCATGCTGCTCGCCTCGCGCCCCAATTCGCCGATCGTGAGACTGGTGGTGAACGACGTCGGCGCCGTCATCCCCAAGGCCGCGCTCCAGCGCATTGGCGCCTATGTCGGCAAGGATCCGCGCTTCGGGACTCTGGACGACATGGAGGCCACAGTGCGTTTGGTGTCGGCGCCGTTCGGCTCTCTCACCAATGCGCAGTGGCGCCATATCACAGTGACCGGCGCCAAACAGCACGGCGACGGCTCCTGGGGATTTTGCTACGACCCGGGGATCGCCATTGCCTTCCAGGCGCAAACGCACGCCGACGTGGACCTGTGGCAGTACTGGGACGCCATCACCTGCCCCACGCTGCTCATGCGGGGCGCGCAGTCGGACCTGCTGCTGAAGGACACCGCGACCGCCATGACCCGGCGCGGCCCATGTCCGCGGCTGATAGAATTCGAAGGCATCGGGCATGCGCCGATGCTGATGGCGGACGACCAGATCCGGACGGTGCGGGATTTCCTCCTCGAAGAATAATCCGTCGCGCGGAATTAGACCGGAGCGGAGCTTCCGGTTCAATTCTTCCTGAATCTCTGCTGCGTCTGGAGGCGCCGGAACCGCCAGAACTCCTCTGCCGAAATGCGCCCGTCTCCGTCCGCGTCAATGCGCTGAAATTCCTTTGCAAGGATCGGAAACCGCGACACCTCGCTGCGATCCAGGTAACGGTCGTCGTTGATATCGGCGGCTCGGAACTGCTGCAATGCCTTGCGCTTCAGCTCGTCCCCATCAGCTGCGCCGGGGCGATCGTCGCGGTCACGCGCCGGGCGCTCGCGCGGTACGTCGCGCTGGTCGAAAGGCGATTGCACCGTGGCGGGCTTTGGCCTGGAAGTCGATGGCTGGGCCTTGGTAGTTGCGACGTCTCCCGGCGCCACGGTCTGCCCCGGGCGTTGCCGGTTCCAGGCATTGAAGGCGAGAACAACAACGAGCAGGACCGCTGCGATCCCCACCCAGCGCCAGGCGGATCCGAATTTTCCGGGCGCCGATCGCGCCGGAGGCCTCGATGGCTGCGAGGGTGGCGGCTTCGGAGGCGTCGGTGCGGAAACCACCGTGGGGGCTGATTGCGCGGCGACCCGGATCGTGGAGGACGCTGTCGACCGCCCTTCCAGGGCGCGCCCCCAATCCTGCACGCTTTGCGGACGCTGCTTCTCGTCGAGCGCGAGCGCCCATTCAACCGCGCGCAGGAACGGCTCGCTCACCCGACCGCGCGCCCGGGCGAGCTTCGCGGGAAGGGTGTCGATTTTCATCCGGCTCACCGCGTCCGGAGGATTCTCGTCCACGAGGACCCGGTAGATCACGCCCGCCATCGCGTAGATGTCCGACCACGGACCCTGATTCCCGTCGCTAGAATATTGCTCGAGCGGCGCGTAGCCCGGCGTGAGCACCGAGGTGAGGCTCCGGGTGGCGCCGATGGCATGGCGCGCCGCGCCGAAGTCGATTAGCACCGGGCTGCCGGATTCGCGGACGAAGATGTTGCTCGGCTTGATGTCGCGGTGGAGAAAGCCGGTCGCGTGAACCGCCTGCAGCCCGTCGAGCAGCGGCATCAGGATGCCCTTCAGCCTTGCCTCGTCCGGCTTCACGCTCCGCTTCAGCATCTGGTGAAGGGATTCGCCTTTCTCGTAGTCCATCACCATGTAGCCGGTGCCGTTTGCCTGGAAAAAGCGGCTCACGCGCACGATATGCGGATGGCTGAACTTCGCGAGGGTGCGCGCCTCGAGGATGAAGCGCTCGAGCCCCCACTGGTACTCGCGCTGCAGCTCGCCCGTAATCGGCACGACGCTGCCGTCGAGCGCGCGCACCACCAGGTCAGTGGGAAGGTACTCCTTGATCGCAACGTGCTTCTCGAGATGCGTGTCCCGACCGAGGTAGGTCAGGCCGAAGCCGCCGGCACCGAGCACCGCCTCCAGGCGGTACTCCTGCAACATGCTCTGCAGCGGCAGCGCGTTGCGGTAGGAATCACTTATCACTGTCGTGCAGCGCTTGCTCCATCGCGTCGAGCAGCGTCTCGGGGTCCTGCGCACCGGAGACGCCGATCTTGCGGTTGAAGATGAAGAACGGCACGCCGCCGATGCCGGCGCTCCGCGCCTCCACCTCGGCACGGGCAATACTCTCGCGGTCCGCGTCGCCGGCAAGGTAGTCCGACACCGCCTCGCGGTCCATGCCGGCGCGCGCAGCGATGCCGGCAAGGGATTCGCGGTCGGTGAGATTGGCGCCGTCCATGAAATGGGCGCGGAACAGTTGCTCGGCCAGCTCGTCCTGCCTGCCCTCGCGCTCCGCGTAGCACATCAGCCGGTGCGCCTTGAGCGTGTTGGGCTGGACCTTCATCTTCTCGTAGGCGAAGGGGATGCCGACCTGGCGTCCGGCCAGGGTGACCCGCTCGCTCACGCCCTTGCCGCGCGCGCCGAACTTGCGGGCGACGTACTCCTCGCGCGGGATGCCACTTTCAGGAAGGTCCGGATTCAACTGAAACGGAAGCCAGCGCACGGCCGGCTCGGGCCCATCGGGATGGCGCTCGCGGTAGAGGCTCAACGCCCGCTCCAGCTTGCGCTTGCCGATGAAGCACCAGGGTCAGACCACGTCGGACACGATGTCGATGTTGAGTCGCTTGTCGTTCATTTCACTCTCCAGTTACGCCCAGCAGAATCTTATGCCACTTTGCGGTTTGTTGGACGCTCCAATTGTATCTAACATGGGCCTGGACGCGCCGCAACGGCGCACGCAGGACAACAGGGAGCGGCAATGGATCTCGGGATCAAGGGCAGGCTCGCGCTGGTGACGGGCTCGACAATGGGCATCGGGCGCGCCGTCGCGGAGGCCCTGGCAGCCGAGGGTGCGCGGGTGATCGTCAATGGCCGCAACGAGTCTACCGTGGAGGACGCCGTGGCCGCACTGTCGCGGCACGGTGCAGCGCACGGCATCGCCGCGGATCTCGCAACCGCCGCTGGCGCCCGGAAAGTGGTGGATGCGCTGGCGCGAATCGGGGCGGTCGACATCCTCGTCAACAACGTCGGATTTTTCGAGGTCAAGGAATTTACCGAGATTTCCGATCGGGACTGGCTCGACATGTTCGAATTGAATGTGATGAGCGGCGTGCGCCTGTCGCGCGCGCTGCTTCCGGGAATGCTGGAGCGGGACTGGGGCAGGATCGTGTTCATCGCCAGCGACCAGAGCGCCAAGCCCAATCCCGGCATGGCGCACTATGCGATGTCGAAGGCCGCGCAGGTCTCCATCGCGCGCAGCCTCGCCGAGCTCACCAAGGGCACCCGCGTGACCGTCAACAGCGCGCTCGTCGCGCCCACCTGGTCGGAAGGCGTGGAAGCGTTCCTGAAGAAAATTGCGCCCGGGCTCGGCAAGACGGTGGACGAGATGCGCACGGCTTACTTCGAAACGACGGGGGCTTCCTCACTGCTCCAGCGCTGGGCGACGCCGGAGGAGATTGCGGCTCAGATCGCGTTCCTGTGCTCGGAGCGCGCCTCCGCAATCAACGGCTCGGCGCAGCGCGTCGACGGCGGCATTATCCGCTCGCTTTTTTGAATGACGCGAGACGGATTTGTGGCTCTAAAATAATCTGCGTTTACCCGCGCTTAGGTGCGGCTCATGGAACGTCACGCGCCAGCCGCCGCGAGTCGGTCGCATCCATCTCCACAAGCAGGCTCACTCCATGCGTCGCGAAGCGCCGTGCCGCCGCGAGCGCGCGGTGATCCTTCTCCTCCTCGAGCGACCATTGCGCGTGCTGCGCCAGCAGGGCGAGCTCGGCCGCGCGGCCGAGCGTCATGGCAAAGCGCCGCGCGCCGGCCTCGAGCGCGTCACCTTGCGCCTGGGCGAGCCAGCTCTCGGCCTGCTCCACCGCCCGCTCGACCTGCGCCGAGATCTTGACCAGATCCGGCTCGCGCACCCCGCGCAGCCAGACCCCCATCTCGCGCTTGAGCACCGCGAGGCCGCCGACCGCCTCCAGCGAGCGCAGCGTCTCGAGCGAGAGCACGTTGGTCGTTCCTTCCCATATCGGAAGCACCTGGGCGTCGCGCAGGAGCAGCGGCAGGCCGGTGTCCTCGACGTAGCCCGCGCCCCCGAACGACTCGATCGCCTCCGACACGATCTGCACGGCCTGCCGGCCGGTCAGGAGCTTGGCGACGGGCGTCAGCAGCCGCAGCAGGCTCTTCTGCTCCGCGCTCGCCCTGCCCGCTTCCTCCCGCCCCATCAGCTCGGCGACGAAGAACGTGAGCTGCAGGGCTCCCAGGAATTCCGCCTCGAGCCCCGCCAGCGTGTCCACATGCAGCGGCTTCTCCGCGAGGGGCGCGCCGAAGGCCACGCGCTTCCCGGCGTAGTCGCGCGCGAGCGCGAGGCCGCGCCGCGCGAGCGCGCAGGCGGCGACCGAGTTCCACGTGCGCGTGACGTTCAGCATGGGCGCGATGTTTTTTATCCCGTCCCCCGTTCCCGCCACCAGCTCCGCCGGCGTGCCGTCGAGCATGACCTCCGCCGTGGGCACCTTGCGCGTGCCGAGCTTGTCCTTGAGGCGGTTCACCAGGATGCGGTTCAAGCGCCCCTGCGCATCGCGCGTCTCGAGGTAGAACAGCGCCAGTCCCTTGCCTCCCGGCGGATTGCCGCCGGGCCGGGCGAGAGTCAGCGCCATCTGCGAGGCGGCGGCGGAGGTAAACCACTTGCGGCCGTAGAGCCGCCAGCGCCCGTTTTCCTGGCGCGCCACGGTCTCGGTGAGCCCGACGTCGGAGCCCCCGGCAGCCTCCGTCATCCACTGCCCGCTCGTCCAGAACTCGCGCGGGTCGCGGCTCGTGAGATGCGGCACCGCGCGCTTGATCAACGCCGGGTTGCCCGCAGCGATGAGCGCGCGCGCCGCGCCGTCCGTCATGGCGAGCGGGCAGCTGTAGAGGTCGGTCGACGGGGTGAACAGATAGGCCAGCGCGAACTGGTGCACGCGCGAATACTGGCCGTGCTGCCGCTCGTAGGCGGTGGCCACGAGGCCCTGCTCGGCCGCGATGCGCTCCGCGACGCGCCACAGCGGCGACACCTCGATGTGGTCCACGCGGTTCCCCCATGCGTCCCACTGGGTGAGGACAGGCTCGTTGAGGCGGTCGGCAAGCTGAAAGCGGTAGAGCTCGCCCCCCGCGAGCTCGCCCATGGCGGTGAGGCCGGGCTCGATCTCGGCCAGCAGGTCGGCGTGCAGCACGCGCGCCAGATAGGAGCGCAGCGCGCGGTCGGCGGTGTATTGATTGCCCAGCTCGGGCGGCGTTTGGACAAACGGCATTATGCGAACGCTTCCCAGCGCCCAGTGTTCCAGAGAAACACCGTCTTTGAAACCGCGTCCTTGCCGGCGCCCGAATGAACGTCGAGGGCGAGCTTCTTCAGCAGGTCGACGTTTCCCCGTGCGGACCGGTCCGAGAACATCAGAACGTCGCGGGCGGGCGCGGCGGCGACGATGGCACTGCCGCGGCGCTGGCTCTCCTTCTCCCAGAACGCGGCGTCCAGCATCAGGCAGGGCTCCAGGTCTCCCGCTTCCGTGACCAGCGCGATCTCCGGGACCGGGTACTCGATCTTTCTTCCGGGATAGAGACGCCGGAAATTCTCCACCGCCAGCGCAAGCAGCTGATCCCGTTTCAGCCCGAGGCGCTTGAGGTCCAGGGCGCTGACGCTGGAAACGTACTTGGGATCATCGAACGCGTAGCGCAGATGAAGATCGCCGACGAAATAATCCATCAGGGGCAGCTGGTCCGGCGGCACGTTGACCCCGGGGATGCTGATATCCTTGATCGGCTCGATCTTCTGGATGTGGCGCATCGCCCGGGGATCGTCGCGGGGAAACGCGCGCACCAGCGCGACGATCTTGTCCCGGGTGCGGTCCGCGTCGCGGAATGTGGGTTGCTGTGCCTGCGCGGCGGCCCGCTGCAGCCCCGCGCCCGCCAGCGCCCCGCAGGCGAGCTTCAACCACTCACGCCGGCCGCTCCTCATTTCGCTTCTCACCCGCGAAGAGATGATAAATCAATCGGCCGGTCGAAAAACGCCGGCACGGATTCGAGAAACCGCTGCGCGCTTGCCCGCGGCCAGCCGCCGTGCGCGCAATTGGCGTGGAACTTGGCTTCGATCTCCGCGCGGCTGAGCGGCTCGTGCGCGCCGCCGCGGATATGCGGTTGCCGCTCCTCCAGCACGCGCCCGTCCTGCAGCGTCGCGCGAATGTGCCCGGTGAAGGCTTTCGGATAAGGGTTATTCGGGTCCACGACGTAGCGCACCCGCGATGCGAGCGCGAGGATGCGCTCGTCCCTCGCGGTTGCCTCCGTGAAGGCGGCGAGCCCCGCGCCCCCCGTGACCAGCGCCACCGCGATGTTGAACGGCGTGCTGAACTTCGCGGCGTACGCATTCGCCGGGCGGTGCTTGGACGCAAGCGGCTCCCACAGGCGGTGGACATAGCCTTCCGCGGTCTCGCACAGAAGCTCCTTCACGTCCTCGGCGCGCACGCCGCACGCGCGCAGCCGCAGCGCGCAATCCACGTACGGCTGGTTCATGGTGCCGGTCGCATACGGCTTGAAGGTAATGGCGTCCATGAACCATTTTTCGCCGAAGCCATCCGTCAGGATGCCGTAATCGCCTTCGACCGAGCGCGCGAACCCGTGAAACAGGCCGTGGCTGCCCTCGAGCACCGTGCGCGGGCCGAGAAATCCATTCTCGCCCAGGCGCGCCGCCGCCAGGCCGGCCTGGGCCGCCCAGCCCGGGTGCATGCGTTTGGTCCACGCGCCCTCGGCCAGGTACTCGATGATGCCGCCTGCCATGCTCCCGGCGATGCCGAGCGCATCCACCGTTTGGCGGCGGTCGAGCCCCATCGCCTTCGCCGCGGCGAGCGCGGCGCCGATCGTGCCGAGGACGCTCGTCGGATGGAACCCGGCCTTGTGGATCGCCTTGGGAACGACCATCGACAGCCGGCAGGTCGCCTCGACCCCGGCGGCAATTGCGGACAGCGCGGCGCGGCCGTCGCGTCCGAAGCGCTCGCAGGCGGCGAGCACCGCCGGGATGACGACCGCGCTCGAGTGCACCGGCCCGCCTTCGAACGTATCGTCGAAGTCTTCACCGTGCGCTGCCGTGCCGTTGATGAGCGCGGCGGTCCCGGCGCCGTAGGTTGCGGCGTGGCCGACCGCCGTGCAGCCGCCCCCGGCGTCGGCGGCGGCGATGAGGGCCTTCATGTAGTCGGTGCCGCGCGCGGCGACGCACAGCCCGACGATGTCGATCAGCAGCTCTTCCGCGCGCCGGCGGACAGCGGCGGGTAAGTCCTCGGCGCGAAGCTTGACAGCGCGCTCGGCAAGAAGCTCCGCGACAGCGGCCGCCGGGGGCACGTTACGCGCGCTGCGCCGCTCAGCGCACGATCTTGACGCCCGCCACCTGCAGAATCCCGCGCATCGTGACCGCGTACTCGTCCACGAACTTGTTGAGCGGCGCGCCAATCAGGAATCCGTCCACGTAATGGTTCTTCTTGACTTCGGCCTGCCACTCCTTGGACTTGTGCATTTTGGAGAACACGCCCTCCCAGTACGTCCTCACCTCAGAGGGCATTCCCGGCGGGCCCACGAAGCCGCGCGCCTGCGGCACTTCCGGCACGTCGTAGCCCTGCTCCCGGATCGTGGAAACGTCGGGCACGCTCACAATCCTCTTGTCCATGAGCGTTGCGATCACCCGCACCTTGCCCGCGCGGATCTGCTCGAGCGCCTCGGACGGCTCCATGATCATCATATCCACGTGACCGCCCAGCAGCGCCGCCACCCGCTCCCCGCCCGATTTCATCGAGATGAATTGCCACTCCGCTCCCGCCGCCTTCTGGAGCAGCGCGCGCGTCGTGTTGTCGCGCCCGCTGATCGAGCCCCCGGATTGCTTGAGCTTGCCGGGGCTTTTCTTGGCGGCCTCGAAAAAGTCTTTCGCGGTCTTGTACGCCGAATCGGACCGCACCGCCATCACCGCCGGCTCGAGGATCAGGCGGGCGATTGGCGTCAGGTCCTTCATCGTGACCTTCCCCTCCTTGCGTATCATCGGGTTTACCCACCAGACGCTGGTGAACACCGCCACCAGGTGGGTCTCGCCCTTCTTCTCATTGAGATACGACATCGCGACCAGGCCGCCGCCGCCGGTCTTGTTCACGACCTGCATGTTCTGCGGCACGGCCTTGATCTCGGTCAGCACCTTGATGACTTCGCGCGCGAAGACGTCGTTGCCCGCGCCCGGTCCGGAATGGACCATCACTTCGATCGGCCGGTCCGGCTGAAACGCAGCCGCGGGAGCCGCAACCATGAAAGCTGCGACAACGGCTGCGCCGAACGACGCCATGGGCTTGAATCTCATAGAACCTCCTCCTTGTTGTGGTGCGGGGACTGCGCGCTCAAGCTTCCTGCTCCATCGCCTTGACACGCCAGTTGTTCACCTGCCGGAACAGCGGCCCCGCGAGAATTGCCGCGGTTAACAATAGCATCGTGGCCGCCAGCGGTCTAGAGTAGAGAATCGAGATGTCCCCGTTCGACATCATGAGCGACTGACGCACCGCATTCTCCATCAAGTCGCCCAGCACGAGGCCCAGGATCAACGGGGCGGACGGATAGTCGAGCCGGCGCATCAGGAATCCGAGCAGGCCGAAGCCGCCCACCAGCCAGATGTCGAAGAGCCGCTGATCGAGACTGTAGACCCCGACGATCGAGATGCCGAGGATGACCGGGTAGAGGACGTAACCGGGCAGCCGGAGTATCTGCGCGAAGAGCGGCACGAGAGGCAGGTTGAGTATCAGCAGCATGACGTTGCCGATGTACATGCTGGCCACCAGGCCCCAGAACATCTGCGGATTGTCCTGGATCAGCAGCGGCCCCGGCCGCAGGCCCCACAGGATGAGCGCCGCGAGCAGGATCGCCGTCGTGGCTGACCCTGGAATGCCGAGCGTGAGCAGCGGCACCAGCGCGCCGCCGGTCTCGGAGTTGTTGGCCGCTTCGGGCGCGGCGACACCCTCGACCACGCCGGTTCCGAATTTCTCCGGGTGCCGCGATACCGCCTTCTCGAGCCCGTAGGACACGAAAGAGGCGATGGTCGAGCCCGCGCCCGGCAGGACGCCCACGAAGAAGCCGACAATGGAGCCGTTCACCAACGCAAAACGCGAATCCTTCAGATCCTGCCAGTTGGGAAGCAGATTGCGCAGTCCCTTCGGCACCGGGAACATCTGCCCGCTCGTTTGCACGCTCAGGTTGGCGAGCACCTCGCCGATCGCAAAGACGCCGATTGCGACGACGACAAAATCCACGCCGTCCATCAGCTCGATCTGCTCGAACGTGTAGCGCGCCCCGTCCGTGAAGAGATCGATGCCAATGGTCGCGAGCCACAGGCCGACGAGCATCGCGAGCAGCGCCTTGATCATGGACCGTCCGGCGAGCAGCACGACCATGGAAAGCCCGAGCGCCATCAGCGCGAAATACTCGGGTGGCCCGAATCGCAGCGCGAATTCCGCGACCGGCGGCGCAACCAGCATGAGCAGCAAGACCCCGAACGTGCCGGCGACGAACGAGGAGATCGCCGCCATGCCGAGCGCCGGACCGGCACGGCCCCGGCGCGCCATCTCGAACCCGTCGATGCAGGTCACGACCGACGATGACTCGCCCGGCACGTTGAGCAGGATCGCCGTGGTCGAGCCACCATATTTCGCTCCGTAGTAGATCCCGGCGAGCATGATGAGCCCGGCCGTGGGATTCATCTGCATCGTGAGCGGCAGCAGGAGCGCCACCGTCGCCGATGGCCCGAGTCCGGGCAGCACGCCGACAACGGTGCCGAAGAAAACGCCGATGAAGCACCAGAAGAGATTCATCGGCTCCAGCGCGACCGCGAAACCTTGCATGAGGCCGGTCAGTATTTCCATGGGCGATGGTTTCTAGAAACCCCAAGGGCCGGCGGGCAGCCGCACCTTGAGCAGCTTCACGAACAGGAGCCAGAACGCGGCGGCCGATCCGAGGCTGACCGCGGCCGCTGCCGCCCATGACTGGCGGAAGACGACGACGATCAGGAACACCGTCAACAGGACGTAGCTCACGACGAATCCGGCCGGCTTGAGCAACGCGGCCGCTGCCATCACGGCGACCCAGCCGACCAGCACGCGCCCGGTGCCCTGCCAGTCGGTCTTCCCGGGAGCCATGCCCGCGGCGGCGTCCTTCATCTGCAACGCGACCAGCAGGATCGACAGGGCGGCCAGCGAAATCCCGATCCAGAGGGGAAAGAAGCCCGGCCCCGGTCCGTCCTTAGTCAGGTAGGGCCAATCCCACGCCTGTGCGGCCACGAAGACGCCGAGCGCGATTAACAGGCCCGCGGCAACGAGCTCGCTTCGATCAAGCAATTTGAACGCTTTCACGGCAGATACTGTGCGTCAGCCGGAATCCAGGTCACGAGTCGCTGCTCAATGTTCACACTATCAGCTTTAGAATTCGTATCCGGCTTTGGCAAGAAGCGGGCGCGCAGCGTTCGAGGTGAGCCGGGTGATGAAATCCGTCGCTCCCTCCCTGTTCTGCGCCCCGGAGGCGAGCCCCGCCGAGTAAACGGTCGTAATCCCCAGGTCCCCCGGCAACGGCCCCGCATATATTACACCGGGGTTGGGCAGAATCTCGGTGGCCTGCGTGAGGCCCATTTCGAGCATGCCGCGGCTCTCGGCCAGCCACGTCATGGCGGCATACCCGTTCGGGAAAACCTGCATCCGCGGCCGCACCGCCGAGACGATGCCGAGCTTGTCGAGCATCCGCATGACAGCCTTCCCGGCGAGGACGCGCGCCTTCATGGCGCCCACCGCGCTGAACTCGGCCCTTATTTCGTTTCCGCTCTCGCTCGCGTAGGCGGGCGCGATCCGCTCCACCACCGCCTGCGCCGCGCCCGCGCTCAATATGCGTAACACCGCCACGCCCGTCCTCCGCTCGAAACGTCGAACTTTAACACCAGGAGCGCCTGGTTTAAGATGGATCGAACGGGTCTTTGCACCCTGCCCCTCCCGCTCCGATGGACGCGCTCAATCAACTCTCCGCCACCGACGCGGCCGCGCGCATCGCGGCGGGCAAGCTCACGTCCGAAGCGCTCGTCGCGGCCTGCCTGCAGCGCATCAGCCAGCGCGAAAATGACGTGCAGGCATGGGCCTTTGTCGATCCCGAGCTCGCGCTGGCCCAGGCCCGCGCCCGCGACAAGGCGCCACGCCGCACGCGCCTGCACGGCATACCGGTCGGGGTGAAGGACGTGCTCGACAGCGCGGACCTGCCGACGGAGTACGGCTCCCCTATCTATCGCGGCAATCGAACGACGTGCGACGCCGCGTGCGTGGCGCAGGTGCGCGAGCTGGGAGGCGTCATTCTCGGCAAGACCGTGACCACCGAGTTCGCTACGCGGTATCCGGGCAAGACGCGCAATCCGCACAACCTCAAGCACACGCCAGGCGGCTCATCGCAGGGTTCGGCCGCCGCGGTCGCCGACTGGATGGTGCCGCTCGCCTTCGGCACCCAGACCACCTCCTCCGTGATCCGGCCGGCGGCGTATTGCGGCGTGGTGGGCTACAAGCCCACGTTCGGTCTGGTCAATCGCGCCGGGCTGAAAGCCCTGTCGGATTCGTTTGATCACGTCGGCACGCTGACGCGCACCGTTCCCGACGCGGCGCTCCTGGTCGAGGAGCTGAGCGGCGCGCCCGTGACCTCCTTCGATGCCGTTCCGCGGATGAAGCCACGGATCGGCTTCTGCCGCACGCCCTACTGGACCCAAGCGGACCAGCCGACCCGCGATGCGCTCGAGCAGGCCGTGCCGCGGCTGGAGCGCGCCGGCGCGCGCGTGACCGCAGTCGATCTCGATCGCGAGTTCGCGCGCCTGGTCGAGGTCCAGATCTCGGTCAGCACCTACGAAATGTTCCGCGCCCTCGCCTACGAGCGCTCGCGCTTTCCCGAGCTGATTTCCGAGACCCTCATGGGCCGCCTCCTCGGCGGCGGCCGTGTCACGCGGGCGCAATACGACGAAGCCCAGACGATCGCGCAGCGCTGCCGCGCGCGCCTCGCCGATGTGTTTCGAGACTACGACGTGCTGCTCTCGCCGAGCGCAATGGGCGAAGCTCCGGAAGGTCTCGATTCAACGGGTGACCCGGTATTCGGCGCGAGCTGGACCGTGCTGCACGGCCCCACTGTCACAGTTCCGGCATTCCGCGGCCCGCGCGGTCTGCCCCTCGGCGCGCAAATCAGCGGCCCGCTCGGGCAAGACGGGCAGACACTGCTGTGCGCCGAGTGGGTCCATCGCGCGCTGGTGAAATAAATGAAGCAGGTCCACACCGCCAGGCACGCTCCCGAGGCGCACCTCGTGAAGGGATTCCTCGAATCGCAGGGCATCGCGGCGGTCGTGCGCGGCGAGTTCCTCACCAGCGGCTGGGGCGAGCTGCCGGTGGACCTGTGCTCGGTCTGGATCGAGAACGACGCGCAGTACGACCGCGCGAACGCGCTGCTGGTGGCTTTCCTCCGGGGCGACTTTGCGCGCGAGTTCCGCGATCAGAACTGGCGCTGCCCGCAGTGTGGCGAGAACCTCGAGGGCCAGTTCACGGAGTGCTGGAGCTGCGGGACGCGCCGGCCGGCCTGAAGCATCGGTGAAGAGTGACGGGCGACGGGTGTCGAGAACCGCATTCGACTCGTCACCGATGCGAACCACGAATCACTCCATTGGGCGGACGTCCGGCGCGACCGTGATGTCCATCTCCGTCAGCGCGATCACTTCGTGCGCCGTGAACCCCGGCGCCACTTCGTCCAGCACGAACCGCTTGCCGTCCCAGCGCAGCAGCGCGAGATCGGTGACGACGTAGGTGACGCAGCCCTTTCCCGTGAGGGGGTAGGTGCATTGCTTCCGCAGCTTCGGGCGGCCCTTGCTATCGGTGTGCTCCATCACGATGACGAGATCGCCCTTGCCCGAGAGGAGGTCCATGGCGCCGCCGATGCCGCCGCGCTTCGCGTCCGCCGTGCTCCAGTTGGCGACGCTGCCGGACTGATCGACCTCGTACGCGCCGAGGATCACCGTGTCGATTCTCCCGCCCCGCGCCATCTCGAAGGAAGTCACGCTGTCGAAGAACGAAGCGCCGGGCTTGAGCGCGACGTACTGCCCGGCGGCGTTGTAGATGTCCGGATCGATTTCCGGCTCCTCCGTCACCATGTGGCCGTAGCCGAGGACCCCGTTCTCGGCGTGCAGGATCACGTCGCGCTCCACGAGGTAGTTCGAAACCATCGTGGGAATGCCCACGCCCAGGTTCACGTAGCTCCCGTCCTTCACGAGCCGGGCCGCGTTCTTCGCGATCCCCGCCCGCGTCAGTCCCGGCTTGCCGTTGTAGAGGCGCGGCTTATCCGACGGCCGCCGTTCCGGGCGATGCCACAGAGTGAACTGCTGCGTCGTCTTGACGACGCGCGCGACGAATATTCCCGGCAGATCGATGAGCTCCGGGGCGATCGCGCCCGGCTCCACGATCTCGTCCACCTCGACGATCGCGACGCGAGCGGCTTTCGCGAAGCTCGGATTGAAATTCTGGCTCCCGCCGCGGAACTGGACGTTGCCGAGACGATCCGCGCGGTAGCCCCTCAAGAAGGCGAAATCCACGTGAATCGCGTGCTCGAGAACGTGAGGCCTCCCGTCGAACTCGCGTATCTCCCTGCCCATCACGAGATCGGTGCCGACACTGGTCGGCGAGTAGAACGCGGGTATCCCGGCGCCGCCCGCGCGGCACCGCTCGACGAGTATCCCCTGCGGCACGAGCTCGACCTCCATGTCCCCCGCGGCGATCTGCGCCTCGCTCGCCGTCGGCGTTCCGGGCCGGACGGAGAACGCGGCGATGAGCTTTCTCACCTGCTGGTTCTCGGCGAGGATCTGGCCGCGCGTTGCCCCCGGGTCGCCGAGCGAATTGCATACGAGGGTGAGTTCCCTCGTGCCCTTCTCGCGCAAAGCGAGTATCAGGCTCGTCGCAAAGCGGTGGGCGACGCTGAATCCCGCGATCGCGATCGTCGCACCGTCGCCTATGTCCGCGATCGCCTGCTCCGGTGAAGCAAAGACCTTGTCCATGCGGATTCGATTCCTCAGTTTGTTCCCGGGATTCCTGACTAGGCGGTGAGGCGCGACATCACCTTCCAGAGATCGCCCTTCGCCTCGAAGCCCACGCCCGGCACCTCGGGCATGCGCACGTGGCCGTTCTCCACCGGAATGCCGTCGGCGAAGCCGCCGAAGGGCTGGAACACGCCCGGATAGGACTCATTGCCGCCCAGCCCCAGGCCGGCGGCGATATTGAGCGACATCTGGTGCCCGCCGTGCGGGATGCAGCGGCGCGCCGACCAGCCGTGCGCCTTCAGCATGGCGAGCGTTCTCAGGTACTCGACCAGCCCGTACGACAGCGCGCAGTCGAATTGCAGCCAGTCACGATCGGGTCGCATGCCGCCGTAGCGCACCAGGTTGCGCGCATCCTGCATCGAAAAGAGATTCTCGCCGGTCGCCAGCGCGCCCTCGTAATGCCTGGCGAGCACGGACTGGAGCTCGAAGTCGAGCGGATCGCCGGCCTCCTCGTACCAGAACAGCTGGTACGGAGCGAGCGCCCTGGCGTACTCGAGCGCCGTCTTGAGGTCGAAGCGTCCGTTCGCGTCCACCGCGAGCTTTTCCCCCGAGCCGACGAGCTGGATGACCGCCTCGATGCGTTTCACGTCATCGGCAAGCGATTCGCCGCCGATCTTCAGCTTGACGACCGTATAACCCAGATCGAGGTAGCGTTTCATTTCGTCCCGCAGCGCCTCCAAGTCCTTGCCGGGGTAGTAATAGCCGCCAGCCGCGTACACGAAGACCTTGCCGTCAGCCTTTCCGCCGTTGTAGCGCTCCGCAAGCAGGCGATAGAGCGGCTTCTCCTCGACCTTCGCCACCGCGTCCCAGATTGCCATGTCGAGCACGCCCACTGCGACCGAGCGCTCGCCATGACCGCCCGGCTTTTCGTTCGCCATCATGCAGGTCCAGAGCTTGCGCGGGTCGAGATTTCGTCCGGACTCATCGGTCAACGTCGCCGGATCGGCGCTCATCACGCGCGGGATGAAGCGTTCCTTCAGCAATCCGCTCTGCGCGTAGCGGCCGTTGGAATTAAAGCCGTAGCCCACGACCGGGCGGCCGCCGCGCACGGCGTCGGTCACGACCGCCACCACGCTCGTCGTCATCTTGCTGAAATCGATGTAAGCGTTACGGATCGCCGAGCGGATCGGCACTACTGTTTCGTGTATGGCGACTATTCTCATTCAGAAGATGTTCCCCCGCTCGTACTGGGACGGCCACGGAATCGTCGCCTTCAGCACCTTCGCGGCATGCAGCGGCCAGTAGGGGTCGTTCAGGAACGCGCGCGCCATGACGACGAGGTCGGCCTGTCCGCTGGCGACGATCTGCTCGGCCATTTCGGGACTATTTATGAGCCCGATCGCGCCGGTCGCGATGCCCGCGCGGCTGCGAACGGCCGCGGCGAATGGGACCTGGTAGCCGGGAAATTGATTGATCCGCTGGCGCGGATCCACGCCGCCGCTCGAGCAATCCACCAGGTCCACCTTGCCGCCGGCTTTCAGTACCTGCGCGAGCTTGACGCTGGCCTCGATATCCCACCCGCCTTCCATCCAGTCGGTGCAGGAGAGGCGCACGAACAAGGGCTTCTCCTCTGGCCACTCCGAGCGCACGGCGTCGATGACTTCGAGCAGGAAGCGAATCCGGTTCTCGAAGCTGCCTCCGTAACGGTCGTTACGGCGGTTCGTGACCGGCGACAGAAAGGAAGAGATCAGATATCCATGCGCCCCGTGCAGCTCGACGACGTCGAATCCGGCCTCGCGCGCGCGCCGCGCCGACGCGGCGAACAGCGTCACGACGCCCGAGATCGTCTGCTCGTCCATTTCCTGCGGCACCGGGGAGCCTTCCGCGAACGGCATCGCGGACGGGCCGATGACGGGCCATCCGCCCTGCGCGGGTGTCAATCCCTTGCCGCCTTCCCAGGGGCGCATCGTCGAGGCTTTGCGCCCGGCGTGTGCGAGCTGGATGCCCGCCACCGCGCCCTGCGCCTTCACGAAGCGCGCGATGCGGGCGAGCGCATCGCGCTGCGTGTCGTTCCACAGCCCCATGCACCCCGCGCTAATGCGGCCCCGCGCCTCCACATTAGTCATCTCGACAAACACGAGACCTGCGCCGCCGACCGCGCGCGAGGCGAGATTCTGGAAATGCCAGTCGTTGGCCACGCCGTCGATCGCCGAGTACTGGCACATCGGCGAGACCATGATGCGGTTACGCGCCGTGACCGACCGGAACGTGATCGGCCGGAAGAGGTGCGGGTTGGGGTCGCGCTGCAGGATCTTGCGGTCGCTCTCCCCCTGGACGGGGCTCGCGGCAGGCTGTGACTTGGTGTCCATACTTCGCGTGGCGGGATTGAGACGACGGGCTATTCTAGAACAAACGTGAGGCTCGTCGGGCGCGGGCCTGCGCCCAGCGCTATCGCGACGCGCATGACCTACACGGGCGCGCCGGAAGCCATGCAGGCCGCGGTGGCGGCCGGGCTGTGCGGACTGGGCAGCGTTTTCGTCGGCAGCATGGAAACCGCCGCGCGCATGCTGCAGGAAGCGCTGCTCGATCCTTCGAAAAAGGCCGATCTGGGCGAACTCGCGCGCGGGAAAACTCGATCTCGTCATTGCGGCCATACGCCCCGCTGATGACATCGATCTAGTGCAAGAACACCTCTACGACGACGAATCTGTCGTATATGCGTCAGTTAACCACCGGCTGGCCAAACGCAAACACGTGACGCTTGCCGACCTTGCAGAGGAACGGTGGGCACTCACGACGGACGATACACCCACCTGGAATCGAGTTCGGCAGGCTTTTGAATCGAATGGCCTGCCCCGCCCCGTTGTAACCATCGAAACCAGCTCGATTGCCCTGAGACTTCCGCTGATTGCCTCGTCAAATCTGCTGGGCTACAGCTCAAGGCCCGTCATTCGACGGGCCGCGCCGCACCTTCGCTTTACAGAACTCAAACTGAAGGAACTTGCGTACACACGACAGGTTGGAGTGATCCACCGCAAGGACGCCTACCTCTCCCCCGCCGCCAAGCGGTTCATCGAGATCCTGAAGGCGACGGGGAAGGAGATCACCAAAGACACATGAGTCGTGGGTGGTGAGTCGTAAGCGATTATCAGAGGTAAAATAGCGCTGTGAGCGACGGGGAACTCAAGCGATGGGCCGACACCTGGCAACGCGCCGGGCGTGAGCTGTCGGCGCTGCGACGCATTGAGCTTCAGGCAATGACCGATGACGACGTCCGGCGTGCCGTCGCGGACCTATTCTCAGGCCCGCTGCCCCCTGATCTGCCGGAACGCAGCACGTCCGGGCTGATCGAGCAGCAGCGTCTTTTCGCAGTCTTGCGCCGGCGGGCATGAACGCGCTGTTTGCTGCAGCGGCGGAGATCCAGCACTTCCTTCAACGCGCAGGCGAACGCTACTGCTTCATCGGGGGGATCGCACTGCAGCGCTGGGGTGAACCCCGGTTTACGCGGGACGTCGACGTCACGCTGCTGTGCCCTTACGGCGCCGAGCAACGGGCCGTCAAGCCGCTCCTCGCGGCATTCGCCTCACGCGTCCCCGAAGCCAGCGCATTCGCAACGAAGCATCGCGTCCTCCTGCTGAGCAGTGGGACGGGCGTTCCGATCGATGTTGCGCTTGGCGGCATCCCGTTCGAGGAACGCTGCGTGACCCGCGCGACCGAATTCGATTTCGGCGAAGTGCGGCTCCTGACCTGCTCCGCCGAGGATCTTGTCGTCCTGAAAACATTCGCCGGGCGGCCGCAGGACTGGGTGGACATCGAATCGGTTGCGGTTCGCCAGCACCAAAAGCTCGCTTGGAAGCTGGTGTTCGAGGAGCTCGAACCGCTCGCGGCAGTGCGAAACGTGCCTGGACTACTGGACCGGCTGCGCGAGCTTCAGAAAAACGTTTCGCGGTAGAACTGAAAGCACGTCTGCGCGCCGAGCGGGGTGGTGTGGGTCGAACCACGACCCACCATCCACGATCCACGCGTTATTGCTAGACGGACTTGCGGCGCTCGAACGAGATCGCGGCGGCGGACTTCAGCCCGGTGATTTCCTCTTTCGTGAAACCGAGCTCGAGGAGGATGCTCTCCGTGTGCTCGCCGATTTCCGGCACCGCATCGAGGCGCGCCTCGAAACTATCGTGCGTCGCCGGCGGCAGCAGCGTCGGCAGCTTTCCCTTGGGGGAGCCCATCTCGCGCCAGCGGCGCCGCGCCTTCAGCTGCGCGTGGTTCCACACCTCTTCCGGTGAATTGATGCGCGCGTTGGCGATGCCCGCCGCATCCAGCTTTTCCACCACCTGCTCCGCCGTCAGGGGCAGGAAGACCTTGTCGATCAGCGCCTTCACTTCCTCGCGGTGCTCGTTGCGCTTGGAATTGCTGTCGTAGCGGGGGTCGGTGGCGAGCCCCGGCTGGCCGAGGACCTTGTCGCAGAACGTCGCCCACTCGCGGTCGTTCTGCAAACCGAGCATGACGCTCCTGCCGTCGCCGGTGAGATAGCGCCCGTAGGGGACGATCGTCGCATGGTCGGGGCCGGTGCGCGGGGGCGCCGCCCCGCTGAAATGCGTGTAGTAGAGCGGATAGCCCATCCATTCGCCCAGCGCTTCCAGCATCGTGACCTCCACGCGACCGCCCTTGCCGGTCTTCTCGCGTTGCAGGAGCGCCGTCAGGATCCCCGAATAGGCGTACATGCCGGTCGCTATGTCCGCGATGGAAATGCCGACCTTGCTGGGCATGTCCGCCGTGCCGGTCACGGACAGCACGCCCGCCTCGCTCTGCACCAGCAGGTCG
>Ga0214472_10001651_pt1 | contig 24684 bp, 29 predicted proteins | sample RVTome_6_FD_207662 | JGI IMG/M metagenome (GOLD analysis project Ga0214472, IMG submission 207662) | Soil microbial communities from uranium-contaminated site in the Upper Colorado River Basin, Wyoming, United States - RVT140D175 | ecosystem: Environmental > Terrestrial > Soil > Contaminated >...
GAGGTCCGACAATTCCCCAGCTGTCAGTTTGGTCGGCTCCCTGCCGGGGAGCACCACTTCTACCTCCCCTGAGATCCGGCTTGGCTCGGGCATGTCAAAGCTGTTGCGCATGTAGAGCCTGTCCTGGGGCAGATGGCTTCCGTCGAGCGAGGAGAGCCGGACCTCGGCGTTGAGCGGCTGCTCGGTGATGATCTCGAGGTCCTTCACGTTTGATCCCTGTTGTTGTGCGCCCTGTCTCGCTGTCGCCGATGGCTCACTATTCGCGCAAGGTCGGTCAAACCACCGAAGCGACCCAATCTTGCCAGCGGCTCATCAGATCGTTCACGGCTTCACGTCCCGAGCCTCGCTGGTGGAGGGTGGGCCCGACGATCACCTTGACCCTCCCCCGGCGTAACCGGTTGTCGAGACCCAGCACCCGATCGGTGCCGGTCACGGCGACGGCTACCAGCGGCACACCGGCCCGCACGGCCAGCCAGGCAGCTCCCGGCCGGAGTTCGCCCTCTCCAAAGCGCCCAACCCGTGTGCCTTCGGGAAAGACTGCCATGACACCGCCACCACCGAGATGAGACAACGACTTTCGCATCGCCCCGAGCGGCACCTTTCCGCGGCTCACCGGGATGACCTCGAACCAATCCAAAGCCCAGTCGAGAAGACGATGATGCCCGGCGAGGTCGACCAGGGCGATGAACCGGGCACGCTTGCCGAAGACTGCACCGACCAGTGGGGGGTCGAGGAATGAATGGTGATTGGCGGCTATCACGAAAGGGGGCTCGGGAAACCCCTCACCGCCTTCGACGGTCAATCGCCACGCTGCCCGAGATATGACCCTGATCGCCGCCGGTCCGCAAGCCCACGCGATGGCGCTTCGGATACGCAGCCGGTCGGTCAAGGCCGAATCAGGACCTTGCCGGCCGTTTGCCGACCCTCGAGGGCGCGATGGGCGGCGGCCGCTTCGGCCAGAGGGAACTCGGCGTCGATCCGGACTTCGAGGTCTCCCTCCCGAATCCAGGTGAACAGGTCGACGCAACGTGAGAGGAGTTCCTCCCTGGTTTGCAGATAATGGGCCATGGTGGGTCGGGTCAGGAACAGTGAGCCTTTCTGGGCCAGAACAAGCGGTGAGATGTCGGGCGCCGGGCCCGAGGCGTTGCCGAAGGTGACCATCAGGCCCCTGGGACGCAATAGATCGAGGCTGTCCACGAAGGTGGCGGCACCGACGCCGTCGTAGACCACGTCGAGGGCGTGGGGACCGGCGATCGACTCGATCGCCTCCCTGAAGTTCGTCTCGGTGTAGACGACTACATGATCGGAGCCTGCCTGCCGGCTCAGCTCGGCTTTCTCGGTGGTGCCGACCGTGGTGTAGACCTCGGCTCCGCGCAGCTTTGCGACTTGAGTGAGGAGGAGCCCTACACCGCCGGCCCCGGCGTGGATCAGGCACTTGTCACCCGGTGCGAGCCGGAAGGTGTCGGTTGCCAGGTAGTGGGCAGTCAAACCCTGAAGCAAGACCGCGGCCACCGTCGCAGCGTCGACCCCTGTGGGGATCGGAATGGCGCGGTCGGCCGGCACCACGTGCTTCTCGGCGTACGAACCGATGACATTGGTCCACCCGACCTTGTCCCCCACGTCGAACTCTGACACATTCGCCCCGGCTCCAACCACCGTGCCGGCGCCTTCCACACCCGGGGTAAAAGGTGGGGTGAGGTCGTAGAGCCCGGAGCGGTGGTAGACGTCGATGAAGTTGAGCCCGGCGGCCTCAACGTCGACGAGCAGGTCGTCAGGTCCGGGCACCGGATCGGGCAGGTCGCTGAGAACCAACTGCTCGGGGCCGCCAAGCTCGGGAATGACGATTGCCCTCATTGTCGGTCCACCCTCCATCCTCGGGCTCGCAACTCGTCTGCGAGCAGTTCGTCGCTGAGATACGACAAGTCGGGAAGGGCCGATTCCCTTCCGAGGCAACGCTCCACCGGATCGCGCAAGGTCCTGGCCCACGCCTTTCCCTTGGCTTCAGCCTCGAGGCTGATCGTCGAGTCGCCGTTGACCTGGTAGACCCGGGCAGTGATCTGAGGGTTGGCGCGCGAGCCGCGCTCGCCGTACACCAGGAGCACCGCGCCGATGGGCACGTCCTGGATGCCCCCGGTGGCCACGAATGGCCCCTCGAACGCCCATCCTGAAGCCTTGGCGCTATCTACCGACTCCACGACCTTGGCCCAGTTCTTGTGGCGCTCGTCACCGAGCAGCGGGACATCGACGGCAACCAGCACCCTGTCGCTCATGGTCCGAGCGTAGGCGACATGGCAGAGAGCCGCGAAGCTGCTTCGGTACGCTTTACCCTCTCTCTATGGCCAAGCTCCGCCTATTTGCAAACCTGCGTGAGATCGCCGGCACCTCGAGGGTCGAGGTGGCCTCGGACACTGTTGGCGGGGTGATCGAAGCGGCCGCCGAAAAATTCGGCCCGGAGTTCCGACGGGGCCTGGAGACCTCGCGGGTGTGGATCAATGGTGAGGCGGCATCGATGGATGACAGTGTCACCGACAGCGACGAGGTGGTCCTGATCCCCCCGGTGTCGGGTGGCAGCCAGCCGGCCACGACGATCTCAGCCGTGGATTTGGTTGGGTTTCTCCCCATCGCCATTGCGGTGGTGGCCATAGTGGCCAACACCCAGGGTCAGGAGATCTGGGCCGGAGCGCTGGTTGCGATCGCGGGTGTTTGGGCTGTTGACCTGGGTACGAGCTTCCGTTTGCGGGCGAGACCGTTTGCCTCCCTCGCAGTCGTGGTGACCGCGGCAGGGTCGGCGATGGCAGCCCATGTGATGGGCGGTGCCGGGTACGCCCTTTCCTTGGTGTTGGCGGTGGCGGTTGGGTTGGGCTGGGCGGTTGCCTTCCCCCAGTACCGGCAACCCGATGTATTCGGCCCCACGGTCTTGGTCTCCCTCTTCGCCGGGATGGGAGCGGCTTCGCTCATCCTCGCCCGATCAGCCCACTCCCCGGATGGGAGTGCTGCCGACGTGTTCCTGGTGGCGATGCTCGCCGGCGTGCTGCTGGGATCTCTTGTCGAGCGTCTACCCGCGCTGCCGCTGCTCGACGCCTTTTCGGTGACCGCGATCGCTGCCATTCTGGCCGCAGTCGGCGCGGCGGCACTCTGGGACCTCGACGTGGTCTCCTACCTTCTGGTGGGGCTGGGGGTGGCCGTGGCCCTGGTCTCTGGCCGTGGTTTCTCCTCGATGTTGAGGAGAGGCCGGGTAGCACTGACGGAGCGTCCACCGGGAGCTCTGATCTCACTCGACGGGGTGGTGCTCGGGGCCGCCATCTATTACCCCCTGCTTCTCCTGATCTTCTGAGACTTCGTCCTTATTCGCCGTTGGCCCGGTAGACCCGTACGTCGACCTTCTCCACTGTGACCAGCCCGTCTCCGATCATCTCGTCGAGACGAGGAAGCACCCCTTCGATTCGCTCTACCGTGTCGACGCACTCGATGACGATGGGCAGGTCCTCGGAGAGACGGAGGATATGGGAGGTGTGGAGACGGCTCGACTTGCCGAAGCCTTCGATGCCCCGAAGGACCGTCGCTCCCGCCAGCCCTTCCCCACGCAAGGTCTCAACGATTGCCTGATACAACGGCCGACCGTCAATACTGTCCGACTCGCCGATGAAGACTCGGAGAAGTCGGTTGTCGGAGTTGTTTTCCATGATTGCCCTCCTTCAGGTGGTCAAGCTATAGCCCGCCACGGTCAGACCGATGCCGAGGATCAAGGTGGCCATCAGGTTGACGACGGCTCTCAGTCTCAGTTGTGGCATGCCGAGTCGGATCGTTTCGATCATCCAGGTCGAGTAGGTGGTGAAGCCACCGAGGAAACCGATCGCGGCCAGTGACAGCGTCGATTCGAGATCGGACGCCCCGGCGACGAGCCCGATCAGCAAGGCCCCACTGAGATTGACAGTCAGAGTGCCGTAGGGGAAGCCGGACCGGGATCGGGCTTGGATCGCGCCGGAGACCATATAGCGGCAATAGGCGCCGACAGCTCCGGTCGCCATCGTCACCAGGAGGGTCATCGGATCACCGTTGCGATACGCTGACCCAACAGGGCCGCGATCAGCCCACCGACCGTCGAGGCTCCGATGTAACCGGTCGCGGCCATGCCTTTTCCGTCGGCGAGAAGCCGGGTCACCTCCATGGTGAAGGCGGAGAACGTGGTGAACGACCCGAGCAACCCGAACGCCCAGAACGGCATCGACCATGGGGCGGTAACAGCCGACTCGCGGCGCACCAGATACCAACCCAACAGGAACGACCCGCTCAGGTTGACCACGAGGCTCCCGACCGGGAAGTCCCCTTGCGTTGCCGGCCACAAGGCTCCGATGCCGGCGCGAAGGGCGGAACCCACGAGCCCACCGGCCATCACTGCCAACAGATTGGTCGGGTTGGGGAGCCGGTGGCGACGCGATTCCGGTTGGTTGCGCCCGATGCTTGGCCTTGACGGCATCACAGGTCCTCAAGTCGTGTACAGGAGCCATCAGCCGGTCAGGCGCTTATGGCGAGCCCCATCGCCGTGGCCGGCGACTGTAACCACTGTCGGGTCGAATCGGCCGAGTGGACTACGGCAAGCCACTGTCGATGGTTACGCTTTTGGCAATGGCTGCCAAGAGGACGCGGTTTCGCGTCGTGATGCTCCTCGTCTTGATCGGCCTGCTGGCTCCGATGTTCGCTCTGCCCAGCGACGCTGTCACCAAGAAACAAGTCGACGAAGCCTGTGCCGACTCGCGCGCCGCGCTCGAAGAGTATCGGGCCGCCCAAGGCGCCTTCCAACAGGCCGCCGAGGAATACGAGGGCGCGGTGGTGGAGGTCGACAGGGTCGTCCGCAAGCAAGAGTCTGTCGCCGGCTCGGTCACCAGCCACTCCGAGGAATTGGACTTGATTCAGGCCCAGATCGAAGAGCAAGCGGTTGAGTTGTACATGAGGGGAGGGCTCTCCACTCCCGGCATCATCCTCTCCGCGTCCTCGGTGGACGAGTACATGACCACGTCGGAGTTCCTCAGCTCCGCCACCACCGGTGGCCAGCAATCGATCTCCGAACTGATCGCGGCGCGCAGCGAGCTGAATCGATTCCAGGGTGAGCTCGACGACACCCGGATCGAGCTGGAGGTGGTCGAAGATCAGAAACTCGACGCCAAGGACTCCCAGGAGGCAGCGATGGAGGCCGAGCAGGCTGCCTACGCCAAGCTCTCCGGCAGATGCAAGGATCTGGCTGCCAAGTACGACGCCGAGCAAGCCGAGTTGGCTGCTCGGGCCAAGCAACGGGCCAGTGGCTCGGTGCAGGTTGGCTCGTTCATCTGCCCCTTCACTCCGGGTCGAACCTCGTTCATCGACTCCTGGGGCTATCCCAGGTCGGGTGGTCGCCGGCACAAGGGGACGGACATGTTCGCCGCCTGGAACGAGCCGATGTACGCCGTCACTGCGGGCAAGGTCCTGCTCGGGAGCAGCGGTCTGGGTGGCAAGACCATCTGGCTCATTGGCAACAACGGGATCGCCTTCTATTACGCCCACCTGTCCGGTTTCAACGTTTCGTCGGGCGCAAGCGTGAGTCAGGGCACGACCATCGGTTTCAACGGCGACTCGGGGAACGCCAGAGGTGGCTCGCCACATCTCCACTTCGAGATCCACCCAGGGGGGCGCGGCTCGAGCGCGGTGAACCCGTACCCGACCGTGGCCTCCGCCTGCAGGTAACCTTGATCTGGTGACCGAGCAACGACGCCGCATAGACATGGTCCTCGAGCCCGAGTATCTCGAGGATCTCACCGGGCTCGCCATCGACGAGTTACGTAAGCGACGTGAGACCGCCGAAGACGTGGAGACACAGATCTCGTACTATCGCCGGCTTCTCCACGGCCGTATGGATCTGCTCAACTTCGAGCTTCGCCGGCGCAGCGGCGAAGAGAAGCGCACCTTGATCGAAGCCCTGCCCGAGATCCTGGCCACGGGGATGGTCATCGGCGACGAGCCGACCCTCCGTCACATCGAGACCATGCCGCCGCTGCCGACCACCACCGGCCGTCGACTCATCGACAAGATCATGGACGACGGGGTCCTCACCCAACTGCCCGATCTCGAAGTCGAAGAGTTGGGCGAAGCGATCGAGCGGTTGCAGGAGGTCGAGAGCCAGCTCTCGGTGCAACGCCGGCAGCTCCATTCGGTGATCGACGCCCTTCAGAACGAGATCATCACCCGTTACCGGAGCCAGCAGGGCGAGCCCCAGGTCGCCGGCTGACCTTGTTGGCAGCAAGGACCCGCTCGGGTCTTGTCGAGACATATCACCAAGGAGCCGTGGCGGTCGTCTCCGCCGATGGTGACCTGATCGCAAGTTCAGGCGAGATAGATCGACCCTTCTTTCTCAGGTCTGCGGCCAAGCCGTTCCAGGCCGCCATCTCCCAACAGGAGGGGGCCGCCCTTCAGCCGGTAGAGCTCGCTTTGGCGGCCGCCTCTCACGACGGCGAACCGGTCCACGTGGCCGTCGTCGAGTCGATGCTTGCTGCCTCTGGACTGGACTCGTCCGCTCTTCGCTGCCCGGCCATCTGGCCGCTGTCGGAGAGTGCGACCCGACGTCACCAAGCCATGGGTCGAAACCAGCCGCAGAAAATCTGGCACAACTGCTCGGGGAAGCACGCCGCCTGGCTGAGAGCGTGCTCGGCGGGGGCCGGGCCCATCGAGAGCTATCTCGCCCCCGATCATCCACTTCAGACCCGGGTTACCCGGTTCGTCACCGACCTGGGGGAATACCCGGTCACACCGGTCGGGATCGACGGCTGTGGTGCGCCAGTCCTGCGCACCACCACCAGGGTCATGGCCCTACTCTTTGCCCGGCTGGCGACCCTTCCCGCCCTCGAGGAGGTGTTCAGCGCCATGCACCGCTACCCGGCGCTGGTTTCCGGCACCGGGCACGGGGATGCCGAGGTGGCTACCGCATTGAACGCCGTCGCCAAACGCGGCGCGGGGGGCTGCATCGGGGTGGCACTCGACAATCGTCTCGGCCTGGCGGTCAAGTCTTGGGACGGAACCCAGGAGGTCGCCGACTCGGCGATGGTCAGCACCCTGCTTGCTCTCGGCGAGCTTCCACCTCACACCGCCGCCCGGCTCCTCGCCATCGCCCGGCCCCCGGTCTTCGGTGGGGGCCGGCCGGTGGGTGAGCTCGAGCCGTTGGTCGAGCTCACCTGGTCGTGAGAGAGATCCTGGAGAGGCGGATCGATACGTGGCTCGAAGATCCCGACTCGAGCGTCGAGTATGCCGAGGAGGTGGAAGGCCGGTGGGCCGTCAGGATGGGTCAGGAGACCAGGGATGCGACCACCGTCTGGTTCACCGTTGGGGAACGGAGCCTGAGCTATGAGGCATATCTGATGCCGGCATCAGAGGGCACCGTCGCTCTCTACGGGCAGGCCCTGAAGAGGAACATGCGCGCCTGGCGTGTCTTCTTCGCTCTTGATCACGAGGGTGGTCTGGTGCTCCGGGGAAGGCTCGACCAGGCTTCGGTGACCGATCTGGAGTTGGACCTGGCTCTTGGTGAGATCTACGACACGGTCGAGGTGAGTTTCCGACCGATGCTCCGCGCGCTGGTGGAGGGTCGCGAAAATTCCGGTTAGAAACTTGTGAACACATCCATGTGGACAATTCCTGTGGATAACCCCGTTTCCTGTTGGTAACCGCCACCAACGTGCCAATGGCGTCTCCGACGATGATGGTTGGTGTTGTTTGGCGATAGGCAAAGTCACACTTGGAGACATTGAATCGCGGTCGGTTAATCCGTAGATTCGCCTGAGCGAACGCCCGAGAGGCAAATCAGAGAACCGTCCGTTCGGGGAAGTGCGGAGGAGACTCTGGAGGGTCACTCGGGCGTTTGCTGTCGCCCGATGGGACTCGGTCAGTCGTGACAGAGCTGGAAGTAGCGATTGGCCTCGACGCAGGACTGGCCGGCAGTGACCGGCTTGTCGGGGGGCACGATCAGCGATGTGGTGGTGGTGGGGGCGACCGTCGTTGTCGTCGTCGGCGATGTCGTGGTGGGCGCCGCTGCCGGTGATGTCTTGCCCGAGCTCTCCACGGGGGCTGGGACGTCGGCGGGGGTGTCGGCCGGTGCGGTGGTCGTGGTGGCTGGAGCAGTGGTCGTGGTGGGTGGAGCAGTGGTCGTGGTCGGGCTGGAAGCGGTGCCCTTCTTCATGAAGACGACCGTCACATAGAGATAGCCGTCACTGCTTCCGGTTCCGATCCCGACGTAGTTGTAATCGCCGAGGATGTTGTCCTTGTGCCCGGATGACTTCATAAAGGCCTCATGCAGTGAAGTCGTGCTCTGGCCACGTCCGACGTTCTCTCCGATCTTGTCCCAACCCTTGCCGCCGGCCGAGCTCAGCTCGCCTGAGCTGGAATGAAAGATCTCTCCGGCATCGATCATGTCCTGGGTGTGGGCTCGAGCGTGAGACTGGAGGCCGCCGTCGACCTTTAGCGATCCGAGGCCATTGGCGGCTCGGGTGGCGTTGATCTTGGAGAGGAACTCGCCTTCGGTTCCGGAATCGGCACCAGCGGTGGTCCCGACCACGAAGAGGGCCAGGGACGCGACCAGTGAAAGTGTGAGCCAACGCCTTTTCCCCTGCATACGGTGGGTATCGGCAATGTCGGCCTGTCTCTTGAATCGGCCGGCGGGGGCAGGGCACTAGATCCCGAACATCACCTCGCGCAGACTGATCACGGTGGAATTCATCGTGTCCGGGTCGAGACGCATCGAGCCAAGTCGCAGACCCTTCATCCCCTCGCCGGTGTTGGTCATCACCCTCAGCCCGTCGTCCTCGTTGCTGAGGATCCCAAGACCCAGACACCCCCCGCCCTCGTCCTGGACACCCACCAGCACGTCGTCGAGACGCCCGAGGTTGAGCCCCATCGGCAGGGTTGGGGCAAACACGGTCGGCCGCACCTTCCACCGCTCCAGGGGTGGGGCCAGGGCGCGGGTGAAGGACTCCTTTCGCTTCTGGGCGCGAGCGTCGGGAGACAGGGGTATCAGGTTGGGATCGGTGGGGGCAACAGTCACCTCGAGACCAAGGAATCGCCGGAGCATGCCGACCACAGGTTCCATCTCCCCGCCACGTTGCAGAGCCACCACTTTGTCGGGTCGGCACAGTTCGGCCTTGTGATACTTGAGGGTCTCGCCGGCCACGCCGGAGACCACGGCCGTAGTGTCGAGGATCACCAGATCGGCGAGACGACGCGCCTGGTCGACCATGGCCGCGGTGGCCACCACTTGTTGCAGGACCAGGCGCGCCGGCGTGATCGTCCCGACGAAGTGAAGCCGGTCCGGGTAGGAGACTTCGTCGATGTCGTCGACCGTTCGCAGCACCTTCAAACCGACGCAGGCCGGTGGTCCCACCGTGGAGTTGCCGACGTCGGCATCGACCAGGGCCACTGTGCGGCCGGACCCTATGGCGAGCCGGGCCGCCAAAAGGGCGAGGGTGGTCTTGCCGGTGTCGACGCTTCCCATCAGCATTGCAAGCTTGGCTCTCGAGACCTCTCGAGCGATCGCGTCGTGGCTGGTCTCGGTCATCGAGGCAATATAGGTGGTGGCGACGCCCTCATCGTAAGCGTCGCTAGCGTCCCGCTCCTCAGCATGTAGGACACCGCCCCATGACCCTTCCCATCAGCTTCCTCTCCGACTTCGGTCTTGCCGACGAGTTTGTCGGCGTGATCCATGGTGTCCTGGCCCGTCTGGCACCCGACTCACGGGTGATCGACGTGGGGCACGGGACCCCACGGGGCGATGTCCGAGCCGCGGCGCTGTCTTTGACCCGGGCTATCCAATACCTCCCAGAAGGAGTCGCACTTGTCGTAGTAGACCCCGGCGTCGGGTCCGATCGCCAAGCGCTTGCCGTCAAGACCGAGTGGGGCTACTTCGTCGGGCCTGACAACGGTGTGCTCTCGCCTGCGGTTGCGATGATGGGTGGGGCTTCGATCATGGTCTCCATCGAGAACCCGGAAGCCATGATCCCTTCCCCCGGCCAGACCTTTGGAGGACGGGACGTGTTCGCCCCTGCCGCTGCCCTGCTGGCGTCGGGGGAGGCATCGATCGAAGAGCTGGGCCCGGTGCTGGGCTCACATTCGGTGCAGCCCTTGCTGCTTCCGCTCCCCGAGACTCAGGGAGCTCGGGTCACCGGCGAAGCCTGGTGGGTGGACGGCTATGGGAACGTACAGACCAACATTGGCCCCGACGACCTTGCCGCGGTGGGTCTGGATCCCGGGTCGATGGTGACGGTCGAGGTAGGGGGTGCCCAGCATGCCATTCCCTGGGTCAGCGCCTACTCCGACGTCGCGGTGGGAGCGTTACTGCTTCACATCGACTCTGCCGGCCTGATCGCGGTCGCGGTCCGGGAGGGGTCCGCCGTCGAGGACTTGAACCTGTCCTCGGGGGCGGCGATCACCCTGACGAGGAGATGATCGCCACCAGCTGGAAAATGCCGGCCGCGGCGATGAGCACGAGGAGGACGACGAGGACGATGGCGGTGGCGGGACGCAATACCCGGGCATGGTATCCGCAAACGACGAGGCCCCCGCAAGAAGCGGGGGCCTCATATATACATGAAGGAAAGTTCCGTTACCGTGGGGCGGGCTGGGAGGCTATCCGTTCACACCTGGACGAACGTGACCATGGTATGAGGGGAACGGTTGACTCTCCTTCCTGCATGCCTTGTCACTATCGGTCACTCTGAGTGGTTGCTTGAGGGATTTGTGTTCGAGTTTTTGACCCGGTCCGGATGTCATCTCTGTGACGATGCACGGGCTCTGGTGAACACGGAAGTGATGAGGCGGGGTGGCGAGGTGCGCGAGATCGACATCGACACCGATGATGCCCTGGTTGAGGAATTCGGTATGAGAGTTCCGGTGCTGCGCGCCCCCAACGGCGTGGTGGTGGCAGAAGGGGTCATGGACCGACGATTGATTCGTAGCGGTTTGCGACGGGTCGCGGCCCGGCTCGACCGGGGCTGAGGGTCAGCCGGAGCCGGCACCACCGGCCTCGCCGCCACTCACAGTGGTGGAGGGGGTCTCTTCCCCCTCGGCCGGCTCCTCATCGGGTGCCCCGTCTTCGCCCTCTGCCCCCTCTTCGCCCTCTGCCGGGGCCAAGCCGCAGTCGGTCAGGGTCTGCTCAGGGTCGGCTCCACCGAAGCGCACCCTCTCGAAGGCGGCCACCGAGGCGATTTGCTCGGCGCTGAGACCGCTCCCGAACGCCGGCATCCCATCGTTTATCGGTTTGCTGGTGTCTCCATATGTGGTTTGCCCGGCGGCGCGGAGGCCCGTCGATCCCAGGGTCACCCACTCGATGTGGTTCTCACAGGCGCCGAAAGTGGTCACAACCCCGGTGAGGGCGGGGATGGCACCGCTGCCCTGGCCGTTGGGCGCATGACAAACCTGGCAGTTGCCCGGGGCAGCGTTGTACAAGGCCTGTCCCTGGGCGATGAAGTCAGCGCCGCCGCCGTCGGCCCCGGATCCTGTGAATTCGGTGCCGTCGCAGTTGACGATCTCACCGGTGATCACGTTGGTGCCCAGCTCGGTCGCTTCGCCACACACGCCGGTCGCCGACCCGCCCAGGGCGAGCAGGGCAAAGGCCGGGATGATCAGCATCACTGCGGCCAGCCAGCCGGGAATCGACATGCTCATCCGTTCCCTGATTCCTGCGGTGGGCACGGTGATCACTTCGGGAAGGTTGGCCGCTTCTGCGGGAGTGACCTCGGCGGGAACCGGAGACCTGGTGACGGCGGCAGCTCGTTGGGCCGGTTGCTCGGCGGCGGGGACCGGCGACGGGGGTTCGTCGGTTTCTCGCTCGGCTGGCGGGGCTTCGTCGGGCGCGGATGTTTCGTCCGCTTGCTCTTCCGAGGGTGCCGGGGCAGCGGTCTCCTCGGCGGGGGCGGGGGTTCCTCCCGGTGCGGCCTCACCACCGGCCCAGGCGGCGAGCACTTCGTCGACAGTCATACCGGTGTCGGCCGCCCGGGCCGCAGCCGATCGTTGGACGATGGCCTCGGGCACACCGAGGGCGGCGGCGGCGGCGCTGAGGTCGCTCATGGCGCAGCATCCCCTTCGCCTGTCCCGACCGCGGTCTTCGACTCGGTGAGATAGGCGACGAGATCGTCGAGGTCGGCGCGGGAAAGGCGGAGCCCTGGATGACCTGCGCCTCCTATGACGGTCGCCTCGATCTGGCTGCCGTTCAGCCTCGTCCCGACGTTGGAGAGATCGGGACCGAATCGTCGCGTCCCCAGAACCTGATTGGAGTCATTGAGCGTCACCGCTCCCAGACCCACGTCCGCGACTACGGGTCGAACCAACTGGGTGTGACATGCGGCACAGCCGGTCGACAGGAACACCTGGTGGCCGCGCTCCGCGCTCGCGGTCAAAGGCAACTCGCTGGACCGGGCACCGGGGCTCTCCGTAGGCAGCGCCGGGCCGACCAAACCGACCAGCAAGACGGCAGTGAATAACGCCACCGCCCCGATCAATACCGCCAGCGGGTTGTCCGTCTTTCCCACCAGGACCGGCGGTTTCCCCGAAACGGTGATGGCCGGCATCGCCGCGGGGAGGGGCATCCCTGTCTCCGTTTCGGGCGGAGCGGTGGGGGTTGGGGCTTCTGCCTCTACCTCCGCCGGAGCGTCGGGGGGAGTATCGCTGGAGTCGGGGAGGGGGGCTTCAATCGCCGAGGGCGCAGTGCCGGCCGGAGCAGCCTCACCACCGGCCCAGGCCTGAAGCACGTCGTCGACGGTCATTCCGGTCTCGGTGGCACGCGCCGCCGCCGAACGCATGACGATCGCCTCAGGGATCCCGAGTGCCGCGGCAGCGGCTGCGGAGAGGTCACTCATCGGGGCTCGCCTCCACGTCGTCGCCGTAGACCAGAACCTCCTGAGGCACCGGGCGACCGTTGAAGATCGTCCCGAACACCGTGGCCGCGTATGCCAACTGACCGAGGAAGGCGACGATGCCAAAGCCGACGGCGAACAGCAGCAGCACGTCGGCCGCTCCCGCACCCGCGGCCCATCCCTCGCCGGCATCGACATAGGCGGCGCTGTTCGATCCCGCGATCCACGAATAGCCGCTGACCAACCCGGCAGCGAGAAGACTGACCATCACGCCCCCGACACCGATCACGGTCAAACGGTTGAACGAGCGGGGGCGGTCCAGGGTGCGGATTTCGAGACCCGAGACCCGGGGGAGGGCCTCGAAGGTGACACCGGCAGTGAGGAGGACACCCACACCGAAGAGAGCGGCGTACTCGATTGCCTCCCAATAGGCGGTTAGGGCGGCCACCGACCCGATGGAAGGGAATGAGGCGAAGCTGGCCAGGGTCGCCACGGCCACACCCAGGAACAGGCCGATCACCCCCGACGACAGGCCTGGCTTCTTGGTCAGTTCTTCCCAATTGCCCTGCAATGTCATCGAGACGTTGGAGGCATTGGCCAGGGCCCCGATCGGGAAGGCGAGCCCGAGCGACGCTGCCACTCCACTCACCCAACCTGGGCCGGGGCCAAAGACCATCTGGGCGACTCCCCACCACGCCGCGGCGAAGCCCAGCGACCAGAATCCCACCGCGGCGAGCTGTCGGGAGGCGAGGGGGATGTCGAGCTCCTTAACCACCGTGTAATAGAAGAGGCCAGACCCGACGGTGTACACCCAGAGGGTCACGAAGCCCGCCGAGAAGAAGAGGTCGGAGTAGTTCACTCCGAGAGCGGTGATGAAGGGGAGATCGCCGGCGAGGTAGGTGAGGTAGAGGAGCGGCAGCCAGGTCACACCGCCGATGACGAACCAGAGAGTGACGAAGCTCCGTTTCTCCTCCCGGTGTCTGATGGTCATCATGGTGACTGCGAAAGGTATGGCGAGGACGGCGATCATCGGGGGGTGCAGCCACCAGGGGAGACCGAGAGGCTGACGTCCGCCGCCGAAACCGAGCACCACCGACAACAGACCCACCACCACCAGGCCTGCAGTGAGCAGCAGCCCGGTCAGCGCCAATTCCTTTCGCCAGAGACGAGCCCCGGTGAGTCGGGGGAGGACGTAGTAGATGCCGCCGGTCATGGACACAACCAGAAAACCGAACATGACGGTGAGGTTGGCCATCGACTCGAGCCGTCCGAAGCTGAGCGGGGAGAGGCCGTCAAACCGTAGAGAGAACAAGGCCAGGAGCTGAAGACCTCCTGCCAGCACCAAGAACGTGGCGCCTACGAGGAAGTGAGCGGCGGCGACCCGATCTTCGTCGGCGCCGGCGCCGAGGAAGGCTCGGATGTCTGCTGTCTGGGTTGCGGCCAAAGGATTCCTCGGTGCAAAGAGGGACGGCGGGAGCATAACTACTTCCAGGAATCGTTCCGTCCTCACCGGAGACACTCACCGGGCGGTTCCCAGGTTTCTATGCCCGGACCCGGGTTGTGGTAGAAACGACGCCAACAGCTAGCCGACCGCGCCCTGGGACGAGATGTACCGCCTGGCAGAACTGAGCGACACAAGACGCAAGAACATTGGATGGGGTCTGCTTGCCTTGGGCGTGCTCACCCTGGTGGTTGCCGTTCTCGTGATCCACTATGGGAGCTTTTCCGAAACCACCGTCGTCGACGGTGTGGAGGTCCCGGTGGTTCTCGACCAGTTCAACTGGATGCCACGTGGGTCGTTGTGGAAGGGACTTGGCTATCTGATCGCATTCGCCGCCGCTCAGATGCTCGTGGTCGGCGCCCTGTTCGTTTTCGTCTTGAATCAGAAGATGACCTGGGCCCGGGCGGTATTCGCCGCAACCGTGACCTGGGTCGAGCTGGTGTTGATCTTCGGCATGGTTCCCTCCGAGTGGCTCAACTTCGCTCAGACCGACCTCAACTGGTCCTCGCAACGTGTCGCTCTCGTCATCCCGTCGTGGCTGGTTCTCGGGAACGTGGTCGAGATCAGCTGGGAGGTCGTGAAGGACTCCATCTCGATGGGCTATCACGTGGTGATGCTCGTCGCGGCCACGGTTTTCTCCCTCCAGCTCCAGAAGATGAAGCAGGGGGCTCCGGCCTCGGCTGTGAAACCTGAGCCTGTGTCACCGTACGGCCGGCCATTGGTCAAAGGAGGTGGATGATGCCCAAGGGTGTCGTCGACGAGACACCTCCCTATCGCGACGACTACCAGCTCGCGATGGTCGAGAACGACTACTTCGTCGACAAGCTCCGACCAAAGCAGTTTCTCCACATCGACCAGTCCGAATGCATCATCTGCGAGGGCTGTGTCGACATCTGCCCCTGGAAATGCATCCATTTCCTATCCCTGGATGCGATCACTGAAGGGGTCAACGTCGATCACCCCGGTGACGACCCGCAGAATCTGGGTTTCTTCGTGGTCGACGAGGACGAGTGCACACGATGTGCGCTTTGCATCGACCGCTGCCCGACCAATGTCATCACCCTCGGTAAGTTCGAGGGGTCTCTCGCCGCCCAGGCGGCCGAGTTGGGTCTCGATCGCCGACCCTGGGATCTCGATACCGGGCAGCGGGACTTCAAGAATGGTTACGCCTATGGGATGCGCTGGTAGGAGGCGGATTGGCTAACGGCAACGGTAGAACCGGTCTAAAGGACAAGATCAAAGAGGTCAACGACAAGGTCTGGGGCTCCCAGTTCGCCGAGTCGGTCCTGCGCCCCGGTTCGCCTTTCAAGAAGGGCTACTCGGACAGCCCGAGAAACCGGTCATACGTGGTGATGAACAACGTCCTCTATCACCTTCACCCGGTGAAGGTGAAACGGCACGGGGTGAAGCTCTCCTACACCCTCTGTCTGGGTGGTCTCACCTTCTTCCTGTTCATCCTGCTCACCATCACCGGCATTTTCCTCATGTTCTATTACACCCCGGCGGCGGAGACCGCCTACCCCGACATCGAGGCGTTGTCGACCAATGTGGCGTTCGGCTCACTGGTGCGGAACATGCATCGGTGGGGTGCCCATCTCATGGTGCTATCGGTCTTTCTTCACATGAGCCGGGTCTTCTACCACGGCGCGTACAAGCCGCCGCGCGAGTTCAACTGGGTGGTCGGCGTGATCCTGTTGTTCCTGACCCTGCTTCTTTCCTTCTCCGGTTATCTCCTCCCCTGGGACCAGCTTGCGCTGTGGGCGGTGACGGTGGGGACCAACATGGCCGGCTTCGTCCCGGTGGTCGGGGCCCAGGTCAAGTTCGCCCTGCTCGCCGGAGTTGAGGTGTCCGCAGCCACCCTGCTTCGCTTCTACGTGCTCCATGTGCTCGCCTTCCCCTTCATCCTCGTCCTCTTCCTTGCCGTCCACTTCTGGAGAGTGCGCAAGGACGGCGGAATCTCCGGACCGCTCTAAGGAGTACCTGTGACCAAAATCCCCGAAAGTCTCCTGAGAAGATCGGCAGAGGCCAAGGCCAAGGCTTTGGGGCTGCCGGTCGAGCAGGTGCTGGCAGAGATGAAGGGAGAGGCGCCACCGCCACTTCCGCTCGATGCCGAGCCGGAGTCGCCTCCGGAAGGCGAGGCCGAATCCGCGGTCGACGCCGCTGCGGAGCGATCGCAGGAGATAGAGGAAGCTGTCGAGTCGGTCGACGAAGAACCCGAGCCGGTCGAGGAGGCTACGCCCCAGCCGGAGACGGAGGCCGCGACGGAAGTCGAGGTCAACGGCGACGCCGATGTCGCCCCGGCGCCACCCACCGAGGCTCCTCAGGATGCAGAAGTGGAAGAGCCCGTCGCCGAGCCTCCGGTGGAGCAAGTGCCCGTGCCGGCCGCGGTGTCGACGGCGGTCGAAGAGAAGCCGGCGCCGTCCGGGAACGGAGCGGGCAACGGAAAGGCGGCCTCGGTGGTGACGGCGCGCCCGGTGGTCCCCCCCAAGGGGGTGCCCGAAGGTGTCCGCACCCAGCGTCTGCTCACCGTGGTCAAGGCCAGAGCGATCCAGACTGTCAAGGCCGAGCCCACCGACAAGGTCAACACCTGGCCCCATCTGATGCTGATGGAGTTCGGGGCGCTGCTCGCCATCACCGCGTTCCTCGTGATCCTGTCGGTGATCATCCACTCCCCTCTGCTCGACCCGGCGAACTTCAACGCAACCCCGAACCCGTCCAAGGCACCCTGGTACTTCCTCGGTCTCCAGGAGCTGTTGTCCTACTTCGACCCGCAGATCGCCGGGGTCATGGTCCCGACGGTCACCGGGATCATCGGCTTCATCTTGATTCCTTATGTCGACAAGAACCCTTCGAACCGTCCCAGTGACCGCAAGTTCGCCATCGCCCTCTACTCGGTGTTCCTGGCCGGGGCGGCCACGCTGACCATCATTGGTGTCCTGTTCCGCGGACGTGGCTTCAACTTCTCCTACCCGTGGAAGGACGGTGTGTTCTTCGACGATCTCAGGGACTGGGTGCATTTCGAATGACCCTGACCTCCATCGCTCTGATCAGTGTCGCCGTCGTAGCCATCCTCGGGGCGGCGGGTGCCTTTGCCGTCGCCTACCGCCGCTCCCAGACCGTGGAGAAGCCGGACCCTTTGGCCGGGGTATCGCCCGAGACCAGGGCCGCCGACCGTTCCGCTATCTCGGTCCTGCCACCCGTCCCGGCGGAAGAGGCCGAAGAGGCAGAAGGGCCGAGTCCGGACGATTCCCAGGATGAAGAAACGGCTGGTGGCCCCGCCGATCAGGAAGAGTTGGTCGGCGTGCACATCGTCGAGGCCCAGCGCATAGTGGAAGTGTCCCCCGAAGAAGGGGGCATCACCCGACGTCAGTTCAACAACCGGGCTATCGCTGCCAGCTTCGGCTCCTTTCTCGCCCTGCAGGGGGTCTTCTATCTCGGTTTCTTCTGGCCCAAGCTGAGTGGTGGCTTCGGCGCGGACATCGACGCCGGGCTGGTGAGCGATCTGAGGACTCAAGTCTTCACCTCGGACGGGGCGGTGCTCCCGGTGTTCATTCCCGAGGCCCGGGCCTATCTGGTGCCTGCCCCCGCCAATCTCTCCGAGCAGTTCGAGGGTTTGAACGTGGCCGCCGAGGGCCTGATGGCCCTTTTTCAGCGATGTGTCCATCTCGGTTGTCGGGTCCCCTGGTGTGCGCCCTCACAAGGTTTCGAATGCCCCTGTCACGGCTCGAAGTACAACGTGATCGGCGAGTACTTCGGTGGGCCTGCTCCGAGAAACCTCGACCGCTTCGAGGTCGAGATTCGAGGCAACAACTTCGTGATCAAGACCGGATCGATCATCCAGTCTCCCCGGGCCCCCGAACTGTCCGTTGAGTACCCACAGGGACCTAGCTGTATCGGCGCGGTCGCCGCGGCCGAGTAATGACCGCCAACATCATCACTGTCCTGGCCGTCGTTGCCGGCATTGCCTGGCTCGGCATCCTGTTCGTCTCGGCAATCCGCAACCGGGGCGGGGAGGAGATCGCTCCCAACGTCAAGCCGGGATTCACCGACGAGGTGATCGAGACCCGCAGACTGGAGAACGGCCAGAAGGCGGCCATCGTCTTCTCGGCGTTCCTCGCCATCTCGCTGCCGCTCTACTTCCTCGGTGAGCCCGCCCGTCAGGAGGGCTTCGTGGAGGAGTTCTCTCAAGCCTCGATCACCCGGGGAGAGCACATCGTCGCGGAGTTCGCCTGCTTTGGCTGCCATGGGCCTGACGGCTCGGGTGGTGTCGCCAACTATGTCGAGAAGAGATCCGGGGTGACGGTGAGTTGGGTGGCGCCGTCACTCAACGACATCTTCTTCAGGTACGACGAGGACGAGGTGAATTTCTGGGTCACCTATGGGCGTGGCAACACTCCGATGCCGCCCTGGGGTCTGCCCGGCGGCGGGCCGCTCAATGACGAGCAGGTGGTCGACGTGGTCAACTATCTGCGCACCATCCAGGTCAGCCAGCCCCAGAATCTGGCCGACATCGAGCCTGGCATCGAAAGCGCGCTGGTAACCCTGGTCGATGCCGACGCCAGGGTCGAGGCCGAGATCCTGAACCAGCGTCAGGTGGTCGCCCAGATCATGGCGGCGCCCGACGACGCAAGAATCGTGGTCCCCCTTGCCGAACGGGCCCGGCGGGTGCTGGACGACGCCGGGAGCGGGCTCGACACCGACGCCGACGGGATCTCCGACGCCGCCGAGAGCGAGCTCTCCGCTATCTCACAGCAGGCCGTTGACGCGTTTTCGATCCTGGAGTCGGTCGCTCTCGACCCTGCCACCCCTGACGCCGACCTCGTCGAGCAGGTGATCGCCGCACTCGAGGCTGCTGTCGACACCGATCCGATCGTGAGCATCCACCTCGCCGCCATCGAGACCGCCCTCGAACAGGGTCAGGTCGACCCGGATGTGGGGCTGAGCCCCGGGGCGCTTGCCGCTCTCGAGGAGATCCGCGCCGCAGCTGACGACGCCGGGGCGGATGTTCCCGGGTCCGTGGGCGACCTGGCCGATGCCGAAGCCCTGGTCGCGGCCTTGGAAGAGGCAGGTGGGGCCGGCGAGGCGACTGCCGCCGTCGAAGAGGGGTCCGACTCCGATGGTGACGGTGTCTCCACCGGAGCCGAAGCGGCGATATCGAATCAGGTGGCAGCCGTGATCGAGGCGACGACGCCGCCCCAAGTGACTCTGATCGCACTGGACCCGACCAACCCGGCGTCGGTGGGTGGTGAGCCGGATGCGACGACCGCCGGCCGGTTTGTCGGAAACCTCGAGTCCCTGGTGACCACGATCACCGTCACCGCCGGCAACCAGGATGCGCTTCTGACAAACGAGAGGGAAGGTCTCGACTTCCTGATAAACGCTCTCGAAGCCAAGGCATATGCCATCGACATCGAGGGTGTGGCCGAGGCGATGGGATCGTCGGTCGAGGAGGCCGAACGTGCCGTCGGGTTGTTCAACTCAACCTGTGCCCGCTGTCACACCGCCGGGTACAGCGCCGGCGTCCCGTTCACCCAGGAGGCCGGTTCCGGCGGGTTCGGTCCCGCGTTGTGGGACGGGCGCCCTCTGGTCCAGTTCGGCGAAGCTACCGAGAACCCGGCCGACGACCTGCTGATCCAGTTCATCATCAGAGGCTCGGAGGCACAGATCCCATACGGTCTCAACGGGTTCGGATCGGGTCGGATGCCGGCTTTCGGTCCCAGCCTGAGCGCCGACGATATTGCACTGCTCGCTCGTTATCTCAGATCCGGCAACCTCGACGGAGGGGGTGTTACCGATGTTCTTCCGTGAGTTCTTCAGGTCGCTGCTGTCGGCCAACCTGTTCGTGACAGGGATCATTCTCACCCTGGCCTCGGTCTTGTTGTTCTACGGGTCGATCTACCTGTTCAACCTCACCAATCTCGGCAAGCGTCTCGGCTTCCTCGTAACCGGCGCCGCGGTGTTCGGATGGATGACCATCACCTCGATGCTGTTCGTCATCTACGCCCCCCGCGGCCCCAAGCCGGATGACATCGAGGGTCTCAACGCGTTCGAGATACGGGTCATCCCGATCACCTACCTGCTGGTTTCGGTGGTTGTGTTCTTGGCCTTCCTGGTGGCGCTCAACCAGTACGAAGAGCTACAGGAGAAAGCCTCGGCGTAAGAAGCCCCCCTCGACGCACTCCCTTTGGTCGTTGGCGTCGGTCCCCCCGCTTCGCAGGGGGACAACCCCCCTCGACGCACTCCGTTTGGTCGTTGGCGTCGGTCCCCCCGCTTCGCAGGGGGACAACCCCCCTCGACGCACTCCGTTTGGTCGTTGGCGTCGGTCCCCCCGCTTCGCGGGGGACAACGACTACAGCCGGCTCCCGTAGTAGCTCAACACCTGTAGCTCCATCGAGAGGTCGACCTGACGCACCGAGACAGACTCGGGCACTCTGACCCTGACCGGGGCGAAATTGAGTATCGAATGGATCCCGTGCTCGACGAGGCTCTCGGCGACCTGTTGGGCGGCGACGCCCGGCACGGCCAGGATGGCCATCTCGAAGGTCTCCGCGTTGCAGTCGGTGGCGAGCTCGTCGAGATGTTGGACGATCACATTGCCCACCTTGGAGCCGACTTTCTTCGAGTCGGTGTCATAGAGGGCCACGACGTCGAACCCCCTCCGACTCAATCCGCCGTAATTGGCGAGGGCCCGGCCCAGGTTGCCGGCGCCGATGATGGCCACCCGACGCCGGTTGGCTATGCCCAACTCCTGACGGATACGGGCCTTGAGCTCGTCGACCGAGTAACCGATGCCTCTGACGCCGTGGAAGTCGAGGTGCGACAGGTCACGACGGACATTGGCGGCATTGGCGCCCGCCGCCACCGCGAGCTCCTCGGAGCTGACTACATCGCGGGAAGAATCGAGGTCCTCCAGCAGCCGCAGATAGCGTGGGAGCCGAACGACAGTTGCCTTGGGGACTTCGGACACGTCTTCACGTTAAACCTGCCCGCAACCGACGGATTCCCCGCGGAGTCCGTTGTGGGCGCCGGGGTACCGGTTGTCGGTATCTAACCTCCCGGTGAATGTCGTCTCCTTCCGTTTTGGTTGTGGGTGGGGGCCCGGCCGGCTCGGCCGCCGCCTTCTGGTTGGCGCGGGCCGGGCATGAGGTAACGCTCGTCGAGAAGAAGGAGTACCCGAGGGACAAGACGTGCGGTGACGGTGTGACACCACGGGCCGTCCTTCAGATGGAGGACATGGGTTTTGACTTCGAGGTCCAGGAGTTCCACAGGATCACCGGTCTGCGCTCCTATGCCGGTGACGATCTGATGCTCGAGATGCCCTGGCCGGAGCATTCTCGCTTCCCCAACTGGGGCGGAGTCATCAGACGCCGGGACCTCGATGCCCAGGTGGCCACACTCGCCGAGAAACAGGGGGTCCGCGTGCTGGAGAAGACCTCGGCCACCCCCGTGATCGATGAGGGTCTGCTCACCAGTGTCACCCTCCAGCACAACGGGCACAGCGAGGTGGTGGTCCCGGACGTGACCGTCATAGCGGACGGGTCGATGAACCGGTTCGGGCGTGACCTCGGCACAACCCGGCGCAAGGATTACCCGATGGGTCTTGCCGCCCGGGGTTACTACGCATCACCGAGATCGAAGGATCCGTACCTGGAGAGCCAGCTCGACCTGCGGGACCCATCGGGAGCCACCATGCCCGGGTACGGGTGGGTGTTCCCGTTGGGCGACGGGACGGTGAACGTGGGTGTTGGCTTGCTCTCCACTTTCACCCGCTGGAAACACGTGAACACCACCAGGATGATGGCCGATTATGCGGCCACCGCGCCCGGGTATTGGGAACTGTCGGAGGAATCGAAACTCACCCAACCGGTCGGCGGGAAGCTGACGATGTCCTTCTCGAAAGGCCCGTTGGTCGGGGCCAACTGGGTGACAATCGGTGACGCTGCCGGAGCGATCAACCCCTGGAACGGGGAGGGGATCTCCTACGCCTACGAGACCGGGCGAATCGCGGCCGATCATGTGGGCCAGGCACTTGGCGCTGGAGATTTGAGCCTTTTGCGCCGATACCCACAGTATCTCGAGGATGAGTATGGGCTGTACTACAAGATGGCCCGCATCTTCGTGAAACTGATCGGACATCCAACGGTTATGCGAACCCTGGCCCACACCGGGATGCACAACCGCTCATTGATGGAGTGGACCTTGAAGGTGATGGCGAATTTGCTCGACGAGGACGACAAGCACATGGGTGAGCGGACCTATGACGCACTGGCCGCGATCGTGCGGACCTTGCCCACCAAGTGAGACCTGAGCTCCTCGTCTTTGATGTCAACGAGACTCTTCTCGACATGTCACCGCTGAAGATCGACTTCGAGGACGTCTTTGGCACCTCGACCCCGATGGGCGAATGGTTCGCCCGGATGCTGCACGGCTCGGTGGTGGCCAACCAGCTCGACGAATACCGCGCCTTTGGCGTCATCGGCGTTGAGGCATTACTGACGGTGGCCGAGAGACATGGTGTCGACCTCGATGAGGCGACCGCGACAGAGGTGGTCACCCGGCTCGCCATCCTCCCCGCCCACCTGGACGTGATCCCGGCACTGGAGCATCTACTTGATTCGGGGTTTCGTACTGCGGCCCTCACCAACGGCAGCACCAAGGCGGCCAACGTGCAGATCGAGAACGCCGGTCTCCACACCTTCATCCAGCGAGTGATTTCGGTCGAAGAGGTCGGGCGATTCAAGCCAGATCCCGCCACCTATCGCCACGCAGCCCAGGTGATGGGTGTCGACATCTCCAACTCGATGCTGATCGCTTCGCATGACTGGGATGTTGCCGGGGCGATGAAGGCCGGTGCTCGAGGTGCGTTCCTTGGTCGCCCGGGTTCGATCTGGAGTCTGCCCACCCCGCGACCCGAGGTGCAGGGCTCGGATCTGCGGCAGATCGCCGACCAATTGATCGCCGAGTAGCGTCCGCTGCATGTCGAGCACAACACGTTCTGTGCGGCCCGGCGCGCTGGCCGGGATTGGGAACACACCGCTGATCCGGCTGTCGGGAATCGTCGGCCCGGACCAAGCCGAGGTGTGGGTGAAGCTGGAGGCCGCCAACCCGACCGGGTCCTACAAGGACCGAATGGCGCTGGCGATGATCGAGGGGGCGGAGCGGAGGGGAGACCTCACGCCCGGCAGGACGGTTGTGGAGTACACCGGTGGTTCGACGGGGAGCTCGCTTGCCTTCATCTGTGCGCTGAAGGGATACCCGGTGCGCATCGTCACCTCCGACGCCTTTGCCTCCGAGAAGCTGAGGACCATGGAGGTATTCGGGGCGGAGCTCGAGATCATCGAGAGCCCGGACGGAATCCATCCCGGGCTGATCCCGGCGATGGCGCGCCGGGCCGCGGAGATCGTGGAGGAGAGCGGCGGCCATGCCACCGACCAGTTCAACAACCACGATGCGATCGACGGCTACCGCGGGATCGGCGAGGAAGTCGTGGAGCAACTGGGTGAGCCGGTCGATGCGTTCTGCGCCTACGTCGGGGTCGGAGGCTGCTTCATCGGCTCCACCACCGCCATTCGCGAGCGTTGGCCCGACGCGCTCAGGGTGATCGTCGAGCCCGAGGAGTCGGCGGTGATATCCGGCCGTCCGGCGGGTACCCATCGCATCGAAGGTGGCGGCGTCGGTTTCGTGCCGCCGCTGATCACCGAGGGCAGCTATGACCGCGTTGAGACGGTGAGCACCGAGGAGGCCATGGCCACCGCCCGGGAGATGGCGGTCAAGGACGGGGTGTGGACCGGGCCCTCGGGTGGGGCCAATGTGCGGGTGGCGCTGCGTCTCGCCTCCGAGCTCGGTCCCGGTCATCGGGTGGTCACCGTCCAGCCCGATTCGGGTCTCAAGTACCTGGCCGGGGACCTCTACGCCTGAGCGCAGCCCGAATCAATCGTCCTGACGCGCGTAGGTGGCGATCCGGCCGCGACCAGCCGGGAAGTCGAGCATGTCGCCACCTTCGACCTGAAGCGTCACCAACCGCCCGTCGGGCTGTGGGCAGAGCAACACGCCATCCTGCAACTCGGCACGCAGACAGCGCTCGGTGATCTGGTCACCCTCGAGCGGGATCGCCAGCTCGTATTCGAAGGAATCCAGCTCCTCCCCGGTAAGGACGTCGACGAGTCGGGTCTCGAGAAACTGTCGAAACGCAGGGTCGCTGTCGATGTAGAGGTCCCCAAAGCGATCGAGGCGGACTACCCCGGGATCGGAGGGCACAATCATCGTCTCGGCGTCGATCGTCGCCTCCCAGAGCAGGCCCCCTTCCAGTGACCTCGCCTCGAG
>Ga0214472_10001652_pt1 | contig 24680 bp, 22 predicted proteins | sample RVTome_6_FD_207662 | JGI IMG/M metagenome (GOLD analysis project Ga0214472, IMG submission 207662) | Soil microbial communities from uranium-contaminated site in the Upper Colorado River Basin, Wyoming, United States - RVT140D175 | ecosystem: Environmental > Terrestrial > Soil > Contaminated >...
AGCTGATGCACGAGGTTCTGGGCCACGCCGTCGTAGAGGTTGTCGATCCCGAGCGACTGCTCGACCTTCTCGATGCCCGCTTCAGTGGGCGAGACGGTGCGCTTCTGCTCGTCCACCTCGTAGTCCACGTCCTTCTTCAGGCGGGGGACCAGGCGGGCGAACGTGGCGTACATCTTGGTGGAGTCGGCGGCCGGGCCGCTGATGATGAGCGGGGTCCGGGCCTCGTCGATCAGGATAGAGTCCACCTCGTCCACGATGGCGTAGTGATGCCCGCGCTGGACCATCTCCTGGTTGGACATGGCCATGTTGTCGCGCAGGTAGTCGAAGCCGAACTCGTTGTTGGTGCCGTAGGTGATGTCGGCCTGGTAGGCGGGCCCCCGCTGCTCGGGGCTCATCTGGGACTGGATCAGGCCGACGGACACGCCCAGCAGGCGGAAGATGGGGCTCATCCACTCGGAGTCCCGCTTGGCCAGGTAGTCGTTCACCGTGACCACATGGACCCCTCGCCCACCGAGGGCGTTCAGGTAGGTGGGGAGGGTGGAGACGAGGGTCTTGCCTTCACCGGTCTTCATCTCCGCGATGTCACCGCGGTGCAGGACCACCCCGCCCATCAACTGGACGTCGTAGTGGCGCTGGCCCAGGGTCCGGCGGGCGGCCTCCCGGACGGAGGCGAACGCCTCGGGGAGCAGGGCCTCCAGCTCGTCGGCCTCGGCCCGGTCACGCTCCTGGCCCTCCAGGTCCCGGGTGGCCTCGGCCAGTCGCTCACGGAACTCCTGGGTCCGGGCCCGGAGATCCTCGTCGGCCAGCGCCTCGATCTGCGGCTCCAGGTCGTTGACCTGGGTCACGTAGTCGTCCAGGCGCTTCAGCTTCCGGTTCTCGCCGATCTGGGTGATCTTGCCAAGGACCACGAGGTTCCTTCCGCGGGGGTCGGCCTCGATTATACGGGCGGTCCCGCAGAAGGCCGGATCACCTCACGGGCTCCGCTTCCCACCGGCCCGGCGCGGGCTCGCGGAGCAGGAGCGCCAGAGCGAGCGGCGCGGCCATCAGGATCAGGGCAACGCCGCCCAGGCCGGTCATGCCCGCCCCCTCGACCAGCGCAGCGCCCCCCAGCACCCCGACGCCCGCCGACAGGCTGGCCAGCAGGTCGATCGAGCCCAGGGCCCGCCCCCGCTCGGCCGGCGTCGAGAGATCGCTGATCATCGCGGTCGAGCCCAGGTACGCGGCCGACCAGCCCACGCCGACCAGGAACAGCCCGGGGCCGGCCCACCCGGTGGTCCCCGGGAACGAGCACATCCCCACGCCGAGCCCCGTGGCCGCCAGGCCGGCCAGGAGCCCGGCCCGCCGGCCGGCCCGGTCGAGGACCGCGCCGATGAGCGGCGAGAACAGGAACATCGCGCCGAGGTGCACCGAGACCACGCCCGACACGGTCCCGTGCCCCGCATGGGCCCTGTTGAGGACCACGGGGACGATGGCCATGAACGTGGCCATCACCGCCTGCGACGTCCCGATGGCCAGGGCCGCGGCCACCCCAGGCCGGGTCCGGAGGATCACCGAGGATGGACGGGTGTGCCCTTCGGTGACCGCTCGCCCCACGGCCAGGTCGCGTGGGTCCGGACGGAGGCCCCAGGCGCAGGCCGCGCCCACCGCCCCGAGGACCGCGACGGCCAGCCATGGGGCGGCGGGGCCGGCCGAGCCGGCCAGAGCCGAGGCCAGGAAGGGGCCGCCCACCGCCCCGGCGGTCCCGGTCAGGACAAGCGTCCCGACCGCCCGTCCACGCCGCTCGGGCGGGTGCAGGTCGGCCATCGCTGTGCGGCCCAGGAGGGCGGCCGCCGCCCCGAATCCCACGACGAGCGTGGCGCCCAGGAGGCCCGCGCTGCTGCCGGCCCGGATCGCACCGAACGACATCAGTCCCCCGACGCACAGGGCGGCGTGGCCGAGGAGAAGCCCGGGCCGCCGCCCCGAGCGGTCCATGATCCGACCGGTGAGCCGGGCCCCGACCGCCGCGGCCACGTAGTAGAACGCGACCACGAGTCCCGCGGAGCTCTCGCGGCCGGTGAGCTCGTCGATCTGGACGGGCGCCAGCCTGGCCCACACGCCCAGGCAGCCCCACAGCGTCACCTGGGCCCCGATCAGCAGGATGCTCGCCCGGCGGACCAGACGGGCCCGGCCGGGCTGGACTGCCATCGGCTCCGGCCTACTTGATCTCGAGGAGCTTCTCCCGGACCGCGTACACCACGGCCTCCATGCGGGAGTGGAGCTGGAGCTTCTCCAGGATGTTGCGGATGTGGTTCTTGACCGTGTTCTCGGAGATGAACAGGTCCTTGGCGATGTCCCGGTTGTTGAGGCCCTTGGCCACCAGCCGGAGGACCTCCATCTCCCGCTCGGTGAGCTTGGGGCTGGGGAGCTGGGACCGCTCCTCGGCACGCTTGCTCATGGCCTGGAACTCGGTCAGGAGCTTGGCGGCCATGGACGGCGAGATCCGGGACTGCCCGGCCCACACGCCCCGGATGGCGTCGGCCACCTCCTCGCTGGGGATCTCCTTGAGCAGGTACCCGGCCGCGCCGGCCTTGATGGCGTCGTACAGGTCGGCCTCTTCGTCGCTGATGGTGAGCATCAGGATCTTGGCGTGCGGGAGGAGCTCTTTGATCTGCTGGGTGGCCTCGATGCCTCCTCGCTTGGGCATCCGGACGTCCATCAGGACCACGTCCGGCATGAGCTCCTGGGCCTTCTCCACGGCCTCCTGGCCGTCGGCGCCCTCGCCCACGACCTCCAGGTCCGGCTCCTGCTGGAGGACCATCTGGAGACCCTTACGGAACAGGCCGTGATCGTCCACGATCAGCACGCGCAGCGATTCTCGTTCGGTGGCCGCCGTGTCCTTCTTGGCCAAGTCAAGCCTCCTAGGCTTCGGGAACCTCTGGCTGCCGGTCGGCTGATTTTACCCGATTCGCCCCTTCGATCATCCGAGCGCGGCGCCTGCCGTGGTCGTCGGAGACCTGGCGGCCCAGACGGCTGACCACCTGCTCCAGGGCCGCGTCCACATCGGCCCCGGCCGCCGATGCCCGGAAGGTCCGTCTTGCGGTGCGGGCCGAGGCCTCGATGCGGTGGCCCCCGTTGATCCTGGGGGTGGGCTCGTGGATCACCTCCACCTCCACGCGCTGGATCTTGGACTCCAGGCGGGACAGCTTGGCCACCTTCCGCTCGATCCGCTCCTTGACGGCGTCCGATACCCTGCCACCGCGGCCCTTGACGACGAGGTCCATCCGCCCTCCTTCCCCCCTCGCGGGGAACGAGGGGGGCCGGATCGGCGACCCGGCCCCCCGAGGCCCTCACCCGGCTGACCTGGTCTTTGCCCCCACACCCGCCTGCTGAGGTGGTGACCGCCGGAGCGGTTTCGCACCTTCTCCCGGGAGACCCGGGGCAGGACTTACATCTAAGCCGCACCATGCTCGGCGACCAACGGTCGCCTTACGTGGGTCGTTTCGCCTGCGGCTGGCATCGACTACCGGGGGTCGTCCCCCCGGGCAACCACAGACCCAGGCGAGGGCCCGGTTCGATTGTAGCCGCCGAAGCAGCGGGCCGGAACCCCCGTCCCCAGGGACCGAGCCGCGGTGAGCAGGATCACCCGCCCGGCGCCGGCCTCCCGGAGCGCGGCCGCGCAGGCAGCGGCGGTGGCCCCCGTGGTCAGCACGTCGTCCACCAGCAGGATCGAGCCGGGGACCGGGGATCGAGCCCAGAAGGTCCCCTCCAGGGCCGTCCTGCGCTCCCGGCCGCCGCGTCGGGCTTGGGACCCGGTGTGGCGGGACCGGTGAAGGAGCCGGGACCACGGCAGGTCCAGGCGCCGGGCCACGGCCCGGGCCAGCAGCTGGGCCTGGTCGAACCCCCGAGCCGCCCGCCGGCGCCGGGTCAGGGGCACCCAGGTGATCACGTCGGCGCGGTCGGGTCCCAGGGCGTGGGCCATGGCTCCGCCCAGGGACCCAGCCAGCCACCCCCACCCCCGGAACTTCAGGGCCCGGATGGCGTCGGCCACCGGGCCCTGGTACAGGAACGGCGCCCGGGCCCGGGTGAGGTTCGGCGGAGGGCAGTCGCCGCACGCCGGGACAGGCTCCTCGGTGGGGCGTCCACATCGCTCGCACACGGGGGCGAAGATCACGCCGGCGGCGGCGGCGCACGCCCGGCACAGCGCCGGGCCGTAGGCGCCGCAGGAGGCGCAGCGGGAGGCGAACAGCAGGTCCAGCACGGCGGAAGCGTACCGGTCGCCACCGACACGGTTACGGGAGGGGGAGCTCCAGCTCTCCGGACGCCACCCGCAGGGTCAGGGTTCGGTGCCGCTTGAGGAGCGGGTACACCACGGTGGTCCGGACGCCCTCCCGGTCCGTGGCCTCGATCAGGGGGAGCACCCGCCCGTCGGCCAGCACCCCCAGCTGGCCCTCCGGGTCGAGACCGGCCCCTCCCCACCGGACGATGGTCCGGTCGGCCTTGCACTCGACCCGATCCACGGTGATCCCCGATCGGCCGGGGATCCGGCGGCCCACCGGCACGGTCCCTCGCCGAACCTCGCCACTCGGCCATGGGACCGCGAACAGCTTCCCGGGGGCCTCGCTGCGCATGGTGCGCCGGCCGTCCACGCCGACCTCGGCCACCACCCCGTACCACCCGGGGCCGAGCTCACCGAACGGGAGCTCGAAGGGGACGAACATCTCCTCCCGGGGAGCCAGGTCCACCGTGGCGTGGTCCAGCGTGACCGGGGCTGCCGGCCGGCGCGGGGCGCTGATCTCCACCGCGTCAGCGGAGGACATGGTGACCTGATGGGGATCCCCGTCCGCTCCGCGGATCACCACGGCCCCGCGGACGGAGGCGGGGAACCGGTCGAAGACGACCACGACCGAGATGGGGTCGGCGCTCAGGTCCCGTGCTCCCACGACCGCAGGTACGCCTCCTGCTCCGGGGTCAGGTGATCGATCTCGATGCCCATGGACTGGAGCTTCAGCCTGGCCACCTCGGCGTCGATGTCCTCGGGCACCGGATACACGCGCCGCTCGAGGCCTCCGGCGTTGGCCACCACCCATTCGGCGGACAGGGCCTGGTTCGCGAACGACATGTCCATCACGGCCGCGGGGTGTCCTTCGGCAGCGGCCAGGTTGACCAGACGGCCCTCGCCCAGCAGGTGGATGCGCCGCCCGTCGGAGAAGCGGTACTCGTCCACCGAGTCCCGGATCCGGTGCGGCTCCCCGCCCAGCTCCCGGAGAGCCGTCTTGTCGATCTCCACGTCGAAATGCCCGGAGTTCGCCAGCACGGCGCCGTCCTTCATCGCCTCCAAGTGCTCGCGACGGACCACGCCGGTGTCACCGGTCACCGTGATGAACATGTCGCCGACCCTGGCCGCGTCGCGCAGCGGCAGGACCCGGTATCCCTCCATGGCCGCCTCCAGGGCCACCACCGGAGAGACCTCGGTCACCACGACCTGGGCCCCCATCCCCCGGGCCCGGGCGGCCACCCCCCGACCGCACATCCCGTAGCCGCATACCACCACCACCCGCCCGGCCAGCAGGAGGTTCGTGGCCCGCATCACGGCGTCGATCGTGGACTGGCCGGTCCCGAAGCGGTTGTCGAACAGATGCTTGGTCTGGGCGTCGTTCACGGACACGATCGGGTAGGCCAGGACGCCGTCGGCGGCCATGGCCCGAAGGCGGATCACCCCGGTGGTGGTCTCCTCGGTGCCTCCCAAGACCTCGGGGAGCTGCTCCGTCCGCTCCTTGTGCAGGGTGTTCACCACGTCGGCGCCGTCATCCATGGTCAACTTGGGGCGAAGGTCGAGGGCCGCGTTGATGTGCTGGTAGTACGTGGCGTCGTCCACCCCGCGGATGGCGTGGACCGAGATCCGGTCTTCCTCGGCCAGGGCCGCGGCCACGTCGTCCTGGGTGGAGAGCGGGTTCGACGCGCACAGGGCCACCTCGGCCCCTCCCGCGGCCAGGGTCCGGACCAGGTTCGCGGTCTCCGTGGTCACGTGCAGGCAGGCCGCGATGGGGATCCCGGCCAGGGGCTGCTCCTTCTCGAACCTTTCCCGGATCAGGGCCAGGACCTTCATCTCCCGGCCGGCCCACTCGATGCGCTCCCGCCCCTTGGCCGCCAGGCCCGGGTCCTTGATGTGGCTCTCCATGTCTGGCCTCCTCATGCTCCGATCGAGGGCAGCAGCCTGGTCAGCACGCCGCCCAGCCTGGGGGCGAACGCCTCCGCCACCTCGGTCACCTCTCCGTGGCTCACCGGCTTCCCCACGACGTTCGTCACGCAGTACAGGCCCAGGCACCGGAGGCCGAGGGCCGCCCCGGCCGTGACCTCGGGCACCACCGACATGCCCACCACCGCGGCCCCGGCCTGCCGGAGGAAGGCCACCTCGGCCGGGGTCTCGTACACCGGCCCCGGCATGGAAGCGTACACGCCCCGGGCCACCGGCAACCCTTCGGCCTGGGCCGCCCGGATGGCGGCCTCGCCCAGGATGCGGTCGTAGGCCTCGGACAGGTCCACGAACGCGGGCCGCCCTTCGTCGTCCGTCCAGCCGCGGAGGACGCCCTCGCCGAGGAAGTTGAGATGGTCGGTGCCCACGATCATCGTCCCCGGCCCGAGCGAGGGATCCAGCCCGCCCACCGCGGCGGTGACCACCAGGACGCCCGCGCCCATGGCCGCGATCAGGCGGGTGGGGAGGGTGACCAGGCTCATCGGGTGGCCCTCGTAGAGGTGGACCCGGCCCAGGAAGGCCGCCACCGGAACGCCGCCTAGGTGGCCGATCACCAGCCGCCCGGCGTGGCCGGGGACCGAGGGCTCGGGGAAGCCGGGGAGGTCGGCGAAGGAGATCTCCGCATCGGCCTCGATCCCGTCGGCGGCCGGACCGAGGCCGGATCCCAGGATCAGGGCCGCCTGGGGTCGCACGGCCGTCCGTTCGCGGACCAGCCCGGCTCCGTCGCCGGCGAACGTGTCGCCGGGGCCGGTCACCGCATGCGTTCCTTGATGCGGGCGATGGCCTCGATCGGGGCGGGGTCGATCCCCCGCATCAGGGCATGGTACGTGCTGGCCGCATCTCCCAGCACCACCAGCGCGAGCAGCCGGCCCAAACGGGTATCGCCCCGGGCACTGGCCGTACGAACCTCGAGACCCGATGCTGCCACGACCTCGGTAACCGCGGCCAGCAGGCGCGCGGTGTCCGGATGCTCATCCCGGTGACGGAGAGCCATGGCCGCGAACCGCGATCCCCTGTCCTCCGCCCATCCAACCACCTCGTGGTGGGTCATCTCCGGAAGGGCCGAGGAGAACGCGGGGATCTTCGCGTTCTCGTTGAACGCGGCTTTCCACCGCGAGGCCGCGACCTCCGCCGGCCCCTGGGATCCCCAGAAGATGGGCACCCGGTCCCCGAGCCAGACGGCGATCTGCTTGGCCTCGTTGCGCGCCGCGGGGATCGCCGGGCCGAGGCCGGCCGCCAGCCCCTGGAGCTCCTCGATGGCCGATGTCAGGTGGTCCCGGTCGATCCGGTCGACGCCCGCGGCCTGGATCACACCAAGCAGTCCCCCGACCAGGGAGCCCAGCGCGGCACGAGGCATCGAGGCATCCCCCGGGAGCTCGACCAGGGCACCGTCCGCTCCCGCGACAGCAGCCAGCTCCCCGCCGGACGCGATCCCCGCCACGACGGATCCTCGCGACCGCGCCTCCCGGTAGCACGACATGGCCTCCACGGTCCCGCCCGAATAGGAGAGGCACACCACGAGGGTGTCTTTCCCGACGTGCGCCGGCAGCACGTGTCCCTTGATCGTGCGGATCGGCACGGCGGCGTGAGCCTCGATCAGCGTGGCTACGACGTCCGCGGCGGCTCCCGAGCCGCCCATGCCGCACAGGGCCACCGACGCCGGCTCGCTCCGATCGAGGGTCAGGGCCGCACCGACCTCGAACGCCGGGAAGATCTGGCCGGGCAGCGACAGGAACGTGTCGAGCAGGCCCGAGGGGTCGGCGGCTCGCAGGGCCCGTTCGTCGTCGAGCGAGATCAACTGGGCTTGGTGGCTTCCTCGATCAGCATGACCGGGATGCCGTCGCGCACCGGGTACCGGTACTTGCAGCGGCCCAGGCAGACGATCTCGCTCTGGTCGGGGTGGTACTCCACCTCCCCGCGGCAGTTCGGGCAGATCAGGATGTCCAGCAGCTCCTTGTCGATGCTCATGCGTCCCTCCGGATGATGTCCAGCACGGCCCGGGTCTTCTCCTCGAGCAGCTCGGCGCCCCGGGCCTCGATGTTCAGGCGCAGCAGGGGCTCCGTGTTCGAAGCCCTAAGGTTGAACCACCAGTCCTCATACTCCACCGTCAGCCCATCCAGCCGGTCCTGGGAGCCGTCCGAGAAGGCTCCGGCCGCCCGCTCGATGGCCGCGGCCTGGTCGGAGACCTCCGTGTTGATCTCCCCGGAGGCCTCGTACCGCCGGAACGGCTCCAGCAGGTCGGACAGGGGCACGCCGGCCCGGGACAGCCGCTCCAGCACGACCATGGCCGCGATGAGCCCCGAGTCCGCCCGGTAGTGGTCTCGGAAGTAGTAGTGGCCGGAGTGCTCCCCGCCGAAGATCGCCCCCGTCTCGGCCATCACCTTCTTGATGAACGAGTGGCCGACCCGGGTGCGGATCGGGGTGCCGCCGCTCTCCTTGATCACCTCGGGCACAACCCAGGAGCAGATCAGGTTGTGGATCACGCTCCCGCCCGGCTCGCGCTCCAGCATGGCCTGGGCCACCAGGGCGGTGACCAGGGAACCGGACACGCCCCCGGCCTCCTGGTCCACCAGGAACACGCGGTCGGCGTCCCCGTCGAAGGCCAGGCCGATGTCGGCCCCGTGCTCGGTCACCGCGCGCTTGAGATCCTCCTGGTTCTCCGGCTGGATCGGATCGGCGGGGTGGTTCGGGAACGTGCCGTCCAACTCCAGGAACAGTCCGATGAGCTTGGCGGGAAGGCGCTCGAAGACCGGACGCAGGACCAGCCCGGCCATCCCGTTCGCCGCGTCGGCCACCACGGTCAACGGAGCGATGGCGTCGGGATCCACGAAGGACAGGACGTGCTCGACGTACGGATCGAGCATGGCCCGGGTCTCCACCGTCCCCCTGGCATCGGTGGGAGGAAGCTCACCGCGGGCCAGGTCACGGACCTGCATCAGGCCCGAGTCCTCACCGACCGGGGCGGCCATGGCCCGGCACAGCTTGAGACCGTTGTACTGGGGCGGGTTGTGGCTGGCGGTGAACATGGCCCCCGGCGCCCGCAGGACACCGGAAGCGAAGTACAGCATGTCGGTGGTGGCCTGTCCGATGTCCACCACGTTCACCCCCCGGCCCGTCACGCCTTCCGTGAACGCCGCGGCGAGCGGGGGGGAGGACAGCCGGCAGTCACGGCCCAGGACGATGGACGGCGCCCCGGTGAACTCCGCGAAGGCCGCCCCGATGCGGCGGGCGGCCTCCTCGTTCAACTCGTCGGGATAGACGCCGCGAACATCGTAGGCCTTGAAGATGCGGTCGAGGGACACAGCGTCCACATCCTACCCGCGGGCGCCTGAGCCCGTGCGCTTCAGTGGCGGTTGACGAGGTCCAGCACGGCGTCCAGGCTGACCCGGTGACCGTCCCGCTCCCACCAGCGGTGCTCGCACCGGTGGCAGGCTCGGAACAGGACAGCGGCATCCTCAACGCTCATGGAGATGGCCACCACATCGTCGGATCCGCAGGAGGGGCACCGGGAGATCTTCTTGACGTCTGCCATGCCCTGATGTTCGGCCTGACCGCGCTCCGAGACCATAGTCCACCAGGGGCATTTCCGTATGGTTCGCCGGGACCCACCGTGACTAGCCCGGAATGACCACGTCTGCCCCGAAGGAGCCCTACGACGTCCCTAGGCGGGGAGGCGCTGGGCGGCCGGCTGCGCCGGATGGCGGACGTCCACCTGCTCCCAGCCTCGGGGCGGGGTCAGACGGTCCAGGTGGTGCTGGCACAGGTCGAGGAGGTTGGGATCCGGCTCCGGGACCAGCTCGCCGACCAGGACCAGTCGGTCCTGGTAGCGGACTCCGACCGTGGCCACGGGCGTACCCTCACAGCCGAACTTCGCGCAGCCCCGCATGAGGCCGAGCATAGATCACATCGGTGTGATTCGCAAGAGGGCCCGAGAACAGATGTACTCCCAAGTGGTCCTCCAGGTTGCCCCTTCGGCGCCTCTTGGGAGTACCCCACCAATCTACCACGATCGATCGAGGATATGCAAGTCCAGAAGGGTCATTCCGTGGGACGGGCCCTAGATGATCAGGACCTTGGTGTCGATGGGAACGATCTCGTAGAGCTCCTCGACCTCAGGCATCAGCATCCGGATGCACCCGTGCGAAGCCGCCGTCCCGATCGAGGAGGCGTTGGGCGTGCCGTGGATCCGGATGCCCGGCGCGTCCAGGTACAGGGCCCGGGTCCCCAGGGGGCCGTTCGGGCCTCCCGGGATCGAACGGGGCATCCCCGCTCCCCATCCGTTCGGAGCGGGGTTGATCCACGTGGGGTTGACGGCCTTGTGCCAGATCGTCCACGCGCCCCGGGGGGTGGGGTAGCCGGGGGTCCCGGTGGCCACCCGGTACACCTTCTTCTCCTTCAGACCCTTGTAGAGGTACAGCTTGTTCTGGGCGATGCTGACCACGATGGTGTAGCCGAGCTTCTTGCCGGTGACCCTGGGCTCCTTGGCCTCCACAGGCAGGTCCACCGAGGACGAGCCCTGGTCCAGGGTCGTGAGCAGGGCGGCGCGCGCCTCATCGGCCTGGAGCCTCCGCCCCTCCTGGGGCCGGGTCAGCTTGACCTTCCCCTTCTTGAGGGCCACCGCCGCGTTCACCGGGGAGATGAAGACCGCGTCCTCGACCACCCCCACGAACCGGTCGACCTGGGCGGGGTCATGGGTCACCTGGAGCTCCGCCCGATGCCCGACCGGGCGATCCAGGAGCCTCCGGAGGACGCGGGCCGGCCACGTGTAGCGCTCGCTGAGCGACAGGGCCCGATCCACCTGGGCGATCACATCCGCGGTGGCCCCCAGCTCCCTGGGGGTCACGTGCCACGTCTGGTCCCCGGCCCGGACATCGATCTCCCCGTCCAGAGCCCGGTCGGCGGCGTCCTCCAGGGCCGAGATGGCCTGGGCCCTGCTCATCCCACCCAGGTCCACGCCGGCCACGCTGACCCCGGGCAGGATCCGGCCCACCGTGGCCCGGTCGTACCGGTAGGCGGCGAACGCCGAGCCCCCGGTGAGCAGCAGGACCAAGCCCAGGACCCACGAGGTGATCCTGAGGGCACGGTGCCGCTTGACGTGCTTCGGCCGAGGCACGATCACGATGATACCCCGGCGTCAACAGGGCCAAAAGACCCTAACCGGGATCCGACGGCCACCGTGTAGCCGCCGGGGATCACCCCCACCTGGGCGGCCACCAGGCTCCCTCCTTCCGAGCGGACCACGGCGGCCACCGGCGGGGCGCCGTCCGCCAGCGGCACGACCCGGGCCCGCCCGCCATCGACCGTGACGGTCCCTCCCCCGGGCCCGGGGAGGGGGCCGTCCCGGCCGAGGAGCGTCAAGGTGGCCGTCACGGCCTCCTGCCCGGGGTTCTGCAGGACCAGGAACTGGTCTCCTCCCCCGGAGCCGAGGACCGGCGGGATCACCCACCCCTCGGCCGTCTCGGTCGCTCCCGCCGTGGAAGCCTGGTCCCCCACGTCGGCCCGGCCGGACCTCCTGGCTGCGGTGAGGGTGGCCGCGCCCTCCGCGGCCACCACCAGGCTGGCATCGGAAGCCTCCACCTCGAACGTGGCCGTCCGGCCGGCCGCCACGGCGGCCTCCTCCAGGGTCTCCTCCTGGGCGGTCAGGCCCTGGACCCGAACCCTGAAGGGCGCCTCGCTCCGGCCGGCCAGGACCACCACCTTCGCGGTCCCGTCGTCCGCGCCTCCGGGCAGGTAGCGGTCCCGCGAGGCCGCCGTGGAGGCCAGCGACAGCCGCAGGCCGCGGGCATCTCGGAGGCCGATCAGGGAGGCCGACACCCGCCCCAGCCTGGCCTCGACCTGGACGGACACGGTTCGCTCGCCCAGCACGGACCGCCCCAGGTCGACCGCCTCGGTCCTCCCGGGGGGCAGGAGGAGACCGCGGAGCGGGCCGGGCCGCACGACCCGCTCCTCGGTGACGAGCGTGAGATCGACCACGGCGTCCACGGCGGTAGGGTTGGCCAGGACGACGAAGGTTCGCTCTCCCCGGACCGTGGTCCCATCCGCCAGGCGGAGCCGCCGGGCCGGCCGCGCAGCGCACGGCTCCGCCCCCGTGCCGCCACCGTCGGGACGGGCCACCACCATCCCCGCCGCCACCGGCGCGCCGAAGAACTCGACCCGGGTGGCCGCGGCCATCTGACCGGCGGGAACCTCGATCGTGGCCGCGGTGCCGGGAGCCAGGGCTGCCTCCTGCCGGTCCGCGGGACCCTCGGGCCCCAGTCCCGTCAGGCGGATCAGCGCCTCCCGATCCGTCGGGTTGGCCACCGTCACCCACGCGTGCCACCCATCGCCCCCCCCGTGCGGACACACCCAGGCCCCGGTGACGTCCGCGGCCGCGGGGTGGGGCTCGGTGGTGGGGCCCGCTTCCACGTCCCCCCGCACGCGCAGCCCCCCCACCAGGACCACGGCAGCCATCACCCCCGCGGCGGCGAACCGGAGGCGCACACTCACGGGAGCTCCCCTCCCTCCAGGGGGCGGCGCCGGGTGAGCCACAGGACCGCCAGCCACAGCAGGGCCATGCCCCCCAGCTGGAAGCCGTGTCCCGTCTGCCCGGTGAACCGGGCGTCCAGACGCTGCGATCCCGCGGGAGCCTCCAGGCCGACGGCCCACCCGAACGCCGGGAAGGGAGCACGGTCGTCCCCTCCCAGGCGCCATCGTGGGTCGTAGGGGGTGGACACCACGGCCACCCCGGGCCGGTCCAGGGCCGCCGGCCCCGACCACTCCCCCGCGGAGACCCGACCCAGGGGAGCGGCTCCCGCCAGAGCATCGCCCCCGGCCGCGGCTGCCGCGTCCGCCAGACCTCGGGACCTGGTGGCCCGCCGGGGGTCGGCGCCGGCCCAGGCCAGGGGAACCCCCACCGCGCTCCGGTACACCCGGAGCCCCGCGGTGTCCTGGACCAGGTCCAGATCGACCTGCGAGGCCAGGGCTCGACCCACGCCCGGAGAGAGGTCCCCATCGCCCGACACCACGTAGCGGATGCCCATCGTGGCCAGCAGGGAACCCGCGTGACGCACGTGACCGCTGACCACGGCGACCAGGAGGCGCTCCAGCCTGTCGAACCCGGGGCCCTCGGTGGGGAGGGCCAGAGCGGCGAGCGAGCGCCCCCGCCGGTCCGTGACGCCGTAGCGGAGGGTGGTGGCGCCGGCCGAGACCTGCCCGTCCGGCTGGCCACCGGGCGGGGGGAAGGCCTCACCCCCCGCCCGGCCCAGCCACAGGACCCGGAACGCGCTGGTTGGATCGGCGGTGGACACCACTTCCCAGGCTGGTGAGACGCGGTCCCGACCCACCCCCCACGTGCCCAGCAGGGCCTGGCCCCCCTGCAGAACCAGGCCGGCCACCACCACGGCGCTCAACCCGGCCACGGCCAGCTGCCGGTGCCCGAACGCCTCCCGCTCCACCCCGGCGGTCAGCGTTGCGATCGCTGAGGCCACCAGCGCACTGAGGAGGAATGCAGCGACCCCCAGGAAGGCGATCGGGTTGCGGAACGCCTCCGGGAGCCAGCCCGTGCCCGCCAGCCAGGCCAGGACCAGGCAGACCATGCCCCCCAGCGCCCCTCGCCACGCCCCTCGCCGGTCCGAGGTCATGGCGAAGCCCAGGAGGCCGGCCACCGGCAGGAAGGCCGCGGGCACCCCGGCGCCGGGCGCCGGCCCCGGCGACAGGCGGAGCGTGGCCAGGAGGTCCACCCCGCCGGCCGCATCCACACCCGAGGCGCCCCCGGCGCTCAGGATCGTCGCCGTGAACGGGAACACCAGGATGGCCGCCGCGCCGATGGCCGACATGACCAGGACCAGCCCCCGGAGGCGCGATCCTCCCGGCTGCGGGAACACGGCCGAGAGCAGCAGCAGGACGGCGATGGCCGACCAGGCGGGCGGGAAGAACGAGATAGTCAGGGCGATGCCGGCCCCCGTCCCCGCCACCCAGGCCAGGGCATGCTGGATGGGCGCCCCGAACGCCGCCATCAGCCGGCGAGCGATCCACGGGACGGCCGTCACGAACGCGATCACCCCGATGCGGCCCTCGGAGACGGCCCACATCGACAGCGCGCTCACCGCGTAGCAGGCCGCCCCGGCCACCGCCGACGCCCGGTCCGTGAGCGCCGTCAGGGCCCGGTAGGCGCTGACCGCGGCGAGGATCAGCCCGCCGGCCACCACGATCCTGAGCAGGAGGGCCGGATCATCGAGGGTCAGGAGCGACGCCAGGCCGAGGGGAGCCAGGGCCGGGCTTGCGGTGCCCGATCCGCCGAACCCCGCCGACCGCCACCCCGAACCGAGCTCGTTGAGGATGCCTGCCGCATCGGGCGGCACCCGGGGCAGGGCCCCGCCCTGAAGGTCGGGCACGAACAGCACGTCGCGGAAGGCGATCAGCGACAGCGCCACGGCCACGAACCACCCCACGGCCACGGGGTTCGATCCCAGGAACCCCGCCACCCGGGCCCGCAGGCGCGGAGCGTCGGGTTCCGGCTCCAGGGGGCCGGCCCCGGACCCGACCAGGATCGAGGAGGCCTGCAGGAACCACCGGCGGAGGCGGGCCCAGGCGGGAGCCATGAACCGCGCGATCTCGCGATCGGGAACCCGCCGCGGCGAGCGAGCGCGACGGGACAGGGTGCCTCCCAGGTTGGCCGCGTTCCAGCCCCAGGCCGCCAGGATCTGGCCCGCGCTTCCGAAGCGCCGGGTGACCAGGAGCACGATGACCCGGCCCATCCCCTGGAGCAGGTACAGGGGAAGGACCCAGGCCAGGGTCAGCGGGTGGTCGTTCTTCAGGAGCGTCAGCAGGGTGGCTCGCTCCTTCAGGTACCGGCCTCGCTCGGGATGCGATCCGGACCGGCGCCCGGATGCCGCGGCCGCCCGGTGCCTGACCACGGCTCGGGGCTCCACCAGGACCTTCATCCCCGCCCGGCGGACCCGCCAGCACAGATCGAGGTCGCCGTGACACGTCTCGAGCCGGTCATCGAACGATCCGACCGCCTGCCAGGCATCGCGCGCCATGAGCATGGCCGCGGAGGACACGTACAGGACCTCCCGGGGGGTGTCGTACTGACCCTGGTCGAGCTCGTCGTCCTCCAGCGGCGAGAAGGGGTACCCGAAGCGGTCGGCGGTCAGGCCCACCTCGCGAAGGATGCGGGGGCGGGCGGCGTCCAGGACCTTCGGACCCACGATCCCCGCGCCCTCCACCCGCCGGGCGGCCTCCACCATGCGAGCGACGGCGTCGGGCGCCAACTCCACGTCGTCGTGCAGGACAAGGACGAAGTCGGCCCGTTGGGCCATCGGCCGGCTGAGCGCCAGGCGGATCGCCTCCGGGAAGCCGAGGTTCACCCCCGACCGCAGGACCCGGCCCCGCCCCAGCGCGGAGGCCAGGATCTGCCACGAATCGTCCGAGGACCCGTTGTCCACGGCCACCACCCCCAGGCGAGGATGGGTCTGCTTCCCCAGGCTGGCCAGGCAGGGCTTCAGCCAGGCCGCGCCATCCTTGACCACGAGGACCGCCAGCACGCTGGGCGCGGATCCCGTGGCCTGGGAGCGCGGAGGGGTCGCGGTGTCGGCCAAGGCGTCATAGGTGGGGCCCGGTCAGGGGCCCGTGCGGCGCGGAGCATAGCACGCATCCTTCGCCGTCCCGCACGAGACGAGAGGGGGGCCGAAGCCCCCCTCTCCCATGGTCCGGCCCAGCGCCTACCGCTTGCGCCTGCTGGTGGTGCGCCTGGCCGTGGTGCGCTTCCTCGTCGCGGGCCGCTTCCTCGAAGCGGTCCGGCGAGCCGCGGTGGTCTTCTTCCGCGCCGTGGTCTTCCTGCGCGCGGTCGACTTCCTGCGCCGCGGTGTTGCCTTCTTGCGCGCGGTTGCCTTCTTCCGGCCGGTGGTCTTCTTCCTCGCGGTCGTCTTCCTGCGCGCGGTGGACTTCCTCCTCGCCGCGGTGGTCTTCTTCCGCGCCGTGGTCTTCTTCCGCCTCGCCGTCGACTTCCGCGCGGTGGTCTTCCGCCTCGCCGTGGTCTTCCGCGCTGTGGTCCTCTTCCTCGCCGCGGTGGTCTTCCTGCGCGCCGTTGCCTTCTTGCGCCCCGCGGTCGTCTTCTTCCTCCCAGTTGTCTTGCGCCGGGTGGTCTTCCTACGTGTAGCCGCCACGTTCGTTCACCCCCTCTCTTCGCTCAGGACGCCATCCGCTTCAGGCGTCTGCGCTCACGTTCACTCATCCCGCCCCACACGCCGTACCGCTCGTCGCGGCGCAGCGCGTAGTTCAGGCACTCGATGCGGACATGGCAGTCCGAGCAGATCCGCTTCGCTTCCCGCGACGAACCGCCCTTCTCGGGAAAGAAGATCTCCGGGTCGAACTCCCGGCATCTGGCCCTCTCTTGCCATGGGATGTAGTGATGCACCTTCGCCCTCCCCGCGAATCACATCGCTGTAATTCTGAAGGAGAGGATACACGTTTGTCCAGCCCTGATGATGATTTTTTTTTGACGCGATTTCCAGCATTTCCGGAGAAAAAGATGGAGCCGTGTTACCCGGACACCACGGGTGCATCGCGTCGCACGCGGCCGTAGGTCGTGGTTCGCTCCACCGGAACGCGGCCGATCTTCCGGATCGCATCGGCCAGCTCCTCCGGTTCCTTGCGGATCCCCCACCCGCTCCCCGCCATGCGCGAGATCGTCTCCTCCATCAACGTGCCACCGAGGTCATTCGCGCCGCCCTGCAGCAGCTCGGCGGACGCGTCGAGACCCAGCTTCACCCAGCTGACCTGCACGTTTGCGACCTCTCCGTGCAACAGGATGCGGGCCACCGCGTGCATGCGCCGGTTCTCCGCCCAGGTGGGACCGGGGCGGGCTTTGCCCGCGAGATAGATCGGCGCGTTCTGATGGACGAACGGCAGGGGAACGAACTCGGTGAACCCGCCCGTCTCCTCCTGGATCCGTCCCAACCGGCGGATGTGGGCCACCCAATGCGGAGGGGCGTCCACGTGGCCGTACATGATCGTGGAGGAGGACCGGATCCCCAATAGGTGGGCGGTCCTGATGATCTCTTCCCAGGTATCCGCCGGCAGCTTGCCCTTGGTGAGGACCCACCGGACCTCATCGTCCAGGATCTCGGCCGCCGTGCCCGGGATCGTGCCCAAGCCCCGGGCCCGGCACTCCCGGAGGAACTCCTCGAAGGAGATGCCGAGCCTGGTCGAGCCGTTCAGGATCTCCATGGGGCTGAAGGCGTGGATGTGCAGGTCCGGGACCCGGGCCTTGATGGCATCCAGCAGCTCGAAGTAGAAGGTGCCGGGCAGGTCGGGATGGATCCCACCCTGCATGCAGACCTCGGTGGCTCCCTCCTCCCGGGCCTCCTGGGCCCGGTCCGCCACCTCCGACAGGGTGAGCGCGTACGCCTCCCGGTCCACCTCGCGCTGGGCGAAGGCGCAGAACCGGCACCCCACGTAGCACACGTTGGTGAAGTTGATGTTCCGGTTGACGACGAAGGTGACCTCCTCACCCACCGTCTCGCGCCGGAGCTCGTCGGCCGTGGCGGCCAGGGCGTCCAGGGATGGCCCCTCGGCCCGGAACAGCGCCAGGGCCTCCGCGTCGGTCAGCCGCGCTCCCTTCGCCGCGCGGCGGAGCGCGGTGCGGACCTCGGCCTCGATCCGTGTGGGTGGGACGCGCCGCGTGGCCCAGTCCCGGGTGGCCGGCACGGGGTCGTTACCAACCTCCCCGTACACGTCCACCGCGTCCGCGCGGAGCCCCGTGCCCGCGGGCTTGGCGAACGTCAGCTGGATCCTCCGAGGCTTCCACTGGACATCGGGATCCTGCCAGGCGATCGGCCGGGGGACCTGCCCTTCCACGGCAAGACCGTCGGGGCCGAGCAGCGCGGCCACCGGGCCTCGGGTCCTGGCGGCCAGGAAAGGGTCCGGGCGAACCGCGAACTCCGGGTACACGCAGAGACGCTCCCGGAGGTGGAGACCGTGCTCGGCGGTTCGCCGGCGGAGCGCCTCGATCTGTGGCCACGGCTTCTCGGGGTTGACGTGGTCGGGGGTGATCGGGGAGACGCCTCCCCAGTCGTTGATGCCGGCGTCCAGCAGGCGACCGAACCGGTCATCCGAGAGGTTGGGCGGAGCCTGGACGTTCACATGCGGGCCCAAGATGACGCGAGCCCCTGCCACGGCAGCCAGGAACGCTTCCTCCTCGGGCTCGGGATGGTCGCGCATCGCGGTGCCCCGCTTGGCTCGGAAGTTCTGGACGATGACCTCCTGGATGTGCCGGTACGCGCGCTGGACGTCACGGATCGCGAACAGGGAGGCCGCGCGCTCGCGGAGCGTTTCGCCGATCCCCACCAGGATGCCTGTGGTGAATGGGATGGCCAGGCGACCCGCGTCTTGGAGCGTGCGGAGGCGCACGGACGGGACCTTGTCGGGGGATCCGTGGTGCGGCTGGCCTCTGTCCAACAGGCGCGCGGCGCTCTGCTCGAGCATCAACCCCATGGACGGGGCCACGTGCTTGAGCCGGGCCATCTCCTCGTACGACATCACCCCGGGGTTCAAGTGCGGGAGGAGCCCGGTCGCCTCGATCACCCGGATGGCCGCCGCGCGTACGTAGTCCAGGGTGGAGTGATACCCACGTTCCTCGAGCCAGGCCCGGGCCTCCGGGTAGCGGTCCTCCGGACGATCGCCCAGGGTGAACAGCGCTTCCTTGCAGCCGGCCCGGCGGCCGCGCTCGGCGACCTCGACAACCTGCTCCAGCGTCAGGAACGGGGCATCCAGGCGGCGCGGGGGCTTGGCGAAGGTGCAGTAGTGGCAGCGGTCGCGACAGAGCATCGTGAGCGGGATGAACACCTTGCGTGAGTAGGTGACGACGGTTCCCCGACCCGCACGGCGGAGATCCCGGGCCACCCGGAGGAGATCATCCAGGGCAGGGCCGCGAGCCGCCAGGAGGGCGGTGGCCTCGTCCAGGGAAAGCGCCTTCCCGTCGCCGGCACGCCGAACGGCGCGACGGACGGCGGTGGGTGTGGGGACCATCGCGCCGAGCGTATCCCCGGCCCCCCGGAACTTCAAACGACCGCCCCCTAGACTGTCGGGGATGCGGGTCTTGGTGACCGGAGCCAGCGGGTTCGTGGGGCCGCACGTGTGCGCGACCCTGGCGGAGGCCGGGCACGACGTGGTGGCCGCCGCCAGGCGCGCCCCGCACGTGCCGGGAGCCGATCCCGTGATCCTCGACGTCACCGACCCCCAGACGATCAGGACCGCGCTGTCGGAGGTCCGGCCCCAGTCGGTGGTCCACCTGGCCGGGGACGCGGGCGCCGGTGGATCCTGGGACCGCCTCGCCCGGACCATGACCGTGAACGCCATCGGCGCCGGCAACCTGCTGGCGGAGGTGGCCGCGGCTGTCCCCGAGGCCCGGGTGCTGCTGGTGGGGACGGCCCACCAGTACGGCGGGGACCAGGGGCGAGCCCTCCGCGAGAGCGATCCCCTCTCCCCGGCCAGTCCGTACGCGGTCAGCAAGGCGGCCCAGGAGATGCTGGGCGCTGCCTGGGCAGCACGCGGCCTGCGGGTGGTGATGACGCGGTCGTTCAACCACACCGGTCCCGGGGCCCCGCGGTCCACGGCCGCCGGGGCCTTCTGCGCCCAGATCGCGGACATCGAGGCGGGGAGGGCGCCTCCGGTGATCCGCACGGGGGACCTGTCCCGGGAGCGGGACTTCATCGATGTCCGGGACGTGGCCGGCGCGTACCGCACCCTCCTGGAGCGCGGGGAGGACGGGCAGGTCTACAACGTGGGATCGGGACGGGCCCGGGCGGTGAGCGAGATCCTGCGGCTCGCCGTGGACGCCTCGTCGCTGGCCCGGGATGGGCTCACCGTGGAGGAGGCCCCCGGTCCGAGCGGCGGACGGACCGGCGACCCGGTGCGGCTGGTGGCCGACATCCGCCGGGTCTCGGGGCTGGGATGGCAGCCTTCGATCGACCTCCAGCGATCGATCGAGGACACGCTGGACTCGCACCGGGCCATCATCGCGGCGCGGTCCTGAAGGTGGCCCCGGGAGGCCACGGACCGTAGGCTCCATCCATGCGCATCGTGGCCCTGGCCGGCGGGGTCGGTGCCGGACGGTTCCTCCGAGGACTGATCCGGACCGTGGACCCGGCGGGGCTCACCGTGGTGGTGAACACGGGAGACGATCTATCGCTCCACGGCCTCCACGTGTCGCCGGACCTCGATTCCGTGTGCTACTGGCTGGCCGGCCTGGCCGACCGGGAACGCGGCTGGGGCAGGGCCGACGAGTCGTTCCGGTCCCTGGAGGCGCTGGAGGAGCTGGGTGCCGAGGCCTGGTTCGCCCTGGGGGATCGCGACCTGGCCACACACCTGGTGCGGACGGGCCTCCTCCGCGCGGGGAAAACCCTCACCGAGGCAACCGCGGCCATCCGGCTCGGGATGGGGATCCGGGCCGAGGTGCTCCCGATGTCCGACGATCCCGTGACCACCCGGATCGAGGTTCTGGGCCCGGGGGGGGAACGTCTCGACCTGCACTTCCAGGAGTACTGGGTCCGGCGGCGGGCCCGGGACCCGGTGAAGGGCATCCGGTACCAGGGCGTGGGCGCGGCCCGGCCCGCACCCGGGGTCCTGGAGGCCCTCGGTGCGGCCGACGGCATCGTGATCTGTCCCTCCAACCCGGTGGCCAGCATCCTTCCGATCATGGCCGTCCCGGGGGTTCGCCCGGCACTCCGAGCGAGGCGGGGGCGGGTCGTGGCCATCACACCCATCGTGGGAGGCGCCCCGCTGGGCGGGATGGCGGACCGCCTGATGCCCGCGGCCGGCCTGGAGGTGTCGGGGCTGGGCACCGCTCGCGCGTACCGGGACGAGGCCGGGGCGTTCGTGCTGGATCAGCGGGACCAGGGGGAAGCGGAAGGGATACGGTCGCTCGACATGACTGTGGCCGTGACCGACACCGTGATGGTGGATGACGGAGCGGCGGCGCGACTGGCAGCGGTGGCCCTCGGCCTGGTGGCATGAGCCTGTCCGTCCATCCGGTCGAAGGGCTCCCGGAGATCCGGGAAGGCGACGACCTGGCGGCGATGATCGCCGCGGCTGCAGCCCTGCTGGACGGAGACGTCGTGGTGGTGACCCAGAAGGCGGTGTCCAAGGCGGAGGGGCGGGTCGTGCCGGACGGCGACGGCAGGGACAGCTGGGTACGCCGGGAGACCCGCAGGGTGGTGGGACGCCGTGGGACCCTGGTGATCGCCGAGACCAGGCATGGGTTCGTGTGCGCCAACGCCGGCGTGGATCTCTCCAATGTGGCCCCCGGCTTCGTCAGCCTCCTCCCCGAGGACCCGGACGCCTCGGCAGAGCGGATCCGCCACGGCGTGCGGGAGCGAACGGGCCGGGAGGTCGGGGTGGTGATCTCCGACACCTTCGGACGGCCGTGGCGACGGGGCGTCACCGAGGTCGCCCTGGGCACCGCCGGCATGGGCGCCCTCCTGGACCTGCGCGGGACGCCGGATCGGCAGGGACGGATCCTGGAAAGCACGGTGGTGGCCGTGGCCGATGAGGTGTCCGCCGCAGCCGGACTGGTGATGGGCAAGGCCCAGGGCATCCCCGCCGCCGTGGTCCGGGGGCTCCGCCTGGCCGGTGCCACCGGTGCCGGTCGCGACCTGATCCGTCCGGCCGCCGAGGACCTGTTCCGCTACGCTCCCGGCACCGCGATCACCTCCCGGCGGACCATCCGCACGTTCGGCCAAGGCCCGGTCCCCCGCCAGGCGCTGGTGGAGGCCGCGGCATCCTCGCTCACGGCGCCGGTCCCCCACGGCTCCCGCCACGACCGGCCGCCGTGGCTGTGGGCGTTCCTGGAGCCGGGCACGGCCAGGGGGGCGTTGCTGGCGTCGATGGGCCGGGCCTGGGAACGGGACCTCCGGACCGACGGGACCCCGGAGGCGGAGATCGCCCGGAGGAGGGAGCGGTCCGACCGCGTGCTGGCCGATGCCCCGGTGTTGGCCGTGCCCGCGCTGTCCCTCGACGGCGCGGATCCGTATCCGGACCCCCGTCGGCGCGAGGCGGAGCGCGACATGTTCGTCCTGGCCACCGGAGCCGCGGTCCAGAACCTGATGCTCAGCCTCCACGCCCAGGGGCTCGGGTCGGCCTGGATCTCGTCCACCCTGTTCTGCAGGGAGGAGACGGCCGGTGCCCTGGGCCTCGCTCCCTCGTGGCTCCCCATGGGGGCCGTGGCCATCGGCCCCCTCCCCGAGGATGGCCCCCCCGAACGCCCCGCGGTGGACCCCGGCCCGGCCATCACGTGGGCCTGATGGCTCGCCACAGGTAGAGAGGCACCGCCAGGGGCCACAGGCCGAGGAGGGCCACGCCCCACCGCCAGCGCCTCTGGAGCAGGGCATGGGCGGCACAGGCCGCCGCGAGGACGACGGCGGCCATCAGCCACCCCCCGGCCGGCACCAGGACCCACCAGGGGACGGGAGCCCCGGCCACCCTGGCCACCACGGCCCACGTGGCGACGATCAGCAGGGGCAGGTAGGCCGTGGCCAGCACGCGGAGGGGGAGGACGCGTGGTCCGGGGGACGGCATCCCCGCTATAGTCTCAGGGCTCATGGCCAAGAGGAAGAATCGGAAGAAGCGCCGGCCGCCGGTCCGGCCGGGAGCACCCGAGCAGGCCGGACCGCAGGATCGGCAGGGCCGGAAGGAGCAGGCCCGCCTGGAGCGCGAGGCCCGGATCAAGCGAGCCCGGCGCCGCCAGCTCCTGCGCCGGCTGTGGCGGGCGGGCATCGTCCTGCTGGTGATCGCGGCCATCGCGGCAACGGTGTGGTTCGCGCAGTCGGGGAGCCGGCGGGCCCGGCAGGCCGCCGCGCAGGCCGCCGAGCGCATCGGCTGTGCCGACGTCGAGAGCAAGGCGGAGGCCGGCAGGGACCACATCACGGCCCAGGACCCGCCCCCCGCCTATCCGAGCCAGCCCGCCACGAGCGGTCCGCACCGGGGAGACGCCACTCTGGGGACCGACGCGGACCTCGACGTGTTCCCCGACCCGATCGACGAGAGCCTGGAACCCCTAGCGGTGCACAACCTGGAGCACGGCTACGTGTTCCTGTACTACCGGGCCGACGGGCCGGACAGCCTTCCGGGGAACGTCCAGGATGCCCTGGGCGAGCTGGCCCGGGAGAGGCCCAAGGTGGTGCTGGCGCCCTATCCCTCGCTCCCGCAGGGGACCAGCCTGGCGTTCACCGCGTGGAACAAGCTTCAGACCTGTCCCCGGGTCACCGACGCGGAGGGGGCGGTCACGGTGGCCGGGGGCTTCATCGACCGGTTCGGCGGGGCATCGGGCGAAGCGCCGGAGCCGAACGCCGCGTAGCGGTCAGCTCGACGTGCAGACGCCGGAGGGCGGGCAGGTGATGGTTCCCCCGTCGAACGCGCCGAGCCAGCCCCCGTCCGATGTCTTGTCCAGCGACCGAGGGAGCCCCAGGGAGGAACCCGGCCCACCTTCCGCCAGGTACGCGTCCAGCACCGGGCCTCGGAGCCAGACCGCGGATGCATGGCCCTCGTTGAGGTACATCCGGCCCTCCTCGAACTCCTGGACCTTCCCCCCGGAGATCTCCTGGGCGGGCGCCGTGGCGACCCCCGGCCTGCACATCAGGTCGTCGTATGCTCGCCGGATCTTGCCGGTGACGTTGCGGTCCTGGCCCACCCGGAACCGGGTGTCCTTCAGGCCCAGCTTGCCGCGTAGGTCCCAACCCTCGACCACGGCGCTCCCGGACGACCCCTTCACCTTGATCGTGCGGACCCGTCCGGAGACGCCCAGGTCGTAGCTCCCGAAGCCGGTCACCGTGCCGATGTTGCCGGTCAGGCTCCGGAGCTTGGAGGTCAGGCCGGACGCTGAGAAGGACGCCGACCAGGTACGGTTGCCGTTCGCGCTCACCCAGTCGCCCGGGTCGCACACGCCCTTCAGGTACGGGGCGGGCGATGCGCCCACCCAGACGTTCTGCACGCTCTCGGTGAAGCCTCCGCTGGAGGACGAGTAGTAGGTCGGGATCAGGGAGCCGCCGTACGTCACCACCAGCCCCTTCGTCGCCGCCACCGCCGACACCCAGCGCTCTCCCGAGGGCCCGGTCTCCTTGGACCACCCGGCGTAGTACTGATCGCGCGTATCCCCGTACAGGCCACAGGCGCAGCCGGAGCGGCGCTGGCCCGGGTCGCCCTTGACCTTCCGGAAAGCGTAGGTCCGGGCTGCGATGGCCTGGGCCTCCAGGGACTCCCTGGGCCAGCTGGAGGGAACCTCGGCCACGCCTCGCAGGTAGGCCTCGGGCTTCATCACCGCCACCAGGTGCATCGAGCTGCCGCTTGCCCCGGCGAGCTCCAACCGTCCCTGCCCCACGGACCCCCATCCCGCCACCGTGGCCACGGCTCCCGGTGCCCGCTTCACCCGCAGGTTGCCCAGCGTTCCACGGGACCGGCCCGTGCGCCCGGGGCG
>Ga0214472_10001653_pt1 | contig 24667 bp, 27 predicted proteins | sample RVTome_6_FD_207662 | JGI IMG/M metagenome (GOLD analysis project Ga0214472, IMG submission 207662) | Soil microbial communities from uranium-contaminated site in the Upper Colorado River Basin, Wyoming, United States - RVT140D175 | ecosystem: Environmental > Terrestrial > Soil > Contaminated >...
GGCCGTCACCTGGCTGGCCACACTGGACAAGTCATAGGCCAGGATCTGTTCGCGATCCATCAACCCAATGTCCAACGATCCGTCCTTGGCGCTGTCGTGAGCAAAGCGCGTCGATGCGCCTTCCACCACCGCGCGGGCAGCCGTCAACAGCGTGCGGGCCTGATCCAAAGAGACGTCCACGTACAGCTCCTCGCGAGAACGATGGGTGTGTGCCGCTATTGAACTTTGCGCAGGGCCAAGGAGCCAATCCGGGCGGCCAATCCGACCAGCCAATCCGACTGGGGTGGACCAGCAGTCGCGCAGCCCCACGGCCTATGCTTCGCTCATGAATGAACTCAAGCTTTTTCAAGCCGAGTGTGCGCGGGCGGAAGCCACACTGCGGGGAATTTCCGGGGACGATTGGCAACGACCCGGATTAGGCGAATGGACGCTGCACCAGTTGGCAGTCCATCTGACCCGCGGCGCGGGTCGCCTTGCGGTCTACCTCAGCCAGCCCATCGACGGGCCACCCGTCAAAGATCGCGTGAGCTACTTCCAATACGACCCCGAGCAAGTCGCGCCTGGTGTCGCTGCTCGAGCCATGCAGGAAGCAGCTGAGCTGCAACCCGCGGATGTGGCTGACACCTTCGCCGTAGCCTGGCGCGCAGGAGTTCAGGCCGCAGGGGAAGGGGCAGCCGATCAGATCATGGCCACCCCCTTCGGCCCGATGTATGTGGCCGAGTACGTGGCCACGCGTGTCCTTGAGATGGTGGTGCACCACATGGACGTGCGGCGGGCATTAGACCTTGCGCCTGATCCCGACCCAGAGGCTGGCGCTCTCGTCGTGGAAATCTTGGAGGCACTGCTGGAAGGTGACCGGCCCCGCAACCTGGGGCGCGACCGATTCATCCTGGTTGCCACCGGACGCCTGCCCCACGACGACCCTCGATTTCCTGTCCTGCGCTGACGTCAGCGACAATCCAAAGCGTCACCAACGGCTTGCAGATCAGGAGAGGCGACAACCATGCAGTTCGGGCGCTACTACGAAGAGTTTGAAGTCGGCGACATCTACAAGCACTGGCCAGGCAAGACGATCACTGAGCACGAAGATCACTTGTTCTGCCAGATCACGTACAACCAGCACCCGCTGCACTCCGACCGTAACTACGCCGAGACCTCGACCCACTTTGGCAAGAACGTCGTCGTGGGCAACTTGGTCTACTCCGTGGTGCTGGGCCAAAGCGTGCCCGACGTCTCTGGCCGCGCCATCGCCAATCTGGAGATCGAGTCACTCAAGCACGCCAACCCCACCTTCCATGGCGACACCATCTACTCCGAGACCAAGGTCGTGGACAAGAAGCTGACCTCCAAGGGTGATCGCGGCATCGTCACCGTAGAGACCATTGGCTATAAGCAGGACGGCACCGTGGTGTGCGAGTTCCGCCGCAAGGTGATGGTGCCGCTGCAGGCCAACGCCGGTGACGAACACCCCGGGCGCCCGACGCCCAACCACGACGGCTGGTAGTTACCTCGCGGCGAGGATTTGGGCGAGGCGGGCGCGGACGTCTTCGGTGATTGCCGCTTGGCCGCCAACGACGATGCCGTCGTTCAGGTCGGCGGCGCGGTTGGCGAGCCATGTCTCGGGCTCGGGCGCGCCGCCTGGCGTTTTGCCGTCGATCAGTACCAGCGCGGCACCCTCGCGCGCGGCGGCGGGACCGGCGGCCAACGCGTCGGGGAACGCATGGCCCGTGGCCAACCACACACGTGGCGCCGAAAGTCCGAGTCGTACCGCCTCGCTGGCAACGGCAACCGACGTGGCGAAACGGTTTGGCCCGCTGATCCGTTGCCAACGACCGCTGGCCGCAGCGGCAGCCGCGCGCGCGATGTCATCACTAATGGCCCCAGCGCCGCCCACCACCTGGATCAACGGTGGGCGCAGCTCCGCCAACAGCGCTCGTACCGCTTCCGGCAGCTCAGTGCTGGACGTAAACAAGACCGGCGCTTTGGTGAGTGCGGCCAGCGTTCCCGCCGACAAGGCGTCGGGCCAAGCGCGGGTGGGGTCCGCGTGCTCCCCCAAAGCCAACACCACCCGCTCAAGCGTGGGAGCTTCGGCGTAGCTCCGCACTTCGCGGGCGAGGCGCGCCGACAAGGCATACGCGTCGGGTTCGTCAATGCGTGCCAATTGCTGCACGCCGGCCTCACGCAACTGCGTTTCGATTGCCGCCGACAATTGCGATGTGCGCCCCACGAGGTAGGCGTTGCGCGTACCCAGTCGCTGCACCTCCGCGACCGCCTCGGCTGTCAACGCGTCGGGCGCACTCAAAATGATGGGCGAGTCCAGCAACCCAGCCAACGGCGCGGCCGCGAGTGCTTCGGCATGTGAATCCTGTGGCACGATGATCACGGCACGGGCCCCGGCATCGAAACGGCCAGCGATCGCCACCGAGGTGAGGACCCGGTTCGCCCCGGCGACTCGATCCACCGCCGCAGTCGGCGGCGGCGGCGGGAGGTCATTGCGCGTCCGCGCAGCTACCAAACTGGGATAGGGGTTGTAGCGCGTCTTGGTCTTGTATTTGTCATCGTCCAGACAGGGGTCCCAAGGCCTGCTGCCATCGGATGGAGGCTCCCAAGCGGGGTTGGACAACTCGAAGTGCAAGTGCGGCGGCGTGGTCTCCGCGTTGCCGGAGTCGCCGACATAGCCGATCCACTGGCCGCGCTCGACCCGCACACCCCGCCGGATGCCGGGCGCGTACGCCCAACGCGTCCCGCCCAAGCCATCATCGGTGCCCGGCGAATCGTTGTTCAGGTGGACATAGGCAGTTTCCAAGCCGTTGTCATGACGGATCTTGAGGTAGTAGCCATAACTGGGCATCGGGCCGTCGACCCCGGTCGCGACCACCACTTCGCCGGACATGACGGCGTGGACCGTCTGCAGTTTGTCGGCCATAACGTCGGTGGCCTGGTGCGTACGCCCGTTACTGCGCGGCTGGTCGTAATCGTCGCTGAATCGCACCGTGCCGCGGACCGGGAAGGTGAGGTCCACGACCTGTTCGTAACCGTCGGGGATACCGCGCACACACGGCCGTGGGGTCGGCGATGGCGTGGGAGAAACACTCTCTGACGGTGTCGGGGTCGGCGTGGGGGTCGGTGTCTGGGCGGCGGCGGGAAGCGCCAACACCAAAACCGACGCCACAACAAGCAGCCAGACGGGCAAACGTGGACTCATCGTGACAATCCTGCCGCAAATACCCGCGCGGCGAGGTCATCCAGCGACAATATCTCCGTCAGGATCGTTCACTTGAATGCCCTGTCCGCGCAACCATTCCACCGCTGCGCCCATCGCTTCGTCGCTTCCGCTCAGTTCGAGCACCATCCAACCCACGTGCTCGTCGACATCAGCGCGACGGATGTTCACCTCAACACCGTGCTCTTTGACCATGTGCGAAATGATCGGTTGCTGCACCAGCTGCTCGGGGAATGTCAGGTGCAATCGCTTGTTGGTCATGTCCGCCGCCTCCGCTACAGCCTTCACTGGCCGCCTATGGCTGCGATTGTGCCAGGAAGAACGCCCCGGGGAAGCCCCCGGGGCGCGGAACACGGCGGATGCGCGTGGGGGAAGCCCTCATGCACGATGAGGACTGCGCACCCGCCGGTAGATCAACAGGGCGATGATCGCGCCAATGATGGACCCCAAAATGCCTGCGGTGCCGATCTCCACTTCCCCGCCAAACAGGAGAGAACCCAAGAAACCACCGATAAATGAACCGACGATGCCCAAAAGAACGGTCTCCCAAAAACCCATGGAATCCGAACCGGGCACGATCAGGCGGGCGAGGAAGCCCGCGATGACGCCGATGACGAACAGTGAAATGAGCAGGCCCAGCATGGATACCTCCTGAGTACGGCTAGCGCTTCGACCTAGCCATACCCAATCGCTGCGGAGGTGGGGGGTGCTAGCCGCCCGCGACTGCAGGAATGATGCTGACGGTTGCACCCTCACGCACCGGCGTGTCCAGCCCTTGCTGGAAACGAATGTCCTCGTCGTCGACAAAGACGTTGACGAAGCGGCGCACCTGGCCGTCCTCGGCCAGCACACGCTCCCCGATGCCCGGATGCACGGCGTCCAGCGACTTCACGATCTCCGCGACGGTGCTGCCCTCGACGTCGACGGTTGCCTGCTCGCCGGTCAGGTTGCGAAGCGGGGTGGGAATGCGCACGGTCACGCTCACGACTGGTTCTCCTTGTGTTCCTCGGCCTGGACGTCCAGTGCCGACTGAAAGTCTTGCAGACCCGCGTTAATGGTGTATGTCGGCCCGACACGGTCCGCAATAACGTCCAACGTCTTCAAACCCAAGCCGCTGATCACCGCCACGGTACGTTCGTGGCGCTTCACGTGGCCCTGCGCGACCAACTTCTGCAAGGTCGCCACCGTCACGCCACCCGCAGTCTCGGCAAATATGCCTTCGGTGCGGGCCAGCAACTGGATGGCGTCCACGATTTCAGGATCGCTCACGTCCTCCATCCAACCGCCGGTGCGGCGCACCGCGTCGATGGCGTAGTAGCCGTCGGCAGGGTTGCCGATGGCCAATGACTTGGCGATCGTGTCCGGCTTCACCGGACGCACGAAGCCGCTGCCGTCCTTCAGCGCCGTCGCGATCGGAGAACAACCAGTCGCTTGCGCACCGGAGACGCGTACCGGGCTTTCCTCCACGAGGCCCACCTTGATGAGCTCGGTGAACGCTTTGTCGATCTTCACCAACATCGATCCCGACGCCATGGGCGCCACGACGTGGTCGGGCAGCGTCCATCCCAACTGTTCGGCGATTTCAAAGCCGATGGTCTTTGATCCCTCGGCGTAATACGGACGCACGTTCACGTTCACAAAGGCCCAGCCGTACTCCCCCGCGACTTCAGCGCACAGACGATTGACGTCGTCGTAGTTGCCCTTGACCGCCACCAAGTTGGGTCCGTACACGGCCGTGGACAGGACCTTGGCTTGTTCGAGGTCCGCCGGGATGAACACATAGGAGTCCATGCCGGCGTGTGCGGCATGGGCCGCTACCGAATGGGCCAGGTTGCCCGTTGAAGCACAGGCGGCGGTCGTGAACCCCAACGCCTTGGCAGCGGTGAGTGCGACTGACACCACACGGTCTTTGAACGAAAACGTGGGGTTGAGGGTGTCGTTCTTCAGCCACAGATCGTCCAGGCCGAGGGCAGCGCCCAAGCGCGGCGCGGGAACCAGCGGGGAATAGCCCGCGCCCAGGTCCACGCGTTGGGTCAAGTCGCTGCCGGGCAGGACGGGCAACAGGTCGGCGTAACGCCAGATGCTGCGCGGACCAGCCTCGATGCTCGCGCGGGTGACGTTGCCGCGCATGGCGTCGTAGTCGTAGCTGACCTCAAGCGGACCAAAGCAGAACTCGCACACATGCACCGGCGCGATTGCGGTCTCGCGACCACATTCCCGGCAGTGCAGCCCTCGCACGTATCCCACTGTTCCTCCTACTCGCCGCAACAAAAAAGCCCTCCCCGACACGATTGGGAGGGCTGAGCGCACGGTGGCGGCCATCTCTCCCCTCGCGGGGGCCGGATGTCGCACCTTCGCCTGCCTGGCGTGGTTGCGGCGGTTTCAACGGGCCGGATCCCTCAACCGCTCTTGATGGCGTTGCTATGAAGTTGTCGTACCACAGTGTCACTGTCGGCCCTCGCGTGCAAATCCTTCGCGGTCTCCTTGTTTTCCCCAAGGCAGGAACGCCGCTCGTCGTCGTCGAATGAGTTAGACCGTCATGGTTTACCGGATGCATTCGTACTGACCTGTGCCGAGTTGGCGCGCGCGTGTACACGACTGCGCAGAGCGCCGACCGGGTGGTGGCGGGACTACCCACGGTTCATCTCTACTGTGGAAGGGCTCTTTCGTCATGCGCACACTTCGACCACGCCGAAATCTGGTCCGCGTCACCATCGCCGTCATGCTGACCGGCGTCCTGGGCGCCTTGCCGTCCTCGGCCGGCAGTGCCAATAGCGCCCCCCTGCCGTGGGTTGAAGGCCAGGTGCTTCTGGCGCTGTTTCCCTCGCTGCCGGACACCAGCTGGATCGACCGTGCCATCGACGACCCCTTCACCGTGCTGGAGCAGGTTGCCCCCCTGAATGACTTCGTGCGGGTGTGCGGTCCCCGCACCGGCATCGGCGCCATGAAGGTGCTGCAATTCGAGGATGAGGCGGCCGCCGCCGCAGCAACGCCCCGTTTGGCGGCTATGCCAGGAGTGAAGTTCGCGCAACGCAACCACCGCGTGACGCCCACCGGCCACACGTCGCCATCCCCCGGCGGCGATCCGGCGACTGACCCTCGCTTTGCCGAGCAGTGGGCACTGGAAAACACCGGGCAGATCGCCGGACAGTTCCCGCCCAAGGCGGGCACCCCGGGCCAGGACATCCGTGTCAAGCCCGCGTGGGCCCAAGGCACCACGGGTGAGGGGCAAGTCATCGCCATTCTTGATGAGGGTCTGTCGATCAACCACCCAGACCTAGCCGACAACATTTGGACCAACGACGGCGAGATCGCGGGGAACGACATCGACGATGACGGAAACGGCTGGGTCGACGATGTGCACGGCTGGAACTACGTGCAGGGCAACCCACACCCCCGTGTCGGTCGCCACGGAACGAACGTGGCCGGCATCGCCGCAGCAAGCGGCGGGAATGGCCTCGGCGGCTCCGGTGTGGCACCGGGTGCCATGTTGATGCCGGTGGACTGGATCGGTGACGACCCCGCAACACTGTCGGGCCTTAACGCGATGGGTGCCTTCGCCTACGCCGTGGCGAACGGCGCCACCGTGATCAACAACAGCTGGGGATTCGTTGCCCCCGTGGGCATCGGTTCGCCCAGCATGCGCGCGGCCGTGGAATGTGCGCGCCAAGCCGACATCGTGATTTCGTGGTCTTCGGGCAACCTCTTCGCAGTCCCGCAGAGCTGGCCCGCGTATTACCCCGCCGACAACGTGTTGGTGGTCAGCTCGTTTGACAACGCCGGTTGTCCGGACCTGATCACGCATCAGGATCCCGCGTTAGTGGACCTGATCGCGCCCGGTGTGAACGTGCTCACCACGGGCGGGTCTGAGTCGTACGGCGAGTTCAGTGGGTCGTCGGCTGCCGCACCTCATGTGGCTGGCGTGGCCGCGTTGGTGCGCTCGGCTTATCCGCACCTCAATGCCGCCGAGGTGGCGCGTCGCGACTTCATCGAGCCGTGGACCCGGAGTCTGGGTTACCTGTCAGCACAAGGGGCATTGGCCGCTGCGGCCAGCGGCGCGATCTTGCCCGTGGATAGCGGCACTGACCTCGACAGCTCCAGCATCATGCGTTGTCACGTGCGTCCCGACCTTGACTTGATTGACCAAGTCATCCCGGCCTATCTGAACTTGGGTCCGGCGTTTGTGGATGCCTTCGTGCCGGGCGGATGGCCCAGTGAGGCCCCTCGTCCCGGCAACCTGTGGCCAGGGCTACCTCGCCCCTAATCAGGAACTCACGGCGGGGCTGGGTGCGGCGGGCTCACGGGCCCAAGGCACCCGGCTGCGCCAGAAGTGAATGATCAAGACGTTGATCCCGGCGACCAGCGGGATCGCTACCAACATGCCGAAGATGCCGTACAGCGTGCCCGCGACCAACAGCGCGAGCAGCACGCCGAGGGGATGCAGTTGGACACTGCGCCCCACGACCAAGGGCGACACGACGTGGCCGTCGAGCTGCTGTACCACGGTCACCACGAGCACCACCAACAGTGCGAGCGCAGGTCCCTCAGTCACCAGGGCAATCGTCACCCCCACCAAGCCGCCGACAAAGGGACCGATCAACGGCACCAGGTTGGTCACACCAGCCAAAATGCCGACCAGGAGCCAAAAGCGCAGGCCAATGCCCCACAACCCCAGACTGGTCGCCACACCCACAAACAACGCGACCAACAGTTGGCCGCGCACATAGCCGCCCACCACAATCCCCAGTTTGCGAGCAATGACATTTGCTTCGTCACGATGCTGCGGCGGGAGGGCGTGACGGATCCAACGTCCCAGGCGTGGCAGATCCACCAGGGTGTAGAACGCGATGAACGGCCCGGCGATCATGACGATCAACACGTGCAGCAGGCCCATCGCCACACCGGAGATTCCCCCCAGCAATGCCAGCACCGCCGCGCGGTTTGCTTCGTTGGCGACAAAGCTTTCGATCTGCGCACCAATGCGATCGCCCGACAAGCTTTGAGAGATGCGGGCATCAATGCCCACGCGCGCCATCAGGTCGTTCACCCCGCCGACCAGTCGATTGCCCAACTCGGGGAGCTCGTTGGCAAAGTTGCCCAACTGAGTGATCAACAAGGGCATCAGCACGGCGGCCAGCAGCCCCAACACCAAAGCCAACGTCAGGTACGCGATGCCGGTACCCGCCCATCGTGCGGTGCCGCGGCGCTCCATCCACGTCACAAACGGATTGAGGACGTACACGATCAACATGGCTAACAGCAGCGGGGGTACGAGGACGGACAAGGGTGCGTGCAGGAACTTGAACGCCGCGACCAAAAGGACCAAGGATCCCACGGCCAACCACACGGCGGTGGCCGCTCGCTGCACCCGAGTTCGTTCCATGGACGAAGCCTACGCGGACGCGAGGCGGGGGCTGGCTATCGGGTCCAATCTGCACCGATGATGACGTGCAAATCGATGCTGGGGTCCAAGCGCTCGTTGGGCTGGACCAAGGTGAACCGAGGATCGGCGTTGCGCATCGCCTCTGCCTCGGTACGAAAGCCCTCGGACCACATGATGACGGTCTGGTCATAGGCACGTGCGGCACGGCTGCGCGCCACCACGGCGTAACCCATCTCCTCCAACACCTTTGAGACTTCGTCCAGCAACGCGGCATCGCCTGAGGCATTCAGTACCTGGACCGTAGCCCGGACGGCGGCTTCGTCGCCGCCGTCTTCGACGTCCACGCTGCCCTCGTCGGCGGCATCGCTGTCCGCCACATCGGCATCAGCAAGGTCGTCGACTGCCACGGTGTCCACGTCGGCAACCTCGTCGGCGTCGGCCAGTTCATCGCTGAGATCGTCCGCTTCGCCAGAGGGATCAGTCACCTGTGGGGTTGGGTCGCCAACTCCGCCGTTGCTGATGGCTCGCGTCAGCCCAAACGCCGCCAGCGCCACGACCACCACCAAGGCCAACAACTTGCCCAAGGCGACGGCAAAGGACTGCCAGAAGTAGCGCGGATCGGGGTCGCGATGACGGCCCATCTACTGCAGGCGCTCCCCGAGCGCCTCAGCAGTGCGCTCTTGTTCACGGCGGGTACGTCGGTGCCGCAAACGCAGGACCGTCATTGGGTCGTGCGCGTACGCCTCGGGCAACGCGACCACTCGGGCAAGCAATTGGTGGTAGCGGGCGCGACTGATATCGAACGTTTCCCGAATAGCTGCTTCTTTGCCGCCATCGTTGCGAGCAGGGGGCCAGTCCCGCTCAAAGTCCAGCAGTGCGCGGGCACGTTCGTCCAAGCCCCGCTCAGGTTGCCCCCCAGCTTGTCCCTGCTTGCCTTGCGGTTGGGGCATGCGTCCCATCCTCGCCTCGACCAAAAAGATCATGTACACCGGGCCGTTTGAGTGTAGGCAGGGCAAGAGTCGTCTCGGCTGAACCTCCACGCCATGTACCGTTAATGCGGTGACCCCGTCGGTACTCGGAGCTGACGGGACGGGCAGGGAGCGAAGGAGGCGGCCACGATGTCGCGACTCGAGGGGAAGGTGGCATTGGTCACCGGGGGTGCGGGGGGTTTTGGTGCCGCGATGGCAGAACGTTTGGCTCAGCGTGGCGCAGATGTCGTCGTCGCTGACATTAACGAAGAAGGGGCCATGGAGACCGCCGAGAAGGTCGGCGGGGTCGGCATCCGTTGCGACGTCTCGCGGCTTGACGACAACTTGCAGGCCGTCGCGTTGGCTGAGGAGAAGTTTGGCGGACTCGACCTGGTGGCACTCAACGCGGGCGTGAGCACCGGCTTCGGCCTGGAGTCAGACTTCGACGCCGAGCGCTACCGCAAGATCATGGGTATCAACCTGGACGGCGTGATCTATGGCCTTCACGCCGCCTTGCCGTCTTTGCGCCGACGTGGTGGTGGTGACGTCATCGCCACCGCGTCATTGGCCGGACTCACCCCGGTGCCGATGGACCCGATCTATGCGGCGAATAAGGCCGCCGTGGTGAACCTCGTGCGCTCCATCGGGCCGGTGTTGGGCGACGACGGCATCCGCGTGAATGCGCTGTGTCCCTCCTTTGCTGCTACGGCCATCATCGGCCCCATTCGTGGTGCGCTCGAAGCAATGCACACCCCCATCTTGAGCGTGGAAGCCGTGATGGCCTCGTTCGACGCCATCCTGGAGTCGGGAAAATCAGGCCAGGCGTGGTTTGTGCAGGTCGGCCGTCCCAGCGAACCGTTCAGTTTTCGTAACGTGCCAGGGCCACGCGTATCGTAGGAACCAGGGCATCTGACGAGGGAGAATCGGCGAGAGCGCAAGCACTTTCCTCTGCCAAATTTTGTCCGCCCCATTCATCGGGCCGGTTAGTGTAGGGAGCATGACCATCGCCGAACGACGGCTACGAGGGCTTGCAGATGCCGCTGCCGCGTTAGCTGGCGAGTTGAGCCTGGATGTGTTGCTGCAGACCATCATTGATACGGCGACTGAAGTCACTGGCGCACGCTACGGCGCGTTGGGTGTGCTGCATGAGGACCACACCATCAGCCAATTCATCACGACGGGCGCGGATGAAGAAACCATTCGTCGTATCGGGCCTTACCCCACCGGAAAAGGCATCTTGGGGTTGCTCATTCGCCACCCGCAGATCCTGCGCCTCGACGACCTGGCCTCTCACCCTGCGTCGTATGGCTTCCCCGCGAACCACCCGCCCATGTCGACGTTCTTGGGTGCTCCCGTACGCTCAGGCGGCACCGTGTACGGCAACCTGTACCTGACCGAGAAGGCTGATGGCTTCGACGACATCGATGAGCAAATCATCCTGGTGCTGGCCGCTCAAGCGGGCGCAGCAATCGAAAACGCCCAACTGTCGGCCCGCTTGCAATCGCTGGCCGTGCAAGACGAACGCAATCGCATCTCGCGCGAATTGCATGACGGCGTAATCCAATCACTGTTTTCCATCGGCCTGGCTTTGGAATCTGCCTTGCCCTACGTGGACAGTCAGCCCGAGAAAGTCACCGAACGCCTCGAGTTGGCGGTGGACGGGTTAGATGACGTGATTCGTGAACTGCGTGCGTCCATCTTTCGCTTGGCGCCCCATCAGTGGAACGACCTGCCGCTCACTCGCGGCATCGCTGAACTGGCCCGCGAATACGAGGTCAACGCCTTGGTTCGACCGACCCTGATCATCCCGCAGGGTATTGACGACGTCGTACCGCCGGAGTGGACCCCAGAACTGTTGTTAGTCGTGCGCGAGTTGCTTACCAACTGCGTGAAGCATGCCCGGGCATCGAAGGTGACCGTACGGATAGAGATCCAAAACGACGACTTCATGCTGGTCGTGGAAGACGACGGCGTGGGCTTCGTGCCCGACACGCCGCAGGTCGGCCGCGGCATGGACAACGTGCGCCAACGTGCACTGATGTTAGGCGGACAGTTTGGGGTGGACAGCTCACCCGGCCAAGGCACCGCGATCGCCCTGCGCGTACCGTTGAACAGCGCTGACACCGCGACTGAGGAGCGACCATGATTCGCGTACTGCTAGTGGATGATCACGAGGTGGTACGCAAGGGCTTGCGCACCATGCTCGAAGCGCACGAGGACATGGAAGTGGTCGCCGAAGCCGGCACCGCCGCCGACGCCGTGACCAAGGCCAAGGCGATTCGACCGGACGTGGTGGTGATGGATGTCCGACTGCCTGATGCCTCAGGGGTGACGGCCTGCCGAGACATTCGCGCCAGCCTGAAAGACACTGCGGTGCTCATGCTGACGTCTTTTGCCGACGACCAGGCGCTGTTCGACTCGATCATGGCGGGGGCCGCTGGCTACTTGCTCAAGCAGATCAAGGGCAACGAGTTGGTCGATGGCATACGACGCTTGGCCGAGGGCGAGTCACTGTTAGACCCCGCCGTCACCGCGCGGGTGTTGGAACGGGTACGTAATCCCCAGGCCGATGAAGACCCGCGCTTGGCACGGTTGACTCCCACGGAGTTGCGCATTCTGGAGATGATCGCCGAGGGGCTGACCAACCGGCAGATCGGCGAGCGCATTCACCTGGCGGAAAAGACCATCAAGAATTACGTCTCCACCATCTTGTCCAAACTGCAGATGACCCGGCGTGCCGAAGCGGCGGCCTATCTCGCGGAGCGACGAGGGCGCGAATCTTCTCGCCAGTACTGAGCTGTACTGAACAGTCCAGGCGGTACCGCACTGAATACGCCCGTTGCCAGAGGTGGCTCAGGTTTGCCGAGTGAGCCGCTGCGCGAGCTGCCCCAACATGCCCTGAGCACTGCGACGAGCCAACCGCCCCAGGAGGACCTTATCCAGGAAACGGCCCAGGGCGCCCAGGGGAGGGTCGTAGGAACCGCTCAAAACCAAGCGTGCACCTGGGCCTGCGCTCAAGCCCAGTGAGCCGTGAAAAGTCGGAAGCATCTTCGGCCCTTCGACCCAATCGCCCTGCTCTTCCAGCGGCCACCATGAGCAAGAACGCCACAACGCATCGCCCACACGCCACACGTCACCGATCTCCACGATCACGCGGCGATGAGCCCCGGCCACAGAAAGCTCAATCTCCCAACGGTGGCGTCCCTTGGGGGTCGCGGGAGACGGCAGCCATTCCCCGGGGTCAGCACTGAAACGCTCCACCATCAGGCCAAACGCACCAGTTGGTCGAACCGCAGCCTGCACCTTCGCGTGCGGGTGAGCTTTGGCCTGGGTCCGGGCCTCTGGCCGGGCCTCTGGCCGGGCCTCTGGCCGGTTCTGGCGGGGGTTGTGTACGTCGTAGCGAGCCATATACCCAGGGTGAGTGCCGTGCCGCTTGCATAGGAGGGCCATGTGGCCCTATCCGGTCGGCCAAAAGACCACGCGAACCTGGGCCGCTTTGCACTGCCAACGGACCCCTCGACTCCGCAAGCTGGTATCAGAACCCACCGGAATTGGAGTTGGTATGCGCCGCTGGACCGTCGAACGCCACCTGTTGAGTGGTCACCCTGCGCGACTTAGCGCAGAGCTGTCTCGCCGTATGCCGGCGCCCACGAGTGTGCTGCTGTTGGCGCAGCCACGTGTCTCGTTGGAGATGCGCGCATCGATTCAGCCATCGGGCCCCGACTCTGCTTGGCTGGTCGTGATCGGTGCCTACCCCACACCGCGTGGTGTGAGCGGGCCGTTGTGTGATGTCGCCACCCTGTGCGCTCAAGCGGAAGAACGCGTCGCAGAGTTGGTGAAACACCTGGCACAGGAACTCCAGGCTGCGGTCCCGCCACCTTTCGTGCCCCAGGACGCCAGTACCGGCAGGGCTGCGCCGATCGAAGTTCAGCCGGTGTTGGTGCGCGACATCATGGACACCGACGCCCCGGCCTTTGACGAAGATTTGGATGTGTCCAACGCCTACAGCCTGCTGTTGTCCACCAATCACGACGGTGCCCCAGTGGTGAATAGCCAGGGGCGGCTGCTCGGCATGCTGAGTGATCGCGACCTCATGGCCGGGATGCTGCGTGGGCAAAGCGCGATCGGGCGCGTGTCCATGGCCAAGCCTCAGACCGTCGGCGAACTGTGCTCTCGGCCAGCTGTGGTCACAGTGCCGGAAATCACTGCACTGCGCGCGGCACAACAGATGCTCTATCACGGCGTGCGCCGGTTGGCCGTGATTGAGGAAGGTCGCCTCGTAGGCGTGGTGACGCGCACCACATTGCTTGCGGCATTGCACGAAGACCTGGAATCCGACGCCATCGCTGGACTCAACGACGACTTGACTTTGGCGACCGCGCCTTAGCCCTCCATCTGTCCCGACGAAATCCTGTCACCTACCCACATAAAAGGAGCATCCGATGAACATGCGAACTGGCGAGACCGTCCACCCTGAACTAGCTGCCATGAAGCTTCCCCTCGCCGAGAAAGAGCACCAGGCCTATCGCGCACGTTATGCCATGGCTATTGCGCGCATCGGCTTGGGGTGGACCTTCCTCTGGGCATTCTTTGACAAGACCTTTGGCCTTGGCTTTGCGACCGCCTCCGAGGACGCCTGGGTCAACGGCGGCTCACCGACGTTCGGGTTCTTGAACTTCGGCACCGAAGGTAAGACCTTCCATGACTTCTTCGCCGGACTATCCGGACCCGTCGCCGACTGGGCGTTCATGATCGGCCTGCTCGGCATCGGGGTCGCACTCACCCTGGGCATCGGCATGCGTATCGCAGCCGTGGCCGGCGGGTTGTTGATGCTGTCGATGTGGGTGGCGCAATGGCCACTGGAGAACAACCCCATCTTCGACGACCACGTCGCGTACACGATCGTGTTGGCCGCCTTGGCCCTCTACGGTGCTGGACGGACCTGGGGTCTGGGAGACCGCTGGGAACGCAGCCGGTTGGTTCGACGAATGCCTTTCCTCACCTAGACCCTCGCTGCCTGGCGGATCCCCATCAACTCCCACCGCCATGTGGCCTCAACGGGTCCGATAAGCTACCCCGGCATTACGCCGGGGTAGCTCAGTTCGGCAGAGCAGCGCACTTGTAATGCGAAGGTCGTCGGTTCAATTCCGATCCCCGGCTCCACGTCCCCGCAGGTCAGCGCCCCGTTCTTCCCTTGCCCCGGGCTACCCACGTTCTGCAGACCACAAATAGCCCACACGCGGTCCGGATCGCCCTCCGCTCGGCTCGCCTATGTGGAACCCGAAATGGCCGGACCGGGTGCGGCGCGCCGCACCCGGTCCGGGGCGGAATGCCGGAAGGACTTCGCCAGAGCGAACAACTCCGGTCGTGTTGCCTTCCGTCGACGCGAGAGGCCCTAGTCCTCTACTTGTCGGGGCATTCCTGCCGCGAGGGATCCCTCGCGCATCGGGTCACGCTACACCTGGGGGTCTGGTGGCGCAAGATCTACTATGATAGGTACCATGTCTAGACTAATACAAGCCGTAGATTTCGGGGGGTATTGGGCCATATCAGCAAGGTAACCCCCCATACTTAAGCACATCTAGCACTACTACTTCACAGCGACTATGATATAGCCTGTAGTCCTGTAGTACCTGAAACAGTTCTCAGTCATTCAAACTTTCGAACTTAGGGAGCATCCCGTTTACGCTTCACTCAACGAGTGGTCGTCACCTAGTAATCTGGCGCTAGAGACAGCGGCCGCGTTTGCCAAGCGGGTCCGAAATCGGCCTGTGGCCATTCGCCGTGTCTTCATCGGCACGGATCTTCCAACTAACAGGATCCCGCCACTCGCTCGTTGCCTGTCTAGCGGCCCTCAAGGCCCATTACGCTTGAAGCTGTATCTGGCACTGCTGTGGATCGCAGTTAGCCCGCCTCATGACGTCTCGCTTCCCGCACGCAGTTGGGCTGCGCTTCTCGACCTTCCAGATCCTGGCGGAAACGGAGCGAGAAGAGTCAACACTGCCTTGGAATGGCTGCACAAGAACGCACTCATCGAGACCATCCGACAGCCTGGCCAGCCCACGAGAGTCAACCTCCTCAGCGACGACGGAAGTGGAGAGCCATATTTACAGCCAGGACCGGCGCTGGAACAGGTAAAGGACCCTGCTAGGCGGCGGCTACACCTGTACCTAAAGCTGCCCCCGACCTTCTGGATGAACGGCTGGGGGGCAGCCCTGAGCGGCACCGCAGTCGGGATGTACCTCGTGCTACTGAACGAAGGGCATAACCGCGTACCTCCGCAAGAGATCTGGTTGAGTGAGACGAGAGGGGCTAGTCGATATCGCGTATCTGCCGACACGCGACGCAAGGGTCTGCGCGAACTGGAAAGTTTTGGGCTGGTGAGGGTGAACCGCCGAACCGTTAAGGGCGACCCCCTAGAGCAACGTCGGGTGCGCAACACCTACTCCTTCGATCTGGATCGCTTGGGGGAAGTTGTTAGCCATCCCGCCGGTAGCCGTCCATTGGCCACCAAAAGGCCCTAACGTGCCTCCCGGAGTCAGGAAGTCTGACCGAGTCCAAAAAGGATCCCCCAAGATCCGTTCCTCGTGGTCGAAAGGACTCCGCGATATGTCACATCGAGGCGTTCGGTGAGGGCATCGTCGAGGCCGGGGAACAGGCGGCCGTAGCGGTCGAGGGTGGGTGATCGACGAGTGGCCGGGACGTTGCTGGATGGCTTTGGGGTGGGCACCCTCGGCGATGAGCAGCGCGGCGCAGGTCGTGGAGCGCAAGCCATGCAGATCGGCGGGGAGGGCGCGGCGCACGGCGGGCTTGAACTGGCGGGCGTAGAAGTTGCGTGGCGGAGTGGACTTATCCACACGCCCGCGGGACGACCCTGGCCGCATGTCGATACGCCGCCTACCTTGCCGTCATGGCAGCCGATCAGAAGATGGCGCGGATCAACGTCGATGACGAAACGTGGACCCACCTGCGGATGCACACCTGCACGCCAATACCGCTCCGCGTCCAAGGCTGCGGACTTGCGTCAGCCAACCCCAGTCAGGCAGTGAATACCGCCCTGGGAGGAATAGACCCCATACGTTTGCCCAGGGAATCGGCTTCTCTCTACCATGAGGTAGGCGTCCGATGACTCCATCAGTTGCCACCCATTGCTGGCATACTGCCCTCGGAGGGGGTGAGGCAATGGCTAGCGACTCCGTAACACTCGCACTCGGCGGCAAGCCCACGTTGGATGAGTTGGCGACCGCTCTTAACGCTCTCCGCGATCTACTGGCTGGCCTCGGCAGTACCAAGGGCGAAGCCAAGATCGAGTGGGAAGTAAGCGCCCTCCAGGTATCCAGTGCCGTCACGACTTTCATTGGCCGTTCTGAGGACGCGACCGCCGTTGATCGCGTCGCCAGCGAATATCTCCGCCTCGGCTCTTGGCTCGCTACTGGGAACGCAGCCGAGCTCCGAAAATATGAACCGAAGGTCTTGAGCTCCGCAGAGGCCTTGGTCGGTGTAATCAACGGTCACGTACCCTCTTTACGCTTCGAAACGGCCGAGGGCGAGGTGGACGTCCTTCCTTCGAGCGACCGCCGGGGGGCGACCATCGCTCAGGTCTCTCAAATCCCCGGCGCCTATGGCGCCGTGGAGGGGCGGATCCAAACCCTGACGAGTAGGAGCACCTTGCGGTTCACTATCTACGACTTCCTCCATGACCGCGCAGTGTCCTGCTATCTCATGCCAGGACAGGAAGACCTCGTGCGAGAGATGTGGGACCGCGTGGCTGTCGTCAAGGGCTGGGTCCGGCGTGACCCCTTAATAGGCAGGCCGACAGCCGTCCGAAGGATCAGAACGATTACACCGATAGACGTAAGCGTCGAAGACAGCTGGCGCAAAGCACGGGGGGCGATTCCGGACACCGGCCCTCCTGCGGAGACGGTGATCCGGGGGCTTCGGGATGTCGAGTAGCGAAGAGATCCCGTCTTACTATTGGGACGCGTGTGTCTTCCTCGCGTACGTCAAGGGCGAGGAAGACCGTGTCCCGGACATCGAAGGGTTGCTCGAAGCCGCCCGACGCCATGAGTGCGAGATCGTCACCTCAACCTTGACCATCGTTGAGGTGAGCAGCGGCGTCACCCAACTCACGGGCAAGCGAGAACATGCTGCCGAGATGCGCATCGACGGCCTCTGGAGCACATCAAGCCCAATCAACTTGATCGAGTTCTCTCGCTCGGTCGCCGAAGCCGCGCGCGACTACAAGCGCCGAGCGGTCGATCTCGGCCGGGCACTATCAACGATGGACGCCATCCATCTCGCGTCTGCTGTCGAACTTCAGGTAGATGCACTGCATACCTACGACACAAAGCTCGGAGGGTGGGCAGACGAAGTACCGATCAAGATTGAAGAGCCCAGGGGCAGCGACCGGCCCATGTCGCTGTAGGCAACGGGACCCATTAGACTTCGAACGGCGGGAGCAGGCCGGCGCGCGCTCGACGAACTCACGCGGGAAGCGCAGGAACTGGAGCTTGGCTACGAAAATGGGTGCCCTCTAATGCGAACGGACTTGGAGCCAGCCTCCATGGTGCAGGAGTTGGTGAACGCCTTCAGCGTCGTGCCCCAAGGCGAGCGCTTTGTGGCAACGCCCCCCGCTTGGTTTGGCCCGAGGTTGTTCGGCGGGACGCTAATTGGACAAGCAGTGGCTGCGGCGGCGTCGACGGATGTAGGTGACCGCCGCATTCACTCACTGCATGCCTATTTCCTTCGCGCAGGTGAGGCCGCGCAGCCAATCAGTTTTGAGGTCACACCGATACGCGAGGGCCGCAGCTTGGTTCAAGCGCGAGTCGAAGCCTGGCAGGACGAGCGACACCTCCTGACGATGATGTGTTCATTCGCCAACGACGGGGAGGGCTACGAATACACCTTGGGCCGACCTGCGCTGGACGACCCGCCGTCCGACCCTCCGCCCGCAATGTGGCCGGGCTACGCGCTACAGCTCGGCCCGACCGAACCCGAGCCCGACGGGTCGAGGCGTTCTACCTCTCGCGCATGGCTGCGCGTCGCCTCGCGACTGCCCGACGACCCGGGCCTGCACGCGGCCATCCTGGGCTTTTACAGCGACCTCACCTATACGGGCGGTCGACCGTTGGATCTTGATTCTCCCGTCGACGGCTTGATCAGCCTGGACCATTCAGTGTGGTTCCACCGACCTGCTCGCGCCGATGAATGGGTGCTGTTCGATGTCCACTCCCTGATCAATACGGGCGGACGAGGTGTCTTGCGCGGCACCATGCACACCCAGGACGGCACAGTAGTCGCATCCATGGCCCAAGAAATGATCATTCGCCCCGTGGCGTGAGGCGGGACGTTTGGCGGTGCGGGACAGGTCCGTTGGCCTCATTCGCTGTGACAAACACGCGTGCAAGGTGGGGGCATGGATACCAACGTGCACACCAAGACGCGTCGTTTCATTCGTCTCAGCAAAGCGGAGTGTCTCGACTTGCTGCAGCACGGCGGCATCGGACGCATCGCTTTTGCCAACGGACCGACACCGGTGATCTTTCCGGTCAACTTCGCATTGGATCGCCACAGCATTGTGTTGCGCACTGCCGCCAGCACGATGATCAACGAACTCCGTGACGGCGAGGGCGTCGCCTTCGAAACTGACTCAGCAGACCTCACCGCTGGCCTGGGCTGGAGCGTGCTGGCAACCGGACGCATCGAGCGAATTGTCGACCCAGGTGTGCTCGCCGAGTACGAAGCGCATGAGCCGTTCGCCACCTTCGCGCCGGGACAGCGCGACCGCTGGTTCCGCATCATCCCCGCGCGCATCACCGGTCGACGCGTCGTATAGCCAACTTGCGCACGCGGCGGCTCACCCGCCATTGTGTGCGCATGACACCTGCACAGCTGCTCGACGACCTGCTGTTAGCCAATATCCGCTACGCAGAGCACACGCATGAACCAATGGCGCCAGTCATTCCTGCGCGCAAGCTGGCCATCGTGTCGTGCATGGACGCCCGCCTGGCGCCGCCGGAGGCTCTTGGCCTCAAGGCGGGTGACGCCCACATCCTTCGCAATGCGGGGGCCCGAGTCACCGACGATGTGCTGCGGTCGTTGGCCGTGTCGTGCGGCTTGCTCGGCGTTCGCAACATCCTGGTGCTCCCGCACACCGATTGCGGGATGTATCGGACGAGTGCGGCCATTCGGGAAAGCATTCACGCGGCGAGTGGTCACGACGGTCCCGGTGAACTGTTTGAAATCGGCGACGCGATCGCAACCCTGCGCGAGGATGTCGCACGGATTCAGCAGGCACCTTTCCTGCCGTCTGATGTCACGGTGTGGGGTGGGCGGCTGGACGTCACCACCGGAAAGATCTCTATCGAGGTCCCCGCATAGTCACTCACGGGTACGGGCATTGCCTGGGCCAGGAGGCGAGTCCAAATAGGGGGATGCCTTCGTCGCGTTCACCCTTTAACCTCCGCACATGAACACGGGGAGCAACAGCCACGATGCGGACGCACGACGCCGCGAACTTTTGGATGCCGCTGATCAGGTAATCCGCACACAGGGGCCGGATGCCACGATGGTAGATATCGCGGCGGCGGCGGGCATCACCAAGCCGATCTTGTACCGCCACTTTGGCGATAAAGGCGGGCTGTACCGCGCGTTGGCCGAGCGCTACGCCGCGCCATTGTTCCAAGAGTTGTCCGCCGCCTTGGCCAACGAGACCGACCGCCAAGCACGCATGCGCGTCACGATCGATAGCTACCTGCGCTTCATCGAGGCTGAACCCGCGCTGTACCGCTTCTTGATGCACCGCGCCCTGCGCGAGCAGCCGGACATGGCTACCAGCATCGCGAACCTCATTTCGGTGGTCGCGTCACACATCGCCGCAAACCTGGTGCGCGAGATCGCCTTGACCGACGAACAACATCGTTCCGCACAGGCCTGGGCTCACGGCATCGTCGGCATGGTGCAACTGGCTGGCGACTGGTGGCTGGACACCGGCCTGATGACGCGACCGCAATTGGTTGACCATTTGTCCGCCCTGATGTGGCAAGGACTGGAGAGCCTCACGCCAGAAAACGCCGCGGTGCGCGATCTGGTCCAATAGTCACTGTCACGTTCACCAGCGCAAGTAGGAGCCGGCATGCCCACGATTGTGAAGTTCGATGAACTGCCCTCATTGACGGGTCAGGAGCTTGGCAGCAGCGATTGGATCACCGTCACCCAAGAAATGATCGACACCTTCGGTCGCACCACCGGTGATGAGCAGTGGATCCACTTGGACGTCGAGCGCGCCAAGGCCGAGAGCCCTTATGGCACCACCATCGCGCACGGCTACCTCACGCTTTCTTTGATCCCCGGCCTGCACGCTCAAGCCGTCAGCATCCAGGGTGTTGCCATGGGCGTGAACTATGGCTCCAACAAGGTGCGCTTCCCGGCTCCGGTGCCCAGCGGTTCACGGGTCAAGGCGACCTTCCGCTTACTGGAGGTCGAACAGATCGCTGGCGGCGGCTTTCAAATTGTGACCGAGGCCACCGTGACCGCCGAAGGTGCCGACAAGCCGTCCTGCGTCGCCGAGACCGTGTCGCGGATCTACCCAGCCGCCAGTTAGACCCGGCGCAAGACCAACTCGTTTCATATGGGGTGGCGGTGCTACCAAGAACCGCCGCCCCCACCACCCATTCCGCCGCCGCTGAACCCACCGCCACCACTGAATCCCGAACTGCCGGAACTGGCCGGAGTGACGGGCAGGGTGCCGCCGACCGCGCGCGAGAAATCTGACAGCCCGGCGGACATACGCTCGATACCGTCCATCCCCGCACCGAAACCGTGGGTGCCGACGTACCAGCCGCCCACCGCTGCGCCGGTAACTCCGAGACCGGCAAACGTCTGCGCCCAATGATCCACCGCGCCAAACGCCACGGCGTACGGCAGGTACTCAACAAAAGTGCGCTCAGCCTCCGCGAACTCCATACGGTCTACCTCCGCCGTACGGATATAGGTGCGAAAGCCCAAAGCGCGGGACATCACGCGGCTGCCTTTGGCGGTGCGTGCGGGCATGCGCAAATGAGCGAAAAGCACCGCGAGGCCACCGAGTACCAGGGGGACCGCTGCCAAAGCAAACGTGGTGAACAGCGTGGCCATCACCGTCACGCCGATCCCTGCGCCCGTCGCCACGAGGCCCGCGACCAACCAGGTGGTGCGGGTGTCCGACGGTGCGCGGCCGAACCAAGTGCGTTTCACGGCATCGTCTTCGATGTCGCCCGACACCAGTTGGTACGAGGTGGAGAACTCGCCTTTGAGATCAGACAGCGCCACTTCGTCACCATCAGTGAACAGGGCGTTGAGCAGTCGGCGCTCGTAGGAAAGCAGGTCCGCGTCGTCCTTGTCGTTGCGGCGCAGGAGCCAGTCGGTGCGTGAGAAGAACAGCAAGCGGGGCTGCTCAGTCTCCACGATGGTCAGGTAACCACGCACTGCCAGGTCCACGATGGTCGCGGTGACATCGGCGGGATCGACCTTTTCATCCAGAAGCAACCCGAGTTGCGCCGGCCGTAGATCATCGGGAGGACGAAACTCTGGGACCACCGTCATGCGACCAATCGGACGGCGGCGCGGCTCGCCGATCACGACACCTGACGAGGTTGCCCCGTCCAAGGCCATGCGGTCACGGCCGCCGCGCCAAAGCATTCGCCCGACCCACGCCCCTACACCCAGCGCCACCAGGAAGAACAGTGGCCACGCCAGCGCGCTGCCCGTAAAGGCGCGTGCCAGCGTCCAGCGCTCCTCATAGATGGGAGCCGTGGCGGCCACCGTGCCGGGCTCGAAGCCCACCACGATGGTCAACCCCTCCCCTGGCGACAGGTTGTTGGCCGTGCCCCACGCCGGGTATTCCCCCACCAAGACGCCGGAGTCATCGCACAGTCGGGAGGAACTCACCGGTCCACGAAAGCAGGTGACGCCATTGATCTGGCCGCCGCCAATCTGGGTGTGTGCCCACGCGATGGGCACCGGCCAACCAGCCCCAGTGACGTTCCAGTACAGCTCGATGTGATCATCAAACGTGTTCAGCGCCCCGCGCACCCGGTAACGCACCACGTACGTGTGCTTGCCGCTGACGGTTCGATCGGGATCGCCGATGCGCAGCGTCAGATCGCGCTCATCGAACATGGGCGCTGGCTCGCTGACCTGCACATTTGCCGGGGCGGTCGATTCGACGCTGATCCCGTCGATGCGAAGCACGCGGTAACGCGACGTGTCATCAGGGACGTCATAGCGCACCGGGATGACGCGATAGATGCCGTGGCGTTGCAGTCCGGCGAAGTCCACCGCGATGGTCTCCTCGACCGTCAAAGACCCGTCATCGTTGACCAAGATCTTGACGTCGAATTGCTCGATGACCCAACCGGTGTCAGAAGAGTCCTGTGCCCACGCCATGCCGGCTGTCGCGCTCAGCACAACCAGCAACGCCGCCAAAACTGCCCCTGCGCGGCGCATCAGCTGAAATCGACCTCGGGGGTTGCACGATTCGCGGCGTCGGCTTCGAAGAACTCCGCTTCACTGAAGTTGAACATGCGCGCGATGATGACTGAAGGCACTCGCTGAATAGCGGTGTTCAGTTCCTGGACCAACGCGTTGTAGAAGCGGCGCGAGAAAGCGATCTCTTCTTCCAGCTTGGACAGCTCGCGCTGCAATTCTAAAAAGTTGACGTTGGCTTTCAGGTCCGGGTAGGCCTCAGCGACCGCGAACAAGCGTCCTAGCGCCTGCTCCAACATTCCTTCAGCTTGCGCGGCGTCGCGGGGTCCCTTTGCGCCGATGAGTCCGGCGCGCGCAGCTGTTACCTGCTCCAGCACCTCGGCTTCATGGATCCGGTAGCCGCGCACGGTTTCGACCAGGTTCGGAATGAGGTCGGCACGACGAGTGAGTTGCACGTCAATGCCCGACCAGGCTTCGCGGACTTTGTTGCGCTTGCCGACCAGCGCGTTATAGGTGCCAGCCGCCCAAAGCAACAGCACCCCAACGATGCCTAGCGCTATCCAACCGCCCATGCCAACTCCCTGCCGTCGCTATTTCATCGACCTTGGGAATGAAGCCTACGCCGGGAAAACCCGAGGTGTGTCGAGTATTCGTCGCATAGCGATAGATACTCAACACACCCCGGGGTGAAGGCCGGGTTAGCGACAGGCAGGAGCTCCGCGACCCTTGCTGTGTGCGGGCGGGCAGGGCTGCGGCTGGTTGCTCTGCGCCACAGCGACGGCCTTGGACTTGGCCCGCACCACCTGCGCATAGGACTCGCCCACGTTGCGAGGTGCGTCCAGCGGCACTGCGAACTGCCACTGCTGGCCGTCGATCTCCGTTACCGGCGCAGGCGAGAACGCGTTGTCGCTATCGCCGGTGACAAAGAAGTGCAGGCCATGCGAACCCCACGCGCCCTGACGGGTGTCGCAAGTAGATCCCGCGCCATATCCCGCAACCACTCGCGGATCGGTCGAGCGCTCACCCGGCCAGGGGCGCGCCACCGGGTTGTCACCGGTGCCGTCGTCCAAGCACTTGTCATCGCGGTAATACGGCACCGCAACGAAGTTCGCCGCACTGGACGGACCGACCAACTCGAAGATGTAGACCAGCGAGCCGTTGTCATCCACACCAGCCACCTGCTCCCAGCGCTCGATGGCGCTGGGGATGTCGAAGGTTGGGTCCGGCGCGTCGAAGAACGCGGGCTGACCAGCGATCGAGTCCACCTGTCCGGTGTCATCGTTGATGCCATCGATCGGCACGCCTTCAGGACGCAGCGCGTTGTAGTACGTGGAAGCCACGCCCGCGTTGTAGTCCCAGGAGGTGTACAGCCCGTCCGGCGGGATCGGGTGGACACGCACGCGATAGCGGTAGGCCACCGCACCGGCGTAGAAGGTCTCCATCTTGGTCACGTTGGTGCCGGAGTCCGCGCCCCAGACCTCGCGGATGGCACGCACCGGGCCGTTCTTCCAGCCCAAAAGGCTGGCGTTGGCCTCCCAGTTCACCTGCTCGTCTTCAAAGCCCACCACCGAGATGGAGCTGTCGGGTGACTGCTGGAACGCGCGGCCCTTCCATCGGTCCACCAGGTCG
>Ga0214472_10001656_pt1 | contig 24657 bp, 18 predicted proteins | sample RVTome_6_FD_207662 | JGI IMG/M metagenome (GOLD analysis project Ga0214472, IMG submission 207662) | Soil microbial communities from uranium-contaminated site in the Upper Colorado River Basin, Wyoming, United States - RVT140D175 | ecosystem: Environmental > Terrestrial > Soil > Contaminated >...
GCCCGGCTTGGTTGCCGGGCTGGCCGGCGACGCCGATTGTGATGCCGACGTTGATTTGGATGACCTGGCGTTGTCGGTCACCTGCATAACCGGCCCCGGGCAGACCTTGACACTGGGCTGTGAATCTTTGGATGCCGATTTCGATAGTGATACGGACCTGGCCGACCTCGCTGCCTTTCAACGATCGTTTAACGGTTCCCCGTAAGGGGCGATACAGCCTCAGCACTTGTTATGTTCCATCAACCCTCAAACTGTGGGTTCGCGTTTCACGGACTCGTGTGCCACTGCTTAGTGAGCAGGGTTTGTTCAACGCATGAGAATCCGCACTGCTAAAAGGGCAATGGCGTACACCACACGATATCCAATACCCACCGGACAAACTGTGAGTCCGTCCTATTTGTGGGTTGGAAAAAGTGGATCAACCGACGGACAGTTTGGAACGCACACCCGCTGACCACAGCAGCTCTGGCCGCCATCGCATTTCGTACCCGGCGGGCAGTGGCTATCGTTGTTGCAGGGAAGCGCGCAGTTGATTTCGGCCGCATCAACACAAATGCCACCACCATCGCCACCCACCATGCACAAGCACCCCGGATCATTGCCGCAGAAGTTGGGAAGATCGCCACAACCCGACGGATTTGGGCAGGATTTCGTGGGTGGGGCGTCGCCGCAGTTGAGAGCGCAGCGCCACTGACAGCATTCATCATAGATACACCGCGACCCCGGCTGCACCGCTTCACAAAAGGCGTCGCCTTGACCGCCGCACCAGGTCAGCGCGGAGCAAACGGAGAATTGGTTGGAGTCCACGCACACGCCGGACCCATTGGTGGGAAAGCCGTCGGCTGCGCTAGATGTACAGTGACAAGCCAAAGTCTCGTCGCCGCAGGGGTGCGACGTGCGGCCAGGGCAAAACGGGCTCGCTCCCGGTTCACCACAAGCGTGGGGGTCCGGTGGGGGATCGCCGCAGGTCGGAAAACATTGATCGCGGCGCGGGCAACACGTGTCGATGATGCACTGCGATCCCGTAGGGCAATCGGCGTCGCCATTTGGGCAAGCGCCGAACGAATCGCACGAGGCCGATATGTCCATGCATTGTCCCGTCCCATCGGGTCGTGTCATGCACGCGCAGTTCGCGTCGTTCGCATCGCACGGAATCAATTCCGCGAAGCAGACAAACGGTTGATTGCACAGGGTCGGGTCCGGCGGTGATTCCCCGCAGGGGATTGCGCAGCAGCCAATGCCGCCGCGATCACCGTAACAACTTTCGGGCGCGACACACTCTACGTCTTCCCTGCAAGGTACGACGCATGATGATAGCGACCGCGCATTGGCACAGCGGAGTAAGCCATCAATGCGCATCGCGCAGACACACCTCCCCCCGGAATCATCGCATGATTCATTCAGTACCGGGCAGCCGTCGGGATCGAGGACTTTCAGCGTGCCCCACCAACGAGCGGCCAAGAAACCAGGACCCGTCTGGGCCGTTACGGCATTCGCCGCAATCAGCGGGATGAAACCCACCAAACACGCGATCCGTCCCAGCTTGTTCGGTGCACGTTGCATCGGAAGTCCCCCTCGAAACTCAACAGATAGCGGATGATCAGTACCGCTTCTCATGATTCCATCATTACCGTTTTAGGAATACGAGTCAAGGGTGTCATCGGTCATGATACGGTGTGCGGCGTGGCAGAAACCTACTCTTGAATCGCAGAGTGCAATTCGTGTATGATAGCGCTTATAGGACTGTGTTAGAATAATGGCACCTTTCATGGGATTGGGGATGCAGCGATGACTGGTGCAGCGGGGTCTGTTGCGGTAGCGGCGCTGGTGTTGACTTGCTTCTTAGGCGCGCAGGAGCCTACGTGGTCTGGCGAAACTACAGAAAGACCGAGTTGTAATCACTAATGAACACCCTCCGATGGTTCGCGGATGATCGCGCGACTGTCGAAGTAGCGGCAAAAGCCAATCAATCTCCGTTACGGATCGGGAACGCCAAGAATAAAATTGCCATAACTGCTTTCATCGTGGATGTTTACGGCGAAGTACGTCAATGAATGAATCAGAGGTGCCGTATCATTCACAACTCTTTCAAAGTGAGCCGGTGGGGTCGAGTCGACTTTTTTCTTTGGCTGAGAAACGCGTGGAGCCATGGAAGAGAACTTAGGTAGTCGTGACTTAGTCATCGTCGTGTTGTAGCATCGTACCATGCTTGAAAAACTCGAAATTGTGAAGCGCTTTTCAATCAAGGAACGAGTTGTACTCTACGCTGGAGATTGCCTTGACGTCTTGCGAGATATCCCCAACGAGACCCTCCAACTTGTTGTTACATCACCTCCGTACAATTTGGGCAAGGAGTACGAGCGTAAGCTTAACCTTGACCGCTATTTGAGTCAGCAGCGCGAGGTTATCGAGCAGTGCGTCAGAGCGCTTGCCCCGAATGGAAGCATTTGCTGGCAAGTCGGAAACTATGTCGACAAGCGTGCAATCATTCCACTTGATGCCCTGCTTTATCCTATTTTCTCGGAGCTTGGTTTGCGGATGCGCAATCGGATTATTTGGCATTTTGAGCATGGGCTGCATTGTAAACGCAGATTCTCCGGTCGTTACGAAAATATCATGTGGTTCGCAAAATCAGACGACCATGTTTTCAATCTTGATCCCATACGGGTTCCGCAGAAGTACCCTGGAAAAAAGCATTTTAAGGGACCGAGGGCAGGGGAGTATTCCTGTAATCCGCTCGGCAAGAATCCTGGGGACCTGTGGGTCATTCCAAACGTGAAGAGCAACCATATTGAGAAGACTGATCATCCTTGCCAGTTTCCTGTTGAATTGATTGAGCGCTTAGTTCTTTCGATGAGTAATCCAGGAGATTGGGTATTCGACCCATTCCTTGGGACAGGAACCAGCATTATTGCTGCAATCCGGCATGGGCGAAGAGCCGTGGGAGCTGAGATAATCAAGAAATATGTGGATATCGCCAGAGGCCGGATTACTCAGGAGATAAACGGTACGCTGAGAACTCGGCCAATGGATCGAGCGGTCTACGATCCACAACAATCTGGGAACAAGCTTGTGAAGGATCCGTGGCGGACGAAGAAGGATGTTGCGCAGATGGCACTGTTTGAAAGCACTAGTAAGAGACATGGATTTGGCACGATATGAAGATTGCCGAAACGTACTCCCACTTGAACGGACTGGAGTTTCTTCTTGTGCATAAGCCCAAGCTCTGGAGCGAAATCCAAGCTGTCATAGGAGCCGTAAATGCACAGAAGTGCAAGACGAAGGTATCTAAAGAGAAGTCTATGAAAGGGAAGATGCTTTTCAGTCCCGTCGAGATGAACAGTGCGTTCAAAGTTCTGCTGGGGAAGAAGAAATGGGCCGAGAGTCGGGTGAGCTACTGGGTAACGAGAAGTGAGAAGCTAATTCGCAAGACGCTCACGATGTCGCCGGAGGAGCAGAAGCGAGAGATTGATGCTTCAGGAGAAGTGCCCATCTACAGCTACAATCAGACTGATTTCGTGAAGGATAGAGTGGCGATCGAAGTGCAGTTTGGGAAGTACTCCTTTGTCGCATACGATCTCTTCGTAAAGCACTTGGCATTCTATGTTGGCGATCATATCGACATTGGCATTGAGATTCTTCCCATGAAGGTGTTGCAGTCTCAGATGAGTTCAGGTGTACCGTATTATGAAGGTGAGTTTTACAACGTCGTAAGACAAGGGCGCGGCGTCCCTGCGGTGCCTTTGATCCTGATCGGGATAGAGCCTTGAGAACGACATTTGAACAGATAATGTCCAGAATCACCAGTCATGTCGGACGAATCTAGCGCGAATGCCAGCGCGTCAGTCGGGTGGGGCGGTCGGTGAGGAAAAGGAGTTCCAAGTCTTCGACCAGGGCGCGCGAATCGCGAGCGGAAATCTCGGAGATGCGGTGCTGATGTTCTTCGGAGGTCAGCGCCAATGTTTCACCGCCGGCGTGCGGATAGTTATACAGAACCGTCGCTCGCTGCCCTTCGGACCAAGCCGCGCAACCCGATAGGGTCATCATACTGAGTACCAAGGCCACCACAGAGCAAGCAGTTCGTCGAGACATCAACCTATCCTTTCCCGAATTCGGGGTTCCCATTTTGAGCGGACGCTTGGCCGATCCGCATCACGTTGCTCCAATAATAGCCGTGGGTGGGGGTATGTCAACGAATACTTTGGGATGCTTGAGTTTCACAGGCCTGATCGACCATCTTTGCGCGCTACCCGTTCTTCTGTGTCCGCCGGGTTTCGATCTGCACGTAGTCATACTTTGGGCCGTGATTGATTCCCGGACAGTTCTCATGAACTTGGTTCCATGAAGCTGCAGACCGCAGGTTTTCCGTCCAGAATGGCCAAGTACGGCATTGTAACGGGCGAACCGGATAGATTCCACACATTGATTTGCCGTCCGCGCGTTTCAGGAAGATGCAATCACCGCCCGGCTTTTCCGTGAGGCTATGTCGAAAACCGACGCGGCGAACGAATTTGCGGTCGAGCTTGCCGTCTGCGTGGCCCAGGAACTTGGCTATCTTGGATAGCTCCTCTTTGGTGGCCCAGACATAACCCGGATCGCCGCTGCAGCAGTTGCCGCACTGCGTACATTCGAAGCTCAAGCCCGCGCTGTACCACTTTTTGGTCATGAGGTCTCCGGTTCGTGGGCTAACTGGTCCTTATTCACAATGCAACCCCGCCTCGCTTCGAACACCTTACCCTCAATCTCCCCAAGTGTCGATGCTGGGCGGTTGGCGAGGCCCGTGTTTTCGGACCTTGTGGGGTCCGGCTCGATCGCGAGGCGCTTATCGAGTTGGCACGCCAACCTGACGAAGCATGTTGTGGGCGACGGTGCGCGCCTTGGTTCCCTGCGGGGCGTTTGGCGTCTGAGGGCGAAGGAACCCGCAGTTTCACTAAGAGACCATGGTATGAGTCAACACGGAATAATCTGGGTGATCATTTTTGCGGTCATCACCATGATGTTCCTGCATCTGCCGCAGATGGCGGCGCGGCAGGATGCCGTCCACAACACCTATAGCGCTCTGGTGGAAGTGGACGCCCTCGCCAAGCAGCGTTTCGTGGAGGAAATCGACGGGCACGATCGATTGGTGCAGGGCGCGATACGCGGTGTGCTGTTGCAGCTTGATCCCTACAGCGGTTACATTTCACCAAGCGAACTAGCGGCCTTTGAGCGGCGGACCCTGGGTGATTACATTGGCATCGGCGTCGAGATCGGAATGAGCGGGCGTCATGTGACGGTGATCTCACCCATTGACGGTGGTCCCGCCGACCACGCCGGAGTCATGCCTGGGGATGTCATTCTTGAGATCGATAATCACGAGACGGACGACATGTCGATCGTTGACGTGGAAGAGCTGTTGGTCGGTCGACCCGGCAGCGATGTGCAGTTGCGCGTTCGCCATGAAACGGACCCGGAGCCGGTTACGCTAACCGTAACCCGTGGACGAGTCAGCCTCGTCACAGTTCGCGGTGTTCGTCGTGACAGCGCGGGGCACTGGGACTACATGATCGATCCCCAGCGAGGCTTTGGATACATTCGGATCAGCAACTTCCTGCAAACCACGATGCGCGACTTCGACGCGGCGCTGCAACAATTGCTTGATCGTGGCGCACGGGGGTTGATTGTAGATTTGCGATTCGATCCCGGTGGCATGATGTTTGCGGCCATCGATATGGTCGATCGTTTCGTCGACCACGGCACGATTCTCTCCACGGTCAACCGTCGACGGGCCGTGCAGGAATACTATGCGACGAAGCGTGATACCCACTTGGGAATCCCTCTAGTAGTGTTGATCAACTCAGGTTCGGCGAGTTCGTCGGAGATTGTGGCCGGCTCGCTACAAGCTTGCGGTCGCGCGCGAATCGTGGGGGAAAGGAGTTTCGGAAAGGGGAGCGTGCAACACCTGATCTATCTCCAGGAAAAACAGGGGGCGGTGAAGTTGACGACGGCCTACTACCGGCTTCCCGACGGGCGGATTATTCATCGAACACCGAATAGCGTCGCCGAGGATACCTGGGGTGTGATTCCCGATGTTGAAGTTGTGCTGACGCGAGATGAAGTTCGCCAAATTCAGGAGTTTCGAAGAGCGGTGGATCGAGCCCTGTGGTCCATACCGGAGCACGCCACACCGGCGGCGGATCGTGCCCAACTCGTGTCAGATAAGGCACAAGGACAGGCGCTCGAGATTCACCGTGATCGCCAGTTACTCGAGGCGTTGTTCCAGCTTGCCGGATTGCTGGGTACAAAAGCTTCGTTTCGCAGAAAAGGTTTTTCCGATCCGCCGGCCTCAACCTGGGCGAATGGCCACCGTGGATGAACTACATTGAGCGAATGACCCGGTCTTGCACAATTGAAATCGCACTAATGCTTCGGGTGGCGGAGCGTCAGGTTGAGCGTTTGCTTGATCAAGTCATTACGGACGCGTTTGCCCAAACTCGGATTCTGCGCATCAATCCACCGTATGGCATCCAATCCGGCCTTTTCAAGAATTCGTCCGAAGTACGTCCGACGCGTGTCCGGATGGTCGTCGGCGAGGTTGAGCGCACCATGGTGGGGAATGACCAGAAGGCGCTTTAGTGCCGCGACTATGTCGTCGATATGAATCATGTTGACGAACTGATCCCCATCCTCGCGCTCAGCCCCGCAATACTTGCGAATGTGTTCCAGCAGGTCACGGCCCGGTCCGTGGATACCGCAGAGCCGCAACACGGTTGTGGAGATGCCGAGCTTTCCCGCTGGATCAAGCAGCGCTCGCTCGGCTTCCAGGAGCGCCTTGCTTTTGGCGTCCTTGGGAATGGTCGGCGATGATTCGTCCACCCAACTGCCGTCATCTTGACCGTAAACGCGCGTCGACGAAGTGTAGATGATGCGTCGCACCGGAGTTCCTTCCACAGCGGCCAGCAGATTCGTTACGCCGTCCACATACACGCGTTGGTAGTCGTCACCCCTGATGCGCGGGGCTATTGTGAGGTAGATCGTGTCTCGATCGACCAGTAGGGTCTTGACGCGATCGACCTCCGTCAGTTCAACGACCTCAGCGGTTATTCCCAGCCCGCGCAGTTCGTCAACGCGATGTGTCTTGGTGGTCGTGCCTGCGACATCGTGGCCGTCCGCGGCGAGCGATGCACCCAACGCCGACCCGACATGGCCGCATCCGATAATAATGACGTGCTGGGATTTCATTTCAACGTTCCTTTCCCACGATCGTCCCGCTCGGCGCGGATTCCGTCAAGCGGATCACGCACGTGCTGGGCCGCAAACGCCGCGCATGTCTCGGAACACAGAAACGGAAAATGCTCTAGTCCGTTCGATCGCACCGTTTGTACTGCCCGGCCTATGTCGGTATACTGGTAGACGAAGTAGTTGTGCAAGTGGGCCCTGCCCAAATGGGGAAAGAATAGGGGGTTTGGTGGCGCCGATCGGCGCTCACCGGAGCAATTTAATGTCTCGATCAACCATCAGGAATATCGGTTTATTGACGATTTCGTTCTTCATCGTGTCGCCGGCACTGGGTGACGTGGTGATACTCACGCCGACGAAGGACAACACGCTGTTCGAAATCATTGATGGCAGCCTCAGCAACGGCGCCGGCGCCTTCATATTCGCCGGTGCGACGAACACGAGCTTGCGGCGTCGCGCGGTCCTAGCCTTTGACGTCGTGGGGAATGTTCCTTCGGGCGCCACCATTAACAGTGCCACGCTCACGCTCAATTTATCCCTAACCCCGCCGGCCTCATCGCCGCAGACCCATGCCCTCCATCGTTTGCTTGCCGATTGGGGTGAGGGCACTTCCGACGCCGGCGTGCCGGGTGGAGAGGGAGCCCCTTCCACCGCCAACGATGCGACATGGATTCACCGGTTCTTCAGTTCGGCTTTATGGGCATCTGCGGGTGGCGATTTCGAAGCGGCACCCAGCGCATCCACCACGGTAAACGGCGTTGGATCCTATAATTGGACTTCAGCGCAGCTTGCGGCCGACGCTCAGGGTTGGCTCGATATTCCGTCCACGAACAAGGGTTGGATTGTCTTGGGAGATGAGTCCGCCGCCGGTGAAGCGCGGCGCTACGACAGCCGCGAGCACGCCACCGAAGCGAATCGCCCACAGTTGACGATTGATTTTACGCCGGTACCCATCCCGGCCGTTTCCACCTGGGGCATCGTTGCCTTGACTCTTCTCCTACTGAGCGCAGGCACGTTCGCCCTGAGGCGCACGCGGTCATCCGTCGCTTAATCGATTTCGTTTACGACCTAGCGGCGTACTCATCGTATTTCGAGAGAATCAGGTCCGCCGTACGAAATGTTCCGCTCTCGGATTCGTCGCGGCGCTGCGTTCCGGTGAACGTCGATAGGATGTATTCGGCGTCTGGGCGAGCAATGCCATAGAGTAGGAAATAGGCGGCGTCCAGTTCCGCCATCAGCTCCATGCGCTCCGGTGCTTTCCACTTATGCACGCCCTTGGCAAACCCCGCCGCCTCCGCCAATGGCAGCATGTCGTTGGCCGTACATGACAACTTCAGCACACGATCGGAAATCCATTTCTCCAACGTCTGGCGCGTGTTCCATCGGCATCGCTGGGCGTAGGCATCGGGCGGAAGCGTCGCGAGCTGTTCAACGATGAAGAAGTTGAGATTTACGTTTCCGATCTTTTGGCGTGCCACGTAATCGAGAATGTATGCGTTCAGGTTAGCGAGTAGGCAACATCGTAGGCGCTCAGAGATCGATTCCGGAGTACGTATTAGAGGCGCTGAGTTGATGACACCTACAGGCGGGATGAACGAAGCGATCATGGTCCGCAGATTGGTTGGACTCGTCACATTTTTGAATGCCAAGTGCGCTGACGGTAATGCGGGTTGATATGCTTGCTGTATGTTCTCCTCGCTTGCCCACCATCTTGGCTGGACGGCAAATTCCGGGTTCTGATGGGAGACGAGAGAAGTCCGCGCAGTTTGCCCCTGACGAAACCACTTTTCCTTTTCGATCACGACGCCCGCCGCACGATGGTCATACATTTGCACCATCTTGGCCCCGTACAGCGGCAGGTAGGTACTCTTCCCCTTGATCCAGTGATTGCCTTCCAGCCTGAACCGCTTCTTCTTCAGTTCATCGGGCGATAGGAATTTTTCGGCGTCGTTGGTTTGGTCGAACATGCGGAGATATTTGATGCCCCAGGGGTTTCCGCCGGACCGGCGATTACGATCGATCAAGATCGGAATGCGGCGATAGATATCCTTGGTGAGTTCGGCGTCGCGCTTGCTGCGGAATATGGGGCAAGTTTTGGTGTTCGGATTGAGCAAGGCCATATCCTCGGCGGTGAGCGTGATGTGGCGTTTGCTATCTCGAACGTCGCTCATGGCGTGGGCGAAGAAAACGAAGTCGGCCTGCTCGGTCATCTGCTCCCCGCCACCGAACACCAACGTAGTAAACTTGAAACGGCCATCCACATCGACAAAGATCTTCTTTCGATTCTCAAAATCGTAGAGTTGCGTTAGCGTCTTTTCCTCCACTAGAGTATTGAAAAAATCCCTGGTGGTCTTGTCGCTGGCGATACCCGAGGGCGTGAGTAATCCCACGAAGCCATCCGGCGCGACCAGGCTTCGCGCCGCCTCGGCGAACAAGACGTAATAGTTGATGTCGCCTTGCCCGCTCAGCGGATAGCTTCCCGATTTCCGAGCATAAGTCAGCATCTTCTCGGCCAGGTCCTTGGCTTCGGCGTACCGTTGAAACAAATCAGCGTTGTCAGATTTAAGTTCTTCGATCAGCTTTCTGCGGGTGGCGGCGCTGACCGCGCCGGCGATTTTGGGCGCAGAGAAAGAGAAAAATTCACGTTCCTGCAGCTTGACGCGCTCCCACGGCGGATTACCGATCACGCAATCGAAACCCGACTTCTCCGCGTCGAATACATGGGGAAACGTAGTTTGCCAATCCATCGCTCGATCGTGAACGGATCGGTCGGCCACCAGGCTGTTACCGCAAACGATGTGCTGCGAAAGATCGGATAACGTTTTTCCTCGCCGCGCGGAGCGAATCCACAGCGCCAATTGCGTGATTTCGATCGCTTCGTGGGAGAGATCAACACCGTAAAGGTTCTGGCCAAGAATGGTATCAGGGAAATCTTCACGCAGTCGGTCGGCCTCTTTGCGATCACCGTGCAACTCGATGTGGTCCGCAATCTGAAGATATTGTTCTTCCAGTTCGTCGTAGGCGGCGATCAAGAACGCACCGCTCCCACAGGCCGGATCGCACACCTTGATGTCCCGGAGGATTTCCAAGCAGGAACGCCAATACGCAAGCATTCTCTCGTCATCTTGCGCTCGGTGGTCACTTTGAGGATCGACATTCCGGCGGACGGCCAGCGCACCAAACCGTTGCTCGATGAGTTCACGAACTGTTGCTTCCACAATGAACTTGGTGAAATCGGGAGGAGTGTAGAAAACGCCGAATCGCTTTCGCTCGGCGGATTTCTTCATGGCGTTCTTGACCGGTTCCGACAAATCCCCGTTAGCGAAGAGTCCGCCGACGCGCAGTTTCTCTAATTCCGTAATGGACTTTTCGAACAACTGTCCGAGCACATCAACGTTGACTTCGTCTCTGAAGTCGTATTGTCCGACGTTGCGGAAGAATCCGGTCCAAGTGTCATCCAATTCCAGCTCGTCAACCTCGGGGTCGTGGCGGAACAGCCCACCGTTGTAGCCGGATTCGATTCCAACGGTCTTGTGCCCTTTGTCCACGGCCGCGAACAGGTTGAGGAAATTTCGCCACTTCGGATTGGTCACTCGTGCGAACGGCGGGACATCCTCAAATGCGGATTTGATCACGTTGGCGTTCAAGAGCTGTCGATCTTCGCAGAAAGCGATGAAAATAATTCTGTCGAGTAGCTTCTGAGCTATTCTAATTGCAGTGTCTAGAGAGTGACCCTCGCGCCTGTTCAAATGGTCAATAAGCGAGAGTCTGTTTTCGCGGTACTCTTCGTAGAGCTTGTTCCCCACGGTTCGTTGTCGGTTATCCGTATCTTCGAGCAAGCGATGGGCAATGGGTTGCTGACCCAGAGTTGGCTCAAGCAGGCCTCGCCGGTGAAACAGGCAATAGAACTCACGGAAAACGGATGGATTGCGCATCCCTTGGAGCGAAAATTCTTGATAAGCTAGCGGTGTCTTATCTCGATGGTAGAGTCGAATCGTAAGGAAGTTACTGACAATTCCCCAAGGGCACAGCGGGAGCCCATTGAGATAGTCCCAGCACTGCTGAACCGCAGTGCGACCACGCGATCGATCTCGATCAAGATCAACGTTGGCGGCTTTGAGTTCAATGATTACGTGTGGGGCGCATCCTTCGTCCAACGGAAACTGCCCGATCGCGCCGTCCGCACTGCCAATGCCCGGCACGGAGAACTGGCGTTCGATGTGATACGCCTCGGGATGTGACGTTGGTGTCTTATATCCAAGCGCTTGGCCGAATACTTCCTCCAAGAACTCGGCATCGCGCGCCGTTTCTTTGACCCGCAAGTGTCCGCCCAGCTCAAGGTCGGCCCATTTTTCGATAATCTCTTGGGCGCGGTCTTGGTCTTTTCCTCCATTGATATTCTTTATGCTTTCTTCGCGCAGAAGCGAAGGCAGAATCAACGCCCGGCGGCGAGGGGAGGTCCGCCTACCTGCCGCCTCCGATGAATACAGATCGGTTTGGTTGTCAGTGATCAATTTCTTAGCCATGCGCCGTATACTTCCGAAGGCTTAAGGACCGGTGGGACCATGCTAACGGCGGACCAAAGCCAAGGTCAATTATCTGCCGGTATTCACAAGCGGATAATTGTCAAATGGTGATCATCATCCAAACGGCAAAACTTGAGTTTTCGCCGACCAACTTGCCCCCGGATTCTGAGCCGGGGGATATGGGGGTTGGTAACCGTTTCTGCTCCTCAGCCTTTACCTGTTGGGACCGATGATCTCCAAACTGAAGACGATCGACCGAAAGGGCGGGTAGGCAACGGGCTGCGTACGCCGGTCCGCTATTCGCCGTCCTCCGGGTGAGCATGGGCGGCCATTGTGCGTTTTCCTTGACGCCCGCCCCCAATAACGATACAAATATAGATAGATAGATAGATAGGTTATATTCGAAATCACGATTTCACGAAGCGGCGAACTTGGGGTGCTCGCTATGATCTACGTGGTGCGTCTTGACACGCTATGGAGCTAATTGGCCTATCGCAGGACGAAAGATCGCGGAGGAATCGACCATCCTCCGTCAATAATATGCCGTCCTCCTGCGTGATTTCGTGAGGTGACGTGCGCCCCATTCTTCGGCGAATGCCTAGAGAGCGGCGGATTTGTGTGCGGTTGGCCGAGTTTCGACTCACTGACTAGGGCTCTAATGAAAACGATTATCGAACCATTTCGAATCAAAGTGGTCGAACCCATTCGAATCACTACGGTCGAGGAGCGCGAACGTTTGATTCGCCAGGCCGGGTTCAATCTATTCTCCCTCCGCGCTGAGGATGTCTTGATTGACCTTCTGACCGACAGCGGTACCAGCGCCATGAGCAGCGAACAATGGGCGGGCATCATGCGCGGCGACGAATCATACGCCGGGGCGTCGAGCTTTTATCGCTTGCACCGTCGGGTTCACGAAATGACCGGCTTCGACCATATTCTCCCAACCCACCAGGGACGGGCAAGCGAGCGAATCCTGTTTGATGTGCTCGGCGCACCCCACAAGGTCATACCGAACAACAGCCACTTCGACACGACCCGCGCCAACATCGAAAGCACCGGCGCGGAGGCCGTTGATCTCGTGATTGACGAAGGGCACGATCCCCGATCACATCACCCGTTCAAAGGGAATATGGATCTGGACAAGCTTAGGTCGCTGATTGATCGCGTGGGGGCCGATCGGATACCCGTGTGTATGATGACCATCACGAACAACGCCGGCGGCGGTCAACCCGTAAGCCTTGCCAACCTTTACGATGTCCATGAGGTGTGCCGCAATCACGGCATCCCGTTTTTTCTCGATGCCTGCCGGTTTGCTGAGAATGCCTACTTCATCAAACATCGTGAACCCGGTATGCAAGACCGGTCGGTGCCCGGCATCGTACGCGAAGTATTCGACCTGAGCGACGGAGCGACCATCAGCGCCAAGAAGGACGGTCTGGTCAACATCGGCGGTTTGCTCTTGCTCCGCGACGAACAACTTGCCCTCGACGCACGCAATAACTTGATCCTCACCGAGGGATTTCCGACCTACGGAGGTCTGGCCGGTCGCGATCTGGAAGCTCTCGCCCAGGGGTTTGTGGAGGTTCTTGACGAGTCGTACTTGGCCTATCGCATTCGTAGTGTCGCGTACTTGGGCGAGAAGCTGATTGATGCCGGCGTTCCTATTCTCGAGCCGCCCGGCGGTCATGCGATCTATCTGGACGCCTGCCGGTTTTGCCCGCACATTCCAGCCGAGCACTTCCCGGCTCAAGCCGTTTCAGTAGGACTCTATCGACTTGCGGGCATCCGCAGTGTCGAAATCGGAAGCCTGATGTTCGGTGTTGGTGGCACGAAGGTTGATATGGAGCTTGTACGGCTGGCTATTCCCAGACGCGTATATACACAGTCGCACATCGACTATGTCGTGGAGGCGGTTGTGGCGTTGCACAAACAGCACGACAAGCTGTGCGGACTTCGGATCACCGAAGAGCCCGCCGCCCTTCGCCATTTTACGGTCCGGTTGGAGGAGTTGGAAACCGCGGACTCGCCCAACGGGTGAGGGTAGGTCAATGAATGATCAAGTGGCTCAAACGTTCGGGGGGCGAGCTGATGGTTCGTGGAACGAAGCATGTAGTAAAATCCGTGAGTGACTCTTCCGTGCCCGAACCGCGCAACATCTACGCACGCTGGCGGGCGGCGTCATTGTTGCTCGTTTATGTTCTAATGGCGATCCACATTGCGCACTGGAAGATCACCGGGAAGACCCTCGCTCCACTCGAACTCAACGAGGTCATGCACACCCTCGAACTCGGCGTCGTTACCGCGGGGTTCCTTTTCATGGTTGTCGCGGTGATCGCCACTGCCATCTTCGGTCGATTTTTCTGCTCCTGGGGATGTCACATCTTAGCACTGCAAGATCTTTCCGCGTGGTTGCTTCGAAAGCTGCGGATCAAGCCGCGCGTCATTCGTAGTCGACTGCTGTTGTGGGTGCCGCTCATTGCGGTGACTTATATGTTCCTCTGGCCGCAGATTAGCCGGCTCGCGCGGGGAGAGCCGATGGCAACGCTCCACTTGGCCACGGATGCGGATGGATGGGCGTCGTTCAGCACCGAAAACTTCGCGCGAAATATGCCGGGGGCGGGCGTGATCCTCTTGACGTTCTTCATTTGCGGATTCGTCATCGTGTACATCCTCGGCACACGATCTTTTTGTATGTACGGTTGTCCCTACGGTGCTGTCTTCGGTTTGGTCGATCGTCTTGCCCCCGGACGCATTCGCGTCGGTCCGGAATGCAAACAGTGCGGGAAATGCACATCCGTCTGTACGTCGCATGTCCGTGTCCACGAAGAAGTGAACCGCTACGGCATGGTGGTGGATCCGGCGTGTATGAAGGATCTTGACTGTATCAGCGCCTGTCCACAGCAAACGCTTCGTTTTGGGTTCGGCAGACCGTCACTGTTTCGGCGAATAGTCGGAACCAAGCAAGTCAAGAAAACATTTGACTTCACACTGTGGGAAGAGGTGGCGGCTATATTGGTGTTTGTGGTCGTCTTGTTCACTTACCGTGGCCTGTACGATTTGGTGCCGTTTCTCATGACCCTCGCGCTCGGGGCGATCTTGTCCTACTGTACCCTCGTTTTCATTCGGCTGGTTCGTCGCCGTGAAGTGGCCCTCAACCGGCTGCGCCTCCGCCACGCCGGATCAATGACCGGATGGGGTGTCGCATTCATGGCGTGTATGTTGTTCCTCGGCGCTTTCACGGCCCATAGCGCTTTGGTACGCTACTCGGTGTTTCAGGGTGAGCGGTTGTATACCCGCGCGATGCAGATGCCGGACGTCGCCGATCGTTCGATTGCTCATCTGACCCGAGCGCAATCCTGGGGCTTGATTTCACGCGATCGTATCGAGCGCATGCTTGGGGATATGTTCGCGCGTGATCAGCGTTGGGCAGAGGCGGAGACGTCGCGACGAAAGCTCCTCGAGCGCGAGGCGGGAGACGTAAACGCCCGCGAGCAACTCGCGTTTGCTTTAGCCAAACAAGGCCGTTTCGGCGAAGCAAGGCGGGAATATGCCACCTCGCTTGAGTTGAACCCGAACCGCTCCGAACCGTACTACGGTCTGGCCAGCATAGACTTCGAAGTCGGACGGCCGGACCTCGCTGAGGAACATCTACGACGGGCGCTTCGGATTCGGCCGGATTTTGTGGAAGCTCATTACGAGTTGGGTGCCGTACTCGTTGAGCGCGGCGTGGTCGATGAGGGTATCTACCACCTTCGAGAGTGCGTGCGTCTCAATCCGCAATATGGTGATGCTTACTACAACTTGGCCGTCGCATTGGCGACGCGCGGTGCATTCGATGAGGCTAAGGTGGAGATCGAGAACGCCATTTCTCTACAGCCGGAGGATAGACAGACGCAACAGTTTCGCGCACATCTGCTGTCACTCATTCGAGATCAATGACGAGTTCCGTGCCGGAGCATTACGGCTACCCGCTACCACTCCACAACGGGAATCGCATCCGCCTATCGCAGAAACAGCAGGACGTACACGGTGGCCATGGCGATTTGCAGCGCCGCGAAGGGGATGGCCAGCTTGACGAAGCGTACGAATGACATCGTCAAATCGTTCTTGTGAATGATGGTCACGGCCACCAGCGTCGAGGCCGAGCCGATGGGGGTCAGGTTGCCGCCCAGGTTGGCGCCGAAGACGACCGACCACCAGAGGGGATCAGTGGAAGCCGTACCTTGTGCCTGAAGGATCTTCGCCAGCATGGCAGACAGGGGAATGTTGTCGGTGACCGAACTGAAGGCCGCGGACGATACGAGGATCGCACCGGTTCCCGCACCGTGTCCAATGATTTCATTGAGGCTAATGACTTTGGCGAGTCCCTTGCCGATCAGATCGAGCACCAGGGCGTGCTCCATGACGTTGATGACCACGAACAACGCCGCGAAGAACCCCAACAAGTCCCAGTCCATGGCGCGGTAGAACTTGTCTACATTTGCTTTGTAGCGAATCAGCATGACGGCCGCGAAGGCCAGCGCGACGAAGCTCATGCCCAGATCCTGAATGACGGGCAAGATCGACGTTGTGGCGATCGTCACAATAAACAGGACCAGTGTGATCGCGCCGAACCAAAAGAAGCCGCTGCTTTCGATCCCATCGTTTTCGTCGAATCCCCCGACCAGCAACTCCGCCTCGTTCTTATCTTCCACACGGTGCAGCTTTGTGATGCCGAACAACTTCGCGCCCAGCATGATCGTGGCGATTGTTGCCACCAGCACGAACGGGGCGGACTTAATAAAAAACGTCACGAAGCTGATGCCTGCGGCGTTGCCCACGATGATGTTGGGCACCGAGCTGATTAGCGTCAGGAGTCCGCCGATGTTCGTCAGCAACCCCTCGATCAAAAGAAAACCAAGCAGCAGATTTACACGGCCCAGCTTCTTGAGCGACACACCCGTCAGCGACCCGACGATGATCATCGCCGTCACGTTATTCAGCACGGCGGAGAAGACGACCGTCATCAGTCCGTAGAACCACAAGAGCTTGCGGGGGTCGCCCTTGGAGGCCTTGGTGAGTTTGATGGCGATCCAGGTGAACAGTCCGGACTTGGAAGTGATGTCGATAAACAGGCTGGCGCCGAAAATCAGTGCGATGACGCTCCAGTCGATCGCGGGAACGTAAACGGGTAGTTCGACCGTATGTCCGTGAACGGAATCAAACGGAGGAAGCTTGATCAGGAACTTGTGATCGACGTATTCGTAGAGGTGGAACACATTCGCCAGAAACAGGCCGATGATCGCAAACACCCCGGCGATGATCGATTTCTTGGCGTGAATCTTTTCCTCCAACGCCAAGCATACAATCAGCCCGACGAGCAACACTGAGAAGATCAGCGTGGTCCCCAAGGGTACGACGCCTTGAGCATGGACATTCGCAGTCGCAAGCACATGGTTCATTTCGTGAATCGACCTTTTTTCGCTGAATCTGGCAGGCCAGCTTGCTGGTATTCAAAGCATCAGGAGCGGAATCTGGCGCAACTCGACTGCCAACGCATAGGCCATTCCGTGCATGGCGAGCTGATGCTCGTCTTTGGTATTCAGTACAAGCAGGTCTACCTCATGTTGCTCGATCAACCGTTTGTACTCAGACAGATGATGCCCGAATACAACGAGATGTTCGACCTTTACGTGCGTGCCGGTCTTCCCCAAACCCTCGACGCAGCCGTTGATGTAATCCTGCGGTTCCTTCAGCAGTTGCTCCCGCACGGCCTCCCACGCCTCATCGGTGTCGATGGTGGGAATCTTCGAGATTATTCTCATGTAACGTTCGAAGGTGGCTTCGTCCTCTACGTGCGTTAGCCACAAGGTTCCGCCGTGCTCTGTGAACCCAGCCGCATAGTTCACGAGCCGATGGTCGCCGGTCAGGTTATTGGCGATGGCCATCACTTGATTGGTGTTCTCGACGGCATGATCCGCGGATCGCTGAGCGTCCGGGTGTGGCAGCAGCATCACGGGTACGTGTACATGTTGGGTCAGCAGGTCCACGTGCGTGCCCAAACTGTAGGGCCATTTCCAAGCTTCGCTATGCAAGTTGCGGTATGTGCAAATGAGATCCGGAGTTGTGGATTCCGCCAGCGTCAGAAGCTCGCCCGCCGTTCGAAATTCCGATCCATGTACGTCGCGCCAACGAATCTTCTCGCTGGCGTTCAGTGTCTTGAGGAACATGCGGATTTGCTCGCCGAACTGCTGGGCGCTGGTCTCATCGCGATCGGTTACGACCAGAACCGATTCGATGCTAAGCCGTTCATGCCGAAAGACTACACGCGATGCCGAGCGAAACATACTCTCGAATTGGTCCACATTGGTCATGATTCATAGGTCTCCCAAATTGTCGTGGAAAGCAGAGAATAAGCCATCAGCTTTTAGCCGTCAGCTTTCAGCCATCAGCTCTAAGCCGGATCATTCTATTGCTGATGGCCGAGCGCTGAGGGCTATAATCAGAATCGCCCCGCACTGGCCGCCTCCCAGGCTTCGGAAAAGATACTCGGTAGCGAGGAGGAAAACAACGCTTCAACGTCTGTCATGCTGCATCTTCCGGCAAAGTCTTGTCGCGAGAGTCTTGCGACAACAAATCTTCGTACTCCTCGGGCGTGTTGACGTCTTGTGTCACTGCCGGGTCAGAGATTTCAACAAGGTGGACTCGATCCGCGTGTTGCCGGGGCAATCCATTCAATCCGCCGGTTAACTGGTCTACGGCGGAGCGCAAAGCGAATGGGAAGACAATCGGATGGCCTCGGCGTTGCCCATGCGTGGCAATCACGATGCGACTCGGATCAGCCTCAAAGGCTTGCATACAATCTCGACACGTCTTGGCCGATAGCGTGGGCATATCACCGGGAACGACGAGCACGCCGACGCTGAGGGTCATCGACTCGTTACACTTGCGGGTTGTCGTGGCGTCGGCGATGGTGGTCAGGCCGATACGAATCGAATCAATCATGTCGCTTTCGGTGTCTTCGTTCAGCGCGATTTGTATACGCGCGTCATCCGGCAAATCGAGATCCCTGATCAGTGCCGCGCGAGTGACAATCGCGACGCCGTCGACACCCGCATTCAGTATACATCCAGCAACGGTGCCCGTCAGGGTTGAGTCGCCATAGGGGAGTGCTTGTTTGGCACGGCCCATGCGGCGCCCCAGGCCGGCGGCCGGGATAATCGCCCACATGGATACATCGTGGTTGAGAGCGCTCATGTCGATTCCGTAGATATATGGATGGGACCTTCTACGGCCCGATGACCGTTTGCACGCCTTACCGACACCAGCTCGGCAGCGATGCTGAGCGCGATTTCGTGGGTCGTTACGGAGCGGATATCCAGCCCGATCGGAGCATGGACGGTTTCCAGGCGGGCGTCGCTGACGCCGGCGTGGCGGAGATCGTCGAAAATCACTTTAATCTTACGCCGACTGCCGATCATCCCGACGTACTTAGCCGGCGATTCGATGACCGCTCTAAGGGCCTGCTCGTCGTGCTTATGACCTCGAGTCACAATGGCAATGAAGGTGTTGGCGTCCATCGGCCACGATCGCAGCGTCTTTTCGATGGCACCAGCGGTTGTTCGTATCGGTGGGGGGAAGCGATCGGCGTTGGCGTAGTCGCTTCGATCGTCAATCACGTTGACGGCGAATCCGAGCGGGACCATCATATCGGCGAGGACACGGCTGATGTGCCCGGCGCCCACGATGACGAGCTTGGGCTCGGCTTCGAGGTGAATGCGATACTCGAGCAGTCCCTGTTTGCCCGCCACTTGAATAGGTATCAGAGCAGACTCACCGGCGCCTAGTCGTTGGCACGCGCTGCGAAGCGGGGACAACTCATCGGACGGCGACAACACGCGCACCGCGATGTCCATTTGTCCGCCGCAGATCATACCATCGTCGAAGCCGAAGTCGTTGTCGAGCGCAAAAGTAAGTAACTCGCTGTGCCGGGTGGAGAGGGATTGGTGGGCACGTCGGCGCACATCCGCTTCCACACATCCACCGCCGAGCGTCCCGGTGATCTTTGCGGTCTCGTCCAGGCATAGCATGGTGCCGGCCGGCTGGGGCGTCGATCCGCGCGTGGCCACGACAACGCAGAGTGCTACCCGTTTTCCGGCATCGCACTCGCGAATGGTGGTTTCGAGTATGCGGACTGGGCTCATGTGGTCATTATATGCCGGCCAGCATCGGCGGCACAACCAAACGCCGAGTCAGAGCCGCCGGCGCGAGCCTGCGGACCCCCTGCGCCAGTTTGTCAACAGGCTCACGCCCAGTGCTCTGAAGAATTGCACTACCGATGCAGTCATGTTCCCAAATGCCCATGGGTTACGAATATCGAACATTGCGGTGGCAATCACGAAAGAAGCACGGAAGGATTCGATCGACACGCAGCAAGCCTGTCCGCGACAGAGTCACTCCGTCCGCATCACACGATAGCAGCCCTTGGCGTTGAAGATCGTTCAATTCCTCGGTGAATCGTGCCGTGACATCGATTCCAAACTTCGCTTGAAAATGCGAACGGTCGACCCGCCCGAGTTTGAGTTGCAAGACGAACTCGCGAATGAGCCGCTCCGTCTCGGTTAGGGCATACGCCCGTTCGATGGGGTGCGTACCTTTGCGAATGAGCTCCTGGTACGTGCGGTTAGACGTAGCGTTCTGAAAGTGTACGCCGTCGATGTACGAGAACGAGGCCAATCCAACACCCAGCAAGTCCGCCCCGTGATATTGAGCGTCTTGGTAAACAAAGCCATGGCAGTCGGGGTCGCGGACGGCGTTGTAAGCGCTCCGAACGTGATAGCCCGCGGCCTCGATCCGATCAAACGCCAGCCCCAATCGCCGACGCTTCTCTTCCCAGGAAACGAGCGGGTCCGCGACCTCCTCCGAGGCGAGCGCACGATGCAAGGGCGTGTTCCGAGGAATCTCAAGCTGGTAAATCGTAACGCTCTCCGGACGCCATGCGATCACACGGTCTACCGTGCCAAGGAACGACGCCTCGGATTCACCCACCAGCCCCACGATTAGATCGATGTTGATGACGGGGAATCCGACTTTACGTGCCGAAGCGAAGGCATGCTCTACGTCGCGAGCCAGGTGGATTCGTCCGTTGAGCTGCAAGATTTCGTCATCCAAGCTTTGGACGCCCATGCTCAGACGGGTTACGCCGCACGCTTGCAAGAGGCGAAGTTTGTCTTCGTTTACGCTTTTCGGCGCGCATTCAAACGAAACTTCTTGCGCGGAGGTCCATGGGAAGATGGAGCGCATGCGGTCCATCAATCGAGCGAGCGTTGGCGCACCGAGTAGCGATGGGGTCCCTCCACCAAAGTAGACGAACGACAAATCGCGATCAGAGAGTGCCGGCGTTTGGCGGTACAACTCCAATTCCTCGATAACCGCATTTACGTATTCGTCGATCTGTTCAGCCGACTTGTTGGCGTACGAAAGATAATAGCAATACTGGCATCGCTCCTCGCAAAACGGAATGTGGACGTAAAGTCCGAGCGGCGTTTCGGGTTGTGAGACCGATGGATTGGCCAAGGCGCGCGAAACTTCAGCGACGCCGCCCGCCGACCAGGTGGAAAACGGCGGGTAGGCGGAGATGAAATAGTTGCCTTCAAGCGGTTCGTCGCATCCGAGCGCAGTGGTGAAACACCCATCTTTGAGTGTTTCATGGTCGCCGCTGGGTAATCGATCAATCATCAGGACCGCGCCGCGACGACCGTCGCTTCCTCCGTGCTGTGTTTTTCCCGCAGGGCCTTGAGAATCTTTTCCGGCGTGATGGGCAATTCCTTCATCCATACGCCGGTGGCGTTGGCGATAGCGTGGGCCACCGCGCCCAACACGGGAAGCGTGCTGCCCTCGCCGATTTCCTTGGCACCGAACGGTCCGCGCGGTTCGTAGGAATCCACCAGGCCACTGAAGATTTCCGGTGCGTCCTTGATGGTCATCATCAAGTAGCCATGCAGGTTGGGGTTGAGGATCAATCCCTTCTCGTCGAACTGCACGTCCTCGAAGATCGTTTCGCTCGCTCCCATCACCACGGCCCCTTCGACCTGCCCATGGACCATTTGTGGATTGATGGGCGTGCCGCAATCGTGGTAATCGGTGAGTTTGTCGATGATGACTTTGCCGGTTTGCATATCGACCGAGACCTCGCACACAGCGCTACCGAAGGAGTAGGCGGGACTGGTACCCACGGTCGCCCCCTTGTAGTCCCCTCCGAGTCCGTCGGGAGGTTTATAGGCGCCGGTCGCGACGAGCGGTCCGTTGTCATTAAAGAACTTCCGAGCCACCTCTTCCCAGGGTACTGAGCGCTCGGAATCACGGTCGCGCATGATGCCGTCATGCGCTTCGACGTTCGATTCATTGCAGTCAAGCAAACGTGCGGCGTAGGGCCTCATCTTTTCGACAATCGCAGCCCCAGCCCGCGACACGGCATGACCGGCCATGAGCGTAACGCGCGACGAATACGCCCCCAGGTCGAGCGGAGAGATGTCGCTATCTTCGCTACGGATTCGGACACGTGATGCGGGAATGCCCAGTGCTTCGGCACACATTTGAACCAGGACGGTGTCACTGCCCTGTCCAATCTCAGCGGCTCCGATCATGAGTACGGCCGCACAGCCGTCTTCGCTGATCTTCACGATGGCGTTGGCGTGTGGGAAAACGGACTTCTTCTGAAAGGATTCGCGCCCTTTCTCGTGCGACTGTTGTACCTGCCCGCGGTAGATGCAATAGCCGGCGCCGGAAACGAATCCACCGCATCCGATTCCGATGCCCTTGCCCTGCGGGAGCTTGCCGTACTTTTGGTCCCAGTCGGATTTTTCGCAGGCGGCTTCGAGCGTAGCGCGGAATTCGCAACTGCCGATTTCCATCTCATTGACCGTCATGGTGTCAGCATCCATGGCATTGCGCCGGCGGATTTCGATCGGATCGATCCCCAGATCGTCCGCCACCATGCTCAGCAAACACTCGAAGGCGAACCGGGGTTGAGGTACACCGTGCCCACGCATGGCACCTGCGGCGGGCTTGTTGGTCATCATGCGATAACCATCGTATTTGTAGCTGGGTATGTGGTAGAGCGTGGGTACGACACTGCCTGCGTAATAAGCGGTTGCCACGCCGAACGAACTGTAGGCGCCGCCATCGAGATGAATCTCACTCTTGAATGCCTTGATCTTACCCTGGCGATCGACGCCGAGTTTGAACTTCATGTGTTGCTTGTGCCGGCCGCGGCCGTGATGGAACATCTCTTCGCGGGAGTAGACCATCTTCACCGGGCGACCCAGTTTCTTGCTCAGAATTGCGCCGCACAGATCGAGCGGTGTCGTTTCCGCCTTTCCGCCGAACCCACCGCCGACTGCGGGGCGGATCACACGAATCTTGCCCAGCGGCATGTGGAACACGTGGGCCAGCATATATTGCACGTAGTGCGGCACCTGGGTCGACGTGTACATGACGAGGGTGCCGTCGTGTTCCCACGCCGCGATGGCCGCGTGCGGCTCTAAAGGTGACTGGTAAACATGGTTGCCTACGAAGGTCTCTTCGCGAACGTGGTGAGATTCCTTGAAGCCTTGCTCTACGTCACCAAAACTTTGATCGACGTGGGTGTTGATGTTGTTTTTGTAGCGTTCATGGACCTGCGGCGCTCCATCCTTGGCCGCTTCATAGGGGTCTAGTACGGCCGGAAATTCTTCATATTCAACATCGATCAAGGATAGCGCCTTTTCCGCCGTGCGTTCATCGATAGCCGCCACCGCCGCTACCTCGTCACCCGCGTGGCGAACCTTATCCTTGGCGAGAACGTATTCGTCATAGCGAGCGGGCGAAACGCCGTACATGGTGTCGGGTACATCGGCGCCGGTGATGACCGCAAGAACGCCCTCAAGCGCTTCGGCCTTCGACGTGTCAATCCGTTTCACACGACCGTGGGCTATGGGTGAGCCGAGGATTTTACCGTAGACCATGTTGGGTAGCGCGATGTCGGCCGTGTACATCGCCCGACCCGTTACCTTGTCTGCCGCGTCCACGCGTGGCATGGGGGCGCCGACACTCGTAAATGCTCCGGTTCCGGGACGGTAATCTGAACCGTTGCCGTCCCGAGTATCCGCAGGAACGCTTGGCGTCACGTTGTCGGCATCGTGCTTGGCGCAAGTGCCGTTACTTCGGTATTTGTCGCTGCGCTGCACGGCGCGCATGATTCCGCTGTACCCCGTACACCGACACAGGTTGCCGGAAAGTGCTTCCTTAATCTCATCGTCCGAGGGGTTGGGGGTTTCGTTGAGCAATGCCGTGGCAGAGATCACCACGCCCGGCGTGCAGTATCCGCATTGAATGCCGCCCTCATGGACGAAACTCTTCTGGATGGCGGTCAATCCGCCGTCGTCGGCCAAGCCCTCGATCGTGGTGATGGACTTGCCTTCCACCTGTGACGCAAGCAACAAACAACTGTTCATCGCCAGACCATCGACAAGGATGGTGCATGCCCCGCAGTCGCCCACGTTGCAGCCTTTCTTGGTTCCCGTGAGCCGGAGCTTGTTGCGTAGGACATCAAGCAATGTATCGCTACTGTTTATGGCCACGGTGTGCCGTTGTCCGTTGACCGAAAAAGTGCGTGTTGTCATCATGACATGGACCCCTTCGCTCGTTGATGGGCGGTGCCAAGCGCTCGAACAGTCAACACCTCAACCAATTCCCGGCGGAATTCTGCGGTTCCGCGAACATCTGAAATGGGGCGAGCCGCTTCTCGTGCTGCGACGCCCGCATCGGCAAAACTCTGCTCGCTCGCGGACCGACCGACCAACAGCGACTCCGCTTCATCGCATACCATGGGGAGCGGCGCCACCGCGCCGAGGACGACACGAGCCGCCGTCACCATGTCGTCATCATCGACTTT
>Ga0214472_10001657_pt1 | contig 24656 bp, 21 predicted proteins | sample RVTome_6_FD_207662 | JGI IMG/M metagenome (GOLD analysis project Ga0214472, IMG submission 207662) | Soil microbial communities from uranium-contaminated site in the Upper Colorado River Basin, Wyoming, United States - RVT140D175 | ecosystem: Environmental > Terrestrial > Soil > Contaminated >...
CCCATCCCGAGTGAGTCGCCCGGGACGATGTACGAGGGGAGCCCCATCGGGCAAAAGCTTCTGACCGACTCCCCCACGGTCCCCGTCGTCATCGCTGGACTGCTCCGAAGGCTCGTCGCGGACAACGAGGGGCGAATGGCTGGGCGCCTTTTTTTGCAGCGCGGACAGCACATCTTCAGCGGTAGCCGGAAGAGTGTCGTCGGCCACGATCGCAACTGATGCCTCGGGCACCGCCACGGGTACCGCCGACACAACGGAGCGCTTCGCCGACCGCACCAGCAAGTGGTTTTCAGCTTGAAACACCGTAACTTCACCGGACACGGAAAACTCGACCGGAAGCGTAGTGCCTGCCGTCGTGCGGACCATCATTTCCAGGTTGGAATTCGGTAAGACCTTCACAGCCTGCTCACCCGAGGTCGGGGTAAACAACCAAAGTGGATCGCCCTTCCGAACTGTTCCGATTCGGTCAACCACCATCGCCCCTTCAGGTAGTAGCAAAGGGCGATCGTCTGCCTTGGAACGAGCGGCTTGGCTTGCGGGGGCAATCACGTCGGTGATGGGACGACCTCTACGAAGCGCTCGAAGCAACTCCTCGGCGGTCTTAGAGCCGGGCGATTCCTCCTCAACTTCGCCCACTTCCTCAGTCGCGGGTTGCGTTTGTTCCTTGGCCGGTGGCGGCTTATCCTGTGCATGCGCCCCGACTGCTAACACCATAAGCGCCATCAGCGCGACAACATGCACCCAGAGTCCGATCTTGTTCCGCTCCAGCACCATCATCCACTTCCATGTAGGGTCCGCCGCGCGGACCATCTTGTGAGTGGCCCACCTCTTTAGAGGTGACGGACTCGAATCGGTTCCGGATTCGCGTCCGCCACAGCCAAAGCCGTGGGCCACCCATGACATCCTCGGTCCGCATGGCGGACCCTGCTCGTTCCGTTAGCTACCGCTTCTCTTGTCTCGATTTGGCGTCAGTTGCTTCGCCAGTTCCTCGCCGGACGTGACGGGCAGTTTGCACCGATAATTCTCACAAACATAGGCCGTCGCCCGCCCTGCCATTCTCGTCTTGCCCTTGACTAAAGGGTCTTCAGCGTTCGGCTCGGCATCTGCCAGGCCGACGACCACCTTATTGGGCACGTATCGATCGAAGGCAGACCGCACCAGCGCTTGCGTGTCTTTGCTGGATGGAGCACCCACGATAACGATCTCTTTAACCCGATCGTGGTAGAAGTCAACGGCACACAACAACCGCTCGAACGCGCCGGGCGATTGCTCAATACGAGGCGCGAACGCGCGGAAAATCGATTCCGCCTTCTCCCGATAGTCCTTTCGGTTCAGCAACACGGAAAGGCGCAGGAGATTCAACGCCTGCACAGAATTGCCGGACGGGATGGCACCATCGTGCGGGCTCTTGGACCGTGCCAACAGCTTGGGCGCGTCCTTGGCGGTAAAGAAGAACGCCCCACCCTCGAAATCGAAATAGTATTCAATAGCCATGTCCGTCAGGGCGGCCGCCTCCTTCAACCATTTCCGATCAAACGTAGCTTCATAAAGATTGATCAGTCCTTCGACCAGGAAAGCGTAGTCGCTCAAATAGCCCGTCAGGCGTGCCTTGCCTTTTCGATAGGTTCGCAACAATCGGCCATCTTCGCGCAGCTTGTCGAGAACAAACTCCGCCGCCCGCGCCGCGTGCTCGGCGTACTTCGGTTCGTTCAACACGCGTGCGCCCTTGGCCATACCGGCGATCATCAGACCGTTCCAGCCGGTCAGAATTTTATCATCCAATGCTGGTGCCACACGTTTGGCTCGAACGGCGTACAATTTCTTGCGCCATTCCTCCAATTGCACCTGAAACGTTGCGATGTCCATCCCGCGCCCGCCGGCAAATGCCTCCGCCGGTGCAGTGATATGCAGAATGTTCTTGGGACCGGCGGGAGCGTGTCCCATTCGCTCGAACCAATTCCCAGATTCCGTGACGTCGTAATAGGCGCAAAAAAGTTCGCCTTCTTCTTCCCCGAGGATGGAATGAATCTCGTCAACCGTCCAGATGTAAAACGCGCCCTCCAACCCCCCACTATCCGCGTCACGCGCCGAATAGAATCCGCCTTCCGGCGATTGCAGATCGGTAATGACGTAGTCGAATATGTCGCCGGCGATGCGGGCATATAGCGGTTTGCGGCAAACTTGATAAGCATCAAGAAAAATAGCGCTGACCATTCCCTGGTCGTAGAGCATCTTCTCGAAATGAGGCACCAGCCAGTCCGGGTCCGTGCTGTATCGACAAATGCCGCCGCCGATGTGATCGTAGATGCCGCCACGGGCCATGTGATCCAACGTCACCTCGACGGCCTCGAATAACGCTGCGTCGCCGGTGCGATGATAGACGCGCAGCATCAAATCCATGGCCATGCTGGGCGGAAACTTGTTCGAACTGCTTCGGATACCGCCGCGTTCATGATCAAAATACCCGGAAAGCGTCTTGGCCATGTCATTCACGGTTTTGACGGGGACGACGTCCTCCGCCGGCTGGGGACCGTCTGACCAACTCGACAAGAACGCGCGGGCGCCTTTCGCCGCACTCAGTAGGTCGTCGCGTTGATTCTCCCATGCCTCGCTGATCGACCAGAGCACTCGCAGTAGCTGGTGTTTTGGGAAATAGGTGCCCGCGAAAAATGGCGTTCCATCCGGCGTGAGCCAGACGCTCATCGGCCAGCCTCCGCCACCGGTGCGAGCCTGGGTGTAGGCCATGAAAATCTCGTCGATATCGGGCCGCTCTTCCCGATCGACTTTGATGCTGACGAAGTTTCCGTTGAGCGCGTGGGCCACTTCTTCTGCTTCGAAACTCTCATGGGCCATGACGTGGCACCAGTGGCACGCGGAGTATCCGATGCTTAGGAAAATCGGCTTGTCTCTCTTTTTGGCAGCCGCAAACGCCTCCTCACCCCATTCGTACCAATCGACTGGATTATGCACATGTTGCAGGAGATATGGACTAGTGGCATGGATCAGGCGATTCGTATGCCGTGGTTCGCTGGATGTGGACACGGAGGGTTCCTCTCCATCGGAAGCCTTGGAATGCTCATGTATGACGATCGGCCCGGCGATCAAGGCAATCACGCCGACCCGCACCACGAGGCGCGCACCGAGCAAACTTAGCATGCAGTTCCCAAAAATCACAACGCTCTCGAAACGGCCCGGAATCTACCTCGATCTTGCTTCGACCCAAACTCGAATTGTAGCCATCGTATCACGGCGGTCAAAGCAGCGCGACGCCATGATGAAGCTACGCAGCCTACCGGCTCGGTGGAGAGCCTTTGAGAATGGAGCGCCAAATCCATAAAACGGGAATGACATGCTCCCCGGAGTCCGAAGATAGCGGAACGAAAAACCCCGCGAGTCCGAGGCGGACTCCGGACTCGGCTCAGGAAACTACTCACATCGCCGGCGTGGATGCATAAAACAAAGCAAACCCGCCCAACCCTTGCTACCGACCGGCGCCTGAAGTATCCTACGCTGCTTGGTATTTGACTGATTCCGGGAGAAATAGAGTGACCCGCCGATTTATCAATGAGCTACAATCAGGTGATCGAATTGAGGACCAGGTGTTTCTCGTTCAATCCAAAGATTTGCGCACCACGACGCAAGGGGGTCTGTATATCCACGCCGTACTCGCCGACCGCACGGGGCAAATCCTCGCCCGCCATTGGCAAGCGACCGAGTCCTTGTTTCAGATGCTGACTGAATCCGACTACGTTCGATTCAAGGGGCGCGTGGAGAACTACAAGGGGAATCCCCAGTTCATCGTCGACGGCATGCAGCCGGCCGACCCCGGCTCCTTCGATATCGCCGATTTTCTTCCCACCACAAAAAACGACATCGGCGAAATGTGGACGCGGGTGCTGGAAATCCTCAAGGGCATCAAACACCCCGAACTCGCCGCATTGCTTCAGGAGTTCCTTGCCGACGAAGAATTGATGGCCGGGTTTCGCCGCTCACCGGCGGCCGTGACCATGCATCATGCCTATATCGGCGGCTTGATGGAGCACACCTTGCAGCTCATGGAACTGGCCTGCCGGGCCATTCCGCTGTATCCGAAACTTAGTTTGGACCTGGTCCTCGTCGGGTTGTTCTTGCACGATATTGGTAAGGCGAAGGAACTCAGTTACGACACCAAGATTGGGTATTCCGATGAGGGTCAGCTTGTCGGCCACATCGCCCAAGCCGTTTGTTGGATCGATCAAAAAACGAACGCCGTGGGCGAACGAACCGGCAAGCCGTTCCCGCTCAACCTCAAGTTCGTGCTTCAACACATTGTCCTGAGTCATCACGGGCAATACCTTTTTGGCAGCCCCAAGCTTCCGGCCATTCCCGAGGCGGCCGCGATTCACTTCTTGGATAATTTGGATGCCAAGGTCAACATGATGCTGTCGGAAATCGAGAAAGACGTAGACCAACACAATAGCTGGACAAATTACGTTCGGGCGTTGGAAACAAAGGTGTACAAACCCAATGTGATGGGGACACAAACCGGCTGACACCTGGTGAGCTCGAATACCAAATCATACGAAGAACGATGAGATATACGCAGATCACTGATGACCAGGTTACGCAGGCACTTGAGGCCATTGGCGTTAAGACCCTGGACGATCTCTTCGCGACCATTCCTTCGAAACTGCGCCTGGGAAGAGACCTAAACATCCCCAAGGGTCTAAGCGAAATGGCGCTTCTCACCGACGTGGGCGAACTCGCATCGCGCACTATGAGTTGCGACAATCTCGTTTGCTTCTTGGGGGGTGGGGCCTACGACCATTTCATCCCCACCCTTGTCGACGCGATCGCATCTGAAACTGATTTTCTGACGGCGTATACGCCCTACCAGGCCGAAGCTTCTCAAGGCATATTGCAGTTGTTCTATGAATTCCAAACCATGATATGCCAACTTACCGGCATGGAGGTCGCCAACGCGTCACTTTATGAAGGGTCAACTGCGGCGACGGAAGCGGTGCTCATGGCCACCTCGATCACCAAGCGCAACCGCGTGCTGGTCGCCGATACCGTTCACCCGGACACGCGCCGCGTACTTCGTACATACGGACAATCACGTAATCTCGAACTCATCACGGTTGCCACGGACCGAGGGGTTATAAACGACGGCGCTTTGGCTGACCTGCTCGACGATTCGATCGCTGCGATCCTGGTGCAGTCGCCTAATTTCTACGGATGTTTGGAGCGCGTGGATCGCATCGCGCCGCTTGCTCATGCGCAGGGTGCATTGATCATTGTCTCTACAGATCCGCTGGCCGGCGGTATCTTGAAACCGCCCGGCGCCTGGGACGTAGACATCGTGGTCGGCGAGGGTCAGGCGTTGGGCGTGCCCCTTCAGTACGGCGGACCCTACCTCGGATTGCTGGCCAGTCGTGAGAAGTTCTTGCGAAAAATGCCGGGGCGCATCGTCGGAACGACAACGGATGCCGTCGGTCGCCGCGGTTTCTGCTTAGTCATGCAAACGCGCGAGCAGCACATTAAGCGAGACCGCGCCACCAGCAACATTTGCACCAATCAGGGCCTGCTCGCCATCCGCGCAGCGATCTACATGGCCGCGCTGGGCCGCTCGGGCATCGCCCAGGTTGCACAACTATGCTTCGACAACGCCCATTACGCCGCGGACCGATTGGCCAAGCTCGAAGGCTACGAACTACGGTTTGACGCGCCGTTTTTTAAGGAATTCGTCGTTAAGAGTTCCAAAAATGTGGACCGTGTTCTTCGATCGTGCCGCAAGCGCGGCATTCTTGGCGGCGTGGCGCTAGGCCCATTCGACTCCTCTTTGGAAGACTGCATTCTTGTCGCGGTCACGGAAAAGCGAACGAAAAGTCAGATTGATGACTGGATCGCGGCGTTGGAATGTGCTTGAAATGTACTCGCCGTGGATCGATACCGGCGTCGTGCTGTTGGTGGTGTTGACGGGCGGAATTAGTCTGTTGGCGGCCCTGATGCTGTGGCGTCATGGTTATGTGCGCGGTTGGCGTAATGCACGGAGCACGCCGCCGGCATGCCCCCAATGCGGATATAACCTATCGGGCCTGACGTATTGTCGGTGCCCGGAATGTGGAACAGAATTTCGAATCGACAAATTATGGCAGACACCCTTATTCAACCAAAAGAAACCGGATCGCACCAGCGATCGGCACGAAAAGTCGAACGTGGCATGAACTCAAACTCCATCGGCCACGAGGACAATCATCCTCTGCTGTTTGAGTTATGTGCACCCGGGCTTAGCGCCGCCTCGCTACCCAAGCCCCAAGTACCTCGCACCCAGGCGTCGACGTGTGTCCCGCCGGAATTACTGGCACAGCAGCCACCGCCGCTCCCCGAAATGGGGGAACTGGATCTCGTTCGCCATTACAAAAGGCTCGCGCGCCGCTGCTTCAGCATAGATGCGAATTTCTATCCGCTGGGCAGTTGCACGATGAAATACAACCCCCGCATCAATGAGCGCATCGCGGCCATGCCCGCCTTCGCCAATGTTCACCCCTACCAGGACGAGACCGACATCCAAGGTCTCTTGGAGATGCTCTATCGCGTGCGGTGTTACTTGGCGGAAATCGCCGGACTACCCGAGGTCACCTTGCAGCCGGCGGCCGGCGCGCACGGGGAAATGACGGGGCTGATGATCATTAACGCCTATCATCGATCGCGCGGCGAAGTACGTCCCAAGGTGTTGGCCCCGGATAGCGCGCACGGAACGAACCCGGCCACATGCACCCTCTGTGGGCAAGAATCCATCTCCGTTCGGTCGAAGCCCAACGGACGTGTTGATCTCGATGATCTGCGGAACAAAGTCGATGCTGAAACCTCAGCACTGATGATCACCAACCCCAACACCGTTGGCGTTTTCGACGAGCAAATCGCCGACATCGCCGAGATCGTCCACGCCCAAGGCGCCCAGCTCTATCTGGATGGCGCCAATATGAACGCCATCTTGGGCATAACCCGCCCGGGCGATTTTGGTGTGGATTGCATGCACTTCAACACACATAAAACTTTCAGCACGCCGCACGGCGGAGGTGGTCCGGGCTCCGGGCCGGTGGCCGTGGCTGAACATCTCCGTGATTTTCTGCCGACCCCGCAAATCACCAAACGTGATGACGGCACTTTCGGATGGTGTTCCCGACGACCGCAAAGCATCGGACAAGTACGCTCGTTCTATGGTCAAATTGGAGTGCTGGTTCGGGCGTACGCTTACATTCGCGCCCTGGGTCACGATGGATTGAGGGACGCATCGCAAAAGGCGGTCTTGGCCGCAAATTATGTGGCCGCTAAGCTCAAAAATCGTTACCCGATTCCGTTTCCACCACCCTACGCCCACGAATTCGTCATGGTTCCCGACTTCGGCATGAGCGGCGTGAATGAATATCATGTCTCCAAGCGATTGATCGATCATGGCATCCACCCCCCCACCATGAGCTGGCCGATTCACCATTGCCTGATGATCGAGCCGACGGAAACCGAATCGCTCCGCACGTTGGACGAATTCGTGACGGCCATGCTGACCATTGCGGACGAGGTCGAAAGCGATCCCGAAACGGTGCGATCCGCACCGCATACAACGCCGGTCCGCCGACTTGATGAGGTTAAGGCCAGTAGGAAACCACATGTTCGCTGGAAGCCATCGGACGCCGAATGAACTTTCCGGTCCCGCGACTATGGACAAGCCTTCCTGGTTACGCCTGCTGAACGATCCCGCCCTTGATGGTCCCGTCAATATGGCGCGTGATGAAGCGCTGCTCGACGCCGTCGGACAGGGTCAGGCCCCGGCCACGCTGCGCCTTTATCAATGGTCGTCGCCTACCATCTCACTGGGGTATTTCCAACCTTATGCCGCGTATGAGGCACTACCATCGCCCGCCGGATCGCTGCCGGTCGTTCGGCGTCTCACCGGCGGTGGCGCTATACTGCACGATCTCGAACTCACTTACTCCATCGTATTCCCCGCTGGGCATCCGCTGGTCGAGGGTGGCGCTCATCGGCTCTACGAACTAGCGCACGAAGGCATCATCGCTTCTCTGCATCGACTCGGGTTATCGGCTGCACCCAGTGGCCAAACCGACGATTCCTCGGCGCGAAGCGGTCCTTTTTTCTGCTTCGATCGGCGACACCGATACGATCTGGTCATCGGAAAGAAAAAGATTGCGGGAAGTGCGCAACGGCGTCGCCGTGACGCGGTATTGCAGCACGGTTCGATTATTCTCGGAAACCGCTACGCCCAGCAAATCACCGCAAAGCTTGACGTACCCTTTGATCGATCGATGAAGCACGCCCCGGAAACCGTGGCCTCAGCTATCGCCATGGCCATGGGGCTGACCCTTGTCGCCGGTGCGTGGAGCGACAGAGAAATCGCCGCTTTGGACTCGCTGGTGACCAAGTATGCGGACGACACCTGGAGCCGTCGGACGTGATGGACAAAGTACGGTCGGCGCACTTTGCCGGCCTCAGAGACAGCACACAATGACAATACTCCGGCACGGAGGCAGGCGTTACGCGGTGTCTGGATGACGTAAGTCAGTTTTCCGACAGAGCCCAAAACCTACAACTCGGATTCCGGTCGCCCGCCCGATCTCGGTCGTGACAAAATATCGTCATTTCTAGGTTGTTCCAAAACGAACTCCGCGTTCATCGCTTGGTCCCGACTTAAATAATAGAGCGCCCGAACGACCGCGCCGTACTGCAACCCCAGCCCCAGGACATCTCCCCCCGTCCCGACATCCGCGGCGCTGCCCATGAGTGTGATCAGCGGATGTAATTGCAGCGGCGCTTGAATGGGCTCGGATACGACCCCGCGTCCGACGGCGACCCGAAGCGCTGTCAGCGTTTCTTCATCGGGCTCGGCGTTGAGCGTTAAACTGCCGTCCGGCGCCCGGTAGAAAATCGGTGGCACGCATTTCGTGCCGCCCCCGAACAAGGCGATTCGCCGCCTACCCGTTCGCTTCACATAGACCAGGTTGCCGGCGGTGGACTCAACCCGATCGAGCGCAAAGTTGTCTTTATCGATAACTGTCGTTTGAATGGCAGCATCACGCCGGCGAACCAGTGCCTCATACGCGGCGATACGGACGCGGGGATCTTCGTCGTTCAAGAGTCCGCGTAGGGCGATCGCGGCGCTCGAAATGCCCTTCGACCGTGCCAGAGCCTCGATCGCCTGGAATCGGAATGCCCCGTCCGCGTTCCGGGCGTGCATGACCATGGCATCACAGGCGATTTGCTCGCCGAGTCGCAGACCACCGACGGCCGCGTGAAAACTCACGTGATCGTCGGGATGGATGTACAGATCGTTCAACACCGGGAGCGCCGTGCGACCGATACCCTCGAAGGCCAAGGCGATGTGCTCGTGAGGTGCATCCTTATCGGGTAACTCGCTCGCCAACATGCGCACCCGTGCCGACTCGAACTGAGGATCGCGCGAAAGGTAGAGCGCGCGGACCAACGACAAGAAATGCGCCGAATCATCGGCGAATGCTCGCGGCACGTTCAGCCGAACAAAAGAGGGTGACACCGCGTCTGCCACCTGCTGGTCACCAGGGAACTGGGCGTTAATCCGGTTTTGTATCTGCCGGGCCCGCGCGTAGGACGGCTCTGACAGCACGAGCCGAACGCGCCGATCTTCCAAAACCACACCACCGCCCACAATCACGCCCGACAAGGGGTTCGATTGCGTAGCAGATTCGCCCTCGGAGAAGGGGTTGAAAAAAATCGGACCCGATGCACGAGCCAGTGGGCGGCCGGTCATAGCGACTTGCTCCGAAACGGTGCGATAAACCAGCAACTCAGCCGTATACAATCGACCGCCGTGAAGCGACTTGGTCTGCGTGCCTGGGACTACGGAAACGGACACGTCAAATCGCTGACCCTGGAGCGCCGCAGGAGGTATTTCCCCTTGAATGAGTACGACCGCCGTATCCAGATCTCGAATCAGCACTTCGGGTGATATGGAATGAACACCCACGAACGCCTCAGAAAAGTGATGCTGCTTATACAAGCTCTTGACCAACGGCTCGTAAATGGGACGGGGACATACCGCCGAACCGTTCTGCCCCAAGCCCACGACCACGCCATAACCACGAACCCGCATGCCCTGTAAACCGTCGAAGAACGTGTACGAACCAATCGTGTCGCGAAACGCCATTGAATTCGCCAACGGGTGCGCCGATGGCTTAACGCCCATATCGAGCTTGGCCTTGCTCTCCTTGAACCAAACACATCCGCCCTGCGCGATCAGAATGGACAGAACCAGCGTACTACGAAAAGACAAGCCCGGGATAATCTTGCTCATCCTCATGTCGGATTCTCTCTTACGTGGCGACGGACGGCAGGGCCACAAGAATGTCGATAATCGCCAATCCGCCCAGCATCAAACTAACGACTCCGTTGATCGTAAAGAAGGCGACATTCACTTTGCTATAATCGCCCGGTCGAACCAAACTGTTTTCCACAACCAGCAACACCGCCACCATCGCTACCCCCAAGGCGTAGAGCATGCCAAGATGGTACACCCTACCGATCGCAATGAACGCAACGACGGCCAGTGCGTGGGACGATCGGGCGATCCACAAGGCGGCGTCCGGTCCCAGTCGAGACGGGAGACTATACAATCCTTCGCGCCGATCAATGTCAATATCTTGGCACGAATAGATGATATCGAACCCGCCCACCCAAAGCGCCACGGCCGACATCAGCACAAGCACTTCCCAACCCAAAGAAGTCGGGCTAATCGCGATCCACGCCGCAAGCGGAGACAATGATAGAGCTACGCCCAGATAGAAATGAGACCATTTCGTAAAGCGCTTGGTGAATGAATAGCCGCCCAAGAAAAGCAACACCGGGCCGGAAAGAACAAAAGGCCAAACATTTTCGAAGAACAGGCGGAAGCCCAAACAACCCAACCCGAACGTCACAGCCGACAAACCCAACATGACCCACGCCGCCGAGGCACTCAGCCGACCGGCCGGTAATGGTCGACTAGACGTTCGCGGATTTCGACCGTCGATGGCGGCATCGACAATGCGGTTAAACGTCATGGCCACGCTGCGCGCCGACACCATGCACACCAGAATCAGCCCAAGCTGCCCCCAATAAGGGAACCCGCGCCCCTCAATGGATCGCCCCGCCAAAAACGCTGCCAACAGTGCAAAAGGAAGCGCAAACACCGAGTGCGAGAGCTTCACCATTTCCGCCCATGTCCGCAGGGGTGCCACGCCGCTCATGCTCCCTCGCTCCGATCCGGGCTGAATCCAACCGCCGCAAGTTGATCCGCCCACCGGGTATTGAATTCGTGCGGAACATCGAGCAAGTCCAGCAATTTTCCTACCACGAACTCCACCAGATCACTTACGCTCGAAGGCATCATGTAGAAACCCGGCGACGCCGGACAGATGATCGCCCCGGATTCATTGAGGCGCAGTGCGTTCAATAGGTCGATGCGCCCCATCGGCATCTCACGCGGAACGACGACTAACCGCCGCCCCTCCTTCATCGTTACCGCCGCAGCGCGCGTGATCAAGTTATCGCCCAAACCGGATGCCAACGCACCGAGCGTATTGCTGCTACAGGGACATATAATCATGCCGTCCGTCTTGAAACTCCCGCTCGCGATTACGGCCCCGATATCTCGATGCGGATATACCACCATACGATCGTCCTTACGATCCAGTATGGTTTCGGCCGAAATCTCCGTTACTCCGAGTTCGTCCATGAAGAGCCGCTTGCCATTCTGAGAGACAACAAGGTGAACCTCGACGCCGGCATCGCAGAGACGTCGGACCAGCGTACGCGCATACTCCGCGCCGCTGGCTCCGGTTACGCCTACCACGATGCGTCTCGCGGGTTTAGGGGCCATGTGTGCGCGATCCATTCTTAATCATATCTTCCAGCATGTCATTGCCATTCGAATCGGCTACCGATTCCCTCAGCCGCCGAAGCCGTGATGCTTGGTCTGACCATAGCGACTCTGGATGGTCGCGCATTAACCGCATCATCACCTCGTCGCCTTCCGAAACTTGATCGCGCGCTCGATACGCTGCCGCCAAATGATACAGCGCCTCGGGCACGGCATCACCGTCTGCATAGGCGGTAACCAAGACCCGCAAACGCTCGATCTTGACATCGAGCGAATCCGCGGACTTCGCCAGTTCTAGGTCGATGTTGTCTTGGATCTGGCAGTTGGGGTAAGCGGCCCTCAGACGTTGGAGATTCGCGACATATTGTTCATGACGCGGCTCAAGATCAAGCAACCCATAGGTCAGCCCCGACCGAGCGACGCGCGGACCGGAAAGCGGATCATATCCGTACAGCGGATCACGATTGGCACTGAGAAGTTCACGCAATCGGTGGACCTCAATCCTGATTCCATCCAGCGCGATATGCAAACTCCGCTCCGGCCTTTGGCGTGCCCACACCTGTCTGTTCTCGTCTTCTGCCTGCGCTCCGCCTTTTTCAGCCGACGATGACCGCCCCCAACGATCGACCCAACCATTCAATCTATCCATCGCCCGATCCACATACCCCTCGCGTGCGTCAAGCTGCGCCAGTCTCAATTGGGCAACGCCCCCCGGAATCGTATCCGCCCCCCGCTGGGCCAGAAGCCGCCACGTCTCGCGCGACGCAGGGCCGGGGAAATCGGCGTGGAACCGAATCCATTTGGTTTGACGGAATGCCTGCGGATCGACACGCATGTCAAGCGCAGTGGCGCGGATGTATAGTACGTTTAGGACATAACGACTATCCGGGAAGGACCGGAGAAAATGATCGCAATCAGCCGTTAGCTCGGCTTGGTACCTTGATAACGCCGATCGGTGCGGGCGCATGTCGGACGTCAAACCGAAAAGCCACCTCGTTTCCACCTGAGCCCGAATGCTCGCCGCCGTATGGCGTGGGTCGGAATCGCGCAACCATTCCTCCCTAACGGCCCCGTGAAGGTCCGCGGAAGCATCGCGATCGGCGAAGTGACTCTCGTTTCTCCGTTCCAACAATCGATAATACAGTTCGTCACGACCCACATGAAATTCGAATAACGCCACGGGCAAACCAAACATCACGGCCAGCAGTGGGGTGATGGCTCCGGGGCGATAGTCTACCAGTTTGGCGATAGCAAGCACGAATGCAAAGACGATCGTCGCGGCCACCAAGGCCATGACCCATGGTGCCACAAATTTGACTCTATCAATTGGGTCAATCCGCCCGGCGATCGCATCCGTTGTCCCGGACCAGGCGAGTGCCAAGTAGACGACGACCGGAACCAGGCCGACCAAAGCGGAGACAAAGCGATACCGCGATCGAAACGGACGAGACGCCGAAAGCACACAGGAAAGCAGTAACGTAAGCGCGAGCCAGGGCATGACCGCCAAAGTGCCTACCACCGCCACAAAGGGAACACTCGACCAGAACCGATAAAGCAGCGAAACCAGAATCGGGATCGCAATCAACGCAGCCATCAGCAGCCCGAGAATCGGTATCTGCATGGGCACTTCCTGGACGCTGATGGGATTCAGCAACAAAGAGCCCAACGACGCACCACCGTAACTTCTGCCACCGATGGGAACGGACCAGAACATGCGCTGCAGCTCGTCCCAATACCCTTCCTGAATCGGCGCCAGGCGCACACCAGTTCGCAACCAATAGGCAAAGCTGCCCACACCGGCAAACAAGAGCACGTTGACGCCGAGAAGCACGTAGGATCGGACGCGATACCTCGATCCCGACCGGGACCAAACATCCTTGAATACTACGGGTTGGACGGCCGCAACGGCGCCATCAATCGCCAGGGAAGCGGCTTCACCCTCACGCCGACTTTTTATATGCATCTCACTCTTCACCCGCGCCGTCCTACATACACTGTCACTATACCTAGAGTCAAATGAGTGGCACAAACGTCAACAAAGCCGACGTCTTCCAAACGCTCGACCAACTGATTCCCGTCTAGGAAGGATACCACCGAGCGGGGAAGATAGCGATATGCACCGGAGCGGTCCCAACTAATGACCGATGCCGCCATGGGCATGAGATGATTCGAGTACACCTCGTATAGCTGCCGCGCGAAACGATTTCGTGGCCGGGTAAACTCAAGAATAACGACGCGCCCCCCCGGATCGAGCACGCGATACATCTCGCCAAGCCCGACGTCAAGATCCGCAAAATTACGAACACCAAAGGCACAGGATACCACGCTAAAACGCGACGACCGAAAGGGCAGTCGCTGCGCATCGGCCTCACACCATGCGACAGGTGCACCGGACCGATTCCCCCGTCTCGGCGCACCGGCCAGGGCGAGCATGTCATGGGCAAAATCACAACCGACAACACCCGCCACCCCAGCGGACAAGAAGGCGCGTGAGAAATCGCCGGTGCCACAGGCTACGTCCAGCACCCAATCGTCCGCCCGCGCGCCGACAAGACGAACGGCCCGCTTGCGCCAATAGGCATCACGCCCCCCGCTGCACAAAGTGTTCACCAGCTCGTACCGAGGGGCGATGGCGTTGAACATGCGCCGAACGCGCCCGGACTTATCGCTGACTTCGTGGGGCGCTTCGAGCAGTTTCGACGTCCATTCTGGCTGGCTCGTGGCCATGGAGGATCATGTTTCCGGTGCTCGAAGCCGAATTACGTTTCGGATGGTTCACGTTGATTCGAGCACCAGAATACGATATGCCCCTTTCCGCGCCATGGCAAACGGCGGACCGAAATGTGTCATCTAGCCCGCCGATTAAATGTCTTAGCACAACAAGAGGACACGCCACGGCGCTCGAATCGTTCGACCATCAGGCCAGCGAAATCGCACCGACGAATCTTTGTCATTTCGCCGCAGCAAATCGATCCGCCACGTCGCTCCAATTCACGACGTTCCACCAAGCCGTGATGTAGTCCGGACGACGATTCTGATACTTCAAGTAATAAGCGTGCTCCCACACGTCGAGCCCCAGAAGCGGTTTCAGCCCCTCGGTCAACGGATTGACCTGGTTGGGGAAGTCTTTGATCAAAAGCTTTCCGCCGGCGTCGGCGCAGAGCCACGCCCATCCGCTCCCAAACCGCCCCCCGGCCGCCGCCGCGAACTTATTCTTGAACTCTTCAAAGCTCCCAAATGCGGTATCGATCGCGCTCGCAATGTTGCCACTGGGCGCACCGCCGCCATCCGGGCTCATGTTGCACCAAAAAATACTGTGGTTTAAGTGCCCCCCGCCATGATTGTTGACTGCGCCCCGGACACTATCGGGAAGCGCTGCGATACCGGTCAACAACTCCTCCACGCCCTTGGATTGCAAATCAGCATGTTGTTCCAGGGCCGCGTTGAGCTTGCTTACATAAGCGGCATGATGTTTGTCGTGATGAATCTCCATGGTACGCGCGTCGATGTGCGGCTCGAGCGCGTCGAACGCATAGGGCAAAGCCGGTACTGAATGAGCCATCAGTCTTTCTCCTACGAAATAGTCGTAATCCCGAACAGAATGTGTTATCAACAACGGCTCAAAGCTAGCCGCGCCCCCGCACGGCGTCAAGTCTGCCCTGCGATTATCGACATGAGCGCCCTCGCCGAGGGCGCCAACATGATAGAAATGCGTCTAGCGGTCCGGGCGCGAGGGACGGTCATCCACGCCCGAATCGGCAACTGTAAGGCTGACCTCCGCATCGGTTGTACGCCGACCGTCGCCGGTTGAACCGGTGCATCGAAAACCCAGAGTGCCGGCCGTATCCGAGGTAAACCTCGCCACTCCGCCGTCGACTTCGGTCAGCGCGACTTCTACGCCCGTAATCTGTTCCAGGACAAACGATGTGGCCACGGCGTTTCCCGTGCTCACGCAGGTGAGCGTGACCGATTGGCCGACGCTCGGCGCCGTCGGACTAGCGCTCAGCGCTATGGTGAAACTGATTGTATCGAGTACAACGACCTCACACTCATCGATCATCTGAAACAATCCGTCGGCGGCCGTCAATCGCAAGGTAACGTCACCGACTTCTGTTGCGACAAATGTCGTATCAGCGGCCGTTGGCTCGGCAAGCGTGCCCGCGCTCGACGGTATGACTTCCCACTGATACGTCGGAATCGCCCCCGGATTGGTGGCGTTGGCGCGCACCGCACCGGACTCGCCAATCTGCAGTTCACTGGGGCACGTCGGCGCGATCGAAATCCGTCCGCACGCCGCGTTCGTAAGCACAAGCGCAGCACAAAAGACCCCTAGAACAGGCTTAGCCCAACAAGACATTCCACGATTCCCCATACATCAGGACCAAGGTTGGCTGACCGATTGATTGATTCTATGGTCGTTTCACCGGCACGCAATCCGACGAAATCGGTCCGGCAGCCGATATACACCATGATTGCGCCCGGGTGCAGAACGGACTTGACGTTTGGGCACTATTCAGAGCACCTGGCGCAAGCCTGGTGACATGCCGACGCAAGGGGGTCCGGAGGCTGGCGCCTGCGGCTCTGACTCAGTGTACCCAACTCGCCGATAGCGTCACGCACCCATAGCGCCCCGCCAAGTATTCACTCGATTCGAAGATGCATTGATATTCTGGGGGCAACTGCCGATAATCCCTTCGATCGCTCGAAATACACACAGGAGATTACCATGCTGTTTCGCACACGCCCCATGTTATTCATCGGTACACTGACGCTCTTGGGCGCGACGAGTTGCGGAGGTAGGCCCGGCGAGGCGGATCTCGTTTGCGACTTCCCAGACCCACAGTGTCCAGACGGATTGGTTTGCAGCATCATGGTCGAAGGCGATCCGTTCTGCGTGGCACCGCTGACCATACGTGGAACGGTACTCGACGCCACAACCGACGAACCGATCCCCGGCGCCTTGGTACAGGCCGTGGATGTGAACGGAGCGGCCGTCGGTACGTCCGCCGAAACGGATGACAACGGCACCTACACCCTGATCGTCCCGGCCGTGAGAGACATCGACGGAATGCCGATCGAAGGAACCTACACACTCCGCGCGCAGGCCGCCAGCTACCAAGGCTTTCCAAGTGCCATTCGTCCGGCCCTCCCGCTCGACGCCACCACCGCCGACTTGGATGAAGGTACATGGATTATTGAGGATACCCTGACCGTGGTTAAGCTCCTGCCGTTGTTGATCGACACGACCAACCTGGGCTCGATTTCGGGAACGGTAGACGCCGAATCACGGGCGGGCATTCTCGTCATCGCGGATGGCGATTCCGGCGCATTCACCGGATTCACCAACGCCGACGGTGCGTACACGATTTTCAATGTTCCACTGGGCATCTACAGCGTTCGTGGCTACGCCGGCGGCGTCCAGCTCACACCGGCCACTGCAACGCTCAATACCGACGACGACCTTGTGGATATTGACTTGTTGGAGTCCAGTGATCCGCTCGGCACCGTTTCGGGCAGCGTTCAGATCGTGGATCCATCGGGTGCCTCCGCGACCAGTGTGGTCCTCGCCGTTGAAAGCACCTTCGTGGAAAATGCGGCGCGCGGCGAGGTTCCCCCGGGGCTACGCGTGGGCGAGATCACTTCCGGCTTCACCATCAACGGCGTTCCGAACGGTCGTTATGTCGTGCTGGCCGCTTTCGAGAATGACGGCTTGGTACGCGACCCCGATCAAACCATCGGAGGAACCTCAATCGTCCGAATCACTGTTCCCGATCCCGACACGGGAAACATCGTTAACCTGGCGGAAGGGTTCAAGGTCACCGGGGCGCTGGCCGTCGTCATGCCCGGATCCGATGGCCCTGAGGAACTCCCCAACCCTACGCCCGTATTCACCTGGGAAGACGATTCCAGCGAAGATGGGTACGAAATCCGAGTCTTCGACGCATTCGGGACCGAAATATGGAGCAAATTAGATATCGCATCCGTTTCCGGCTCAGAGACCGTCAGCCATACCTACGCGGGTCCGGGACTGATCCCCGGCATGTTCTATCAGTTCCGCGTAACCTCGTTTCGCGACAAGAACGGCGTACGCACCGCCATCAGTACGACGGAAGATCTGAAAGGCGTTTTCCAACTCAGCTTAATGCCGTGACCGCCCGCGGCAGCGCAAGGTAGTCGATTGAGTATCACCCTCAACGAACGGTGACCACGTTTCGGCGTTCAAAATCACGCCGCAGGATCGGTCTACCGTCCTTGAAAATCACCATGCTGCGGTCGTACATGGGAAGGAACATCGCTGGCGGAATGGCTTCTTCGCTGTTGGCAAAGAGCACTGTAACTCCCCCGCCATCCACACCGGGATGCACAGCCGTACACAATACGGCATACCCGGGATCGGAATAGGTCACGCCGTCAAACTCGAAGCATTTGCTTGTGAACCGTACGGGAAACTCGATGGCATCGAGAAACGCGCCCACATAGGAGTCGCGCACGGCCTCGCCGAGAATCAACGCGCATCGTTCCGCGAGCGCGCCGTTTTCGATATCGCCCACCTTCCGCACCACCCGCTCATCTTTTTCAAAGCTGGATTCGAAAACGGACTGTACCTCTTTATATCGCCCCTGCACGCCCCCGTCTGGCAGAACGGTTACGAAGGCCGAGCCCGAGCGCGTGCGGGAAGTGGTCGGAACGATGCCATTTGACGGCACTTTACGAAATATATGGTACTCAGGATCAAGCTCAACCGTTTCCGGGATCACTTCGAGCGGAACCGTCACACGATCAAAGGGCTTGGCGAGCGGAACATTCACATCCAGCGTGCCCTGTGCGTGAGCGATGCGGATCGGAACGTTCAGTTCAAACGACGATTCACCCTGGGATAGATCCACGGTCAGTGAGCGCCGCGGCGCATCGTACCGTGCCCCTTCGATCACCAGCGTCGGCGCACCACCACGGCGAACCCATTGATCGAAGAAACCGGCAAGCGACAACCCACTTTCGTCCTCACAGACTCTTCGAATTTCTTCCCAACTCGCGTGGCGTCCGACGTAATCCCGCGTCAGCGTCCGCATCGCCGACCAGAAAGTCTCCTGCCCCATGACCTGGGCGAGCATGTGAAAGACCATCGCCCCTTTTTGGTAGGCGATCCCGCGGGAACATCCATCATCTTCCCCGAACGTCCCCAGGGGTTTGTCCTTCTCCGGTTTGATCCGACTCAGAAAATGAGAGTAATTGCGACGTTTGCGGCGCGCCTCCTCGGTCTTTCCATCGAGGACGTAACCTTGGTAGTTCGCACCGTAACTCGCCAGCGCCTCGCACCAATCCCCATCGGCGGGATCAACCAAAACGCCGTTCCCCCACCAACAGTGAAGCATTTCGTGATCGATGTACCCGTGCGCTGTCTGGGATCGCTCGCCCATATCAATGACCGCCGAACTCAGCAGCGTGAAGGTCGGGAAGGCAAAACCGCTGCTAAAGAAATTGTCCACGACGGCGAACTCTTTGGCGGGATACGGACCGATCAACGGCTCGTAGCGATCCAAGTTTCGCCGGACGGACTCGAACAGCCCCTCCGCGTGTTTGGCTTGGGTCGGCTTAAGGTAAAGACGAATAACCGTATCGCCGTGCATCGCTTCGTGTATCTCGTGCGGACCACCGACCAGCACCATCCCATCAAGTGGATAGGGACTGTGCCAGGTCAACCGACCGGTCGATTCCGTCGTCGCCACATCGCGCTCACCTGACGCCACAAGCTCCAGACCCTCTACGCGATTAGCGATCAAAACAAAGTCAGAGAGCGGTGCATCTTTGTCGTCTCCGGTCGACGGCTGTGGATACCAATAACCTCCCGCCAGATAAATGCCATCCGATGAAACATGGGCGTGCATCCTCATATTGTGAATCTGCCCAGCGACTTCGCCGGCGGACACGTCCTGCTCCAACTTGCCCTCGTAATCCACGAACAAAGAAAATCGTTCGGCCGGCCGCGTGAGTTCGACTCTATGCAGGTGCGTCTTGGGACCGACCTCGGGATCCGGCTCGCTCGGTCGCCATCCAACGTACGTCCCCTCCGCGCCGCTGATGTCGATGTTGGTCACCTGCAATTCCGAATGCAACTTCAAGTTGACGACCATGGAACGCCCCGGTTTGAGGTCGGCGGGATTGGTCAGCGCCATGTCCAGCACCGCTCGCCCCACCAATCGATGCTCAGGGGGATCAAGGTCCACTTCAATGCGGTAGCGCTGGGCGGTGGCCCGAATCGACGGGTGACTCGCACATCCGGCGGTGGACACAAGTGTGATCATTCCAAAGCACATGGCCATTGCCCATCCAAGGGGTCGAAGTGTAATTGGCTTGTTCATAGGCTTCGGTTCCTTTTCCCGCAGAATCGATTGTTACGGCTCCTGGCGAGCCGATTCTATTTGAGATGTGGTAGCGGAATTAGAGAATCACGCAAGACCTGCGGGATCGGAGCCGCTCGATGAGACCGCCAACCATGAAAAACTGTTGCACTTGCTGCTTGTTCGTCGAACGAACTAGAGTATACTAGCGGTTTCCGGTGCGTAGCGGCGGTACGAGCGGCGAAATTACAGCCGAACTACGGACGTGAGGTCTGGTAGATGAAACGGCAATCGGCACGGACGGTTGCCGATGGTGAGGACAGTATGTCGAAGGTTGGTGCTATTGAAGCTGAGGGCGTCGTTACGGCGGCGCTTCCCAATGCGATGTTTCGCGTGGAAGTAAAAATCGAGGGCGAAAGCCACAATGTGCTCGCGACGATCTCAGGAAAAATGCGAAAATATTATATCCGCATCCTCCCCGGCGACACCGTCCTGGTGGAGATCTCGCCGTACGACGTTTCCCGAGGACGCATCACCTACCGCCGCTAGCCGCGACCCGATCCACGCGACGACTCTTTGCTCCTCTCGCCGGAAACTTGGATCGGTTTTTTCGCTTTGATACTTCAACTTCGACAACATCGTTTCGACACGTCGACCGGTCCGCTGGTCATGGCCATCCTGAACGTTACCCCGGATTCGTTCAGCGACGGCAACGCGTACGCGAACGCCCAACAAGCTGCGAACGCCGCCGATCGAATGATCGATCACGGGGCGGCCATCATTGATGTCGGACCGGAATCCACACGCCCCGGCGCCAACCCCATGCCCGCTTCAGAGCAGATCGGTCGAGCGCTGCCGGTGATCGAGAGGATCCGCGCTCGCCACGACGCCATCGCGATTTCTATTGACACGAGATTGGCATCTGTTGCTCGGGCCGCGCTGGACGCCGGTGCCGACCTGGTCAACGATGTCTCCGCGCTGCGCGATGATGCGGCCATGGTCGACCTGGTGGCCTCGCGCGGCGCGCCGGTCGTTCTCATGCACATGCGCGGTACGCCCGCGGACATGCAGAGAAACGGTGGCCCGGAATACGAAAACGTCGTCGACGAAATCGCTCATTTCTTCGAGGAACGCATCACCTTCGCCACCGCCGCCGGGATTGCTCGTGAACGGATCATCCTCGACCCCGGACTCGGTTTCGGCAAACGCGTCGAACACAATCTCGCGATCCTGCGAAACCTCGATCAATTCGTGCGGCTCGGACAACCCATCCTCGTCGGCGCTTCCAGAAAGTCGTTTATCGGACACGTACTGGATCTGAGTGATCCGGCGGATCGGCTCTCCGGTTCGCTGGCCTGCGCCGTCATTTCCACCCTAGCCGGAGCCGCAATCATCCGCACCCATGATGTTCGTGAGACCAGTCAGGCGGTGGAGATGACCATGGCCATGAGATTGGGCGATCCATCGCCGAGTAATCGCCCTGCTGCGGATTCCCACGGCTAACCCGTGTCGCTTGAGGTATGGTCATGGATGATGCGCCAGCCGTGATCACCTTTTCTAAACACCAGAGAGAACGTTCCGCCAACGGGTTCGTCCCGCCGTAGATGCCAGCGTCCCAAAACCAGCGCAGCCGTCGGCCCAAGCGGCGTGATTTCCAAATCGCTAAACGTCAGAGACCCCATCGCCGCGCGATCAGGATAGCGTTTCCGATAACCATCCAGCGTTGATTCCCACCCACGCGTTACACGCCCGCCCGAACTGAAAGTCAATTCGCCCGATGCGTCGTACGCCTGCATGAACGTCTCAATATCACCGGCGTTCCAGGCGTCGGCTTGCCGCCCGAGAATATGCGGAATCTCCACGGCCATGCGCCCGCCGGCACCCGATACGGCGCATCCGTTCGCGACCATCGTAACTACGATCCCCACACCCCCACCCAACAGGTGCAACCTCTTCATTTCCATTCACCCTTTCCTTTGGTCGAAACCTCCAAAGCACACCTTGAATCTTCTACCCACAGACCGGGCAAGCCACACTTATATACCCTTTGCCCGCGGTCCGCAAATCACCCGAGCATGTTTCTCGGAACTGAACGCTATTCTGTGACAGCACTTGTCACTATGGAGTTTTCTCTAAGCTGTGGTTATCGTTCTCTGCACGTTTCCCGTCCGATGTTTCCCGCGATTGATCACGCACCAGTGCCCCCGCGCTATTGATCGGACGACCCCCATTGAGCTATCGACCCCACCGATAAGCCCCGGTCAGGCAGCGGGTTAAGTAAGTAACTTGCGATGACGATAGCGGAAGGAGTCGAACATAAACGGAACAGCGAATCGATGACAACGGACCATTCCACAGCTTTAGTTCTACACGATGACACCATCCGGCGAAGCCGGATCGCGTCCAACCTCCGCCCACGCGGTCTGAGCATCACCAACAACGCAGGTCCGATCTGGGAACCCGGCAACGCTCCGCAGCGGCCGTTCGCCTGTGCCGTTGTGCAGCTCAGCCGACGCGGCGATGCCACAACGGACCAATCCCTCTCCCGCCTACGCCAACAAATCGGAGGCGCTCGTATCATCGCCCTTACGCCACCCGGTGACGTGGCCACCGCCCGCGATGCCTTTCACGCCGGCGTGTGGGATTGCCTGGAAGACTCGGTGTCCGACGACGAGCTGGCCGATCGAATCTACGAAGCCTGGAAGGGGAACAGCGACCCTCAAGCAAAATCATCCACGGATGAGAATGCCTTGTCGCTGATGACGCACAGTGCCTTTCTTGATGGTTTGACGGGCTTTCGTAGCCAGTGCCATGGCAAACCCGTCTCCATCATCATGCTAGACATCGACCGCTTCAGCGAATGTAACGTGAATTACTCACCCGCGTTTGGCGATCGAGTTCTCGATCGGGTTGGCACGATTCTCAAGAGCGTCTGCCATAGTCGTGTTCTCGTGACGCGCTATGAAGGGGATCGATTTATCGCAGCGTTCCCCAACGCTCGAGCGCCACAAGCCATTCAATTCACGCGCCGCTGCCGATGGGCGCTTGGCGTTCTACCATTCGAGCAAAACAATCGCGAGCTTGACCTTTCGTTCAGCGTGGGCATTGCGGAGAGCTCCGTTGGATTCGTCGAAACCGAGCAGCAACTCATCGAACGCGCCGAGGCCGCGCTCGAAGAGGCCAAACAAAGAGGCTCAAACCAGACGGTCACCTGGAGCGAACTACTCGATACCGACCCATCTTTGGGGAAGACACGGACGACCAGGACCACCGATGCTTCACGGTGGGTGGATCGTTTGCGCCATCATCTTCGCTCAACGTATGTCGAATCCACCATGGCACTCGTCGCCGCCGCCGAAGCCAAAGATCCCTGCACGCAGTCTCATTCGCTCACGGTCGCCGATTATGCGGAAGGGTTTGGGAAACGGATGCGTCTGCCGGCTCGGATGATCGAAGCGCTTCGGGTAGCTGCCCTCCTTCATGACATTGGGAAGATCGGCGTGCCGGATTCCATCCTGACCAAACCGGGCCCGCTCAGCGGCGAGGAATTCGACGTCGTCAAGAAGCACCCGGAGACCGCCCTGGATATCCTGAGCCACGTCAGCTTTCTCACCGACGTCAAGCCGATGATCCTACATCACCACGAACGGTTCGACGGAACGGGATATCCCGCAGGGCTAAAGGGTGATCAAATCCCCATTGGGGCACGGGTGCTCTGCGTCGCGGACGCCGTGGATACCATGCGTTCACCGCGATCTTACAAAAAACCCTACACCCTCGAGAAGATTCGCAACGAGTTGATGACCTGTTCGGGAACGCAATTCGACCCGGTCGTCGCCCAGGTCGCCATTGAGTGGCTCGATGAAACGCCGGCTCTCATTCCCGCCGTGTAGCGCCCCTACCATGGGAGGCGATTCTACGACCCGAGCCGCATGCTTCAGCTTGCGCGAACCGGCGTCCTCGGTGATTCCACGCCCACCGATCGGACATCTTTTCCCGATCGGACAGAGGTGTATTGGGGCATAGGTGCCCCGCCATGGAGACCCAAACGGCTCTGACGGCCTTTCTACCGCGGTGGATCGCCGGACCAACATGCCTATGATTAGTTATTGAACGGCGGCGCAGCGCCGCGATAACGATTCTGGGTTGCGCAAGGAAGGGGTCCGTACCATCGCTATCATCAACCTGATATCACGCCGTGGCGCGACCGCGCGCGGCATGTGCGGTTACCGCGTAGTTGTTGCGATGTTCGTCACATGCGCACTCGCATCGGGCATCACGTCCGAAGCCGGCATACCCTTTACAAATACGGGTGGCAATTCATGCGCGCAGACCACCATCTTATCCGTTCCGGTCGGTCCACCGGGAGCGCCCTTATCCATTGCGACCGTAGGCGACACGTCACTTGCCGATGGATTGGATTGTGACGG
>Ga0214472_10001658_pt1 | contig 24634 bp, 23 predicted proteins | sample RVTome_6_FD_207662 | JGI IMG/M metagenome (GOLD analysis project Ga0214472, IMG submission 207662) | Soil microbial communities from uranium-contaminated site in the Upper Colorado River Basin, Wyoming, United States - RVT140D175 | ecosystem: Environmental > Terrestrial > Soil > Contaminated >...
CGTAGGCCGCGAAACGCTCGGCCTGGCGCGCGCCTGCTTCGGCCACGACGCGCGCCGGGATCCCCACCATGGTGGCGCCCGCCGGCACTTCCTTCACCACCACCGCGTTGGAGCCGATCCGGGCCCCGTCCCCGACGGTGAAGCCGCCGAGCACCTTGGCGCCGGCGCCCACCACCACGCCGCTACCCAGGGTGGGGTGGCGCTTCACGCCCCGGTACAGCGTGGTCCCGCCGAGGGTCACGCCCTGGTAGATGGTGCAGCCGTCGCCGACCTCCGCGGTCTCGCCGATCACGACCCCCATGCCGTGATCGATGAACACGCAGCGGCCGATCTTTGCTCCCGGATGGATCTCGATCCCCGTGAGCCAGCGGCCCATCTGGGAAAGCGCCCGCCCGAGCCAGCGCAAGCGGTGCAGCCAGAGCCAGCGCGCCAGCTTGTGGATGTAGAGAGCGTGCAACCCGGGGTAGCACGTAAGCACCTCCCACCAGCTTCGCGCCGCCGGGTCGCGCTCGAGGATGCAGCCAATGTCGTCACGCAATGTGCTGAACATGGGAGGATTCTACGGGTTTCCGACTAAATCCATCAACTATTCCCGGTTGCCCTTCGCGAGCAGCGCCCTGAGCAGCCCGCGCAGGATGTTCACCTCCTCGCGCTCCAGTGCCGGCACGCGCGAGAACAGCCTGCGCCAGCGCTCGCGCAGCCGCGAGCCCGAGCCGGGGACGAAGAAGCCGCTCGCGGTCGCCGCCTGCTCGAGATGGGCGTACAGGCCTTCGACGTCCTCGAGCGTCGCCAGCCTTTCGCTCCTCGCCGCCGGCACCGCGCCTCCCGAAGCCATCCGCAGCTCGTAGGCGACCACCTGCACCGCCTGCGCGAGATTGAGCGAGCTGAACTGCGGGTTCGCCGGGATGTGGACCAGGAAGCCGCAGGCGAACATCTCCTCGTTGGTGAGCCCGGCGGTCTCGTTGCCGAACACGAAGGCGACCGGGCCTTCCACCTCGACGGCGCGCGCGGCGGCGCTGCGCGCGTCCAGCACCTGCGGCGACCATTCGCGCGGGCGCGCCGACAGCGCGAAGGCGGCGACGCAATCCTTGATGGCTGCTTCGAGGCTTTGGTGGAGGACGGCGCTTTCGAGCACGTCGCCGGCATTGGTCGCCATCCACTGCGCCTCCGGCGCGGGAAAGCGCTGCGGCGCCACCAGGCGCAGGTCGGCGAGCCCCATCGCCTTCATCGCGCGCGCGGCGGCGCCGATGTTGCCGGGATGGCTCGGCCTGCACAGCACGATGCGGAATCGCGTCACGGGACACGTCACGGGACACTAGAATACGCGGCCCATGCATCCCATGCTCAACATCGCGGTGCGCGCCGCGCGCCGCGCGGGCTCGGTCATCAACCGCGCCTCCCTCGACGGCGCCGATCTCCAGGTGCGAGCCAAGCAGGTCAACGATTTCGTCACCCAGGTCGACCGCTCGGCGGAGCAGGCGGTGATCGAGACCATCCGCAAGGCGTATCCCGGCCACGCTTTCCTCGCCGAGGAGTCCGGCGCCTCCGGCCAGGCCGAGTACGAGTGGATCATCGATCCTCTGGACGGCACCACCAACTTCATCCACGGCTTTCCGCAGTACGCGGTGTCGGTCGCGCTGCGACACCGCGGCGCGCTGGCGCACGGCGTGGTGTACGACCCGGCGAGAAACGAGCTGTTCACCGCCTCCAAGGGCCGCGGCGCCTACCTGAACGACCGGCGCATCCGCGTCTCCAGGTGCGCGAAGCTGCAGGACGCGCTCGTCGGCACCGGCTTCCCGTTCAAGGAGCTGGGAAGAGTCGACCTGTATCTCAAGCAGCTGCGCACGCTCATGGCCTCCACCTCCGGCATCCGGCGCGCCGGCGCCGCGGCGCTCGACCTCGCCTACGTCGCCTGCGGCCGGCTCGACGCGTTCTGGGAGATGGGCCTTTCGCCGTGGGACATGGCGGCCGGCACGCTGCTCATCCAGGAGGCCGGCGGGCTGGTCGGCGACCTCGAGGGCGAGCAATCCTTCCTCGCCTCCGGCGACGTGTGCGCGGCGACGCCGAAGGTGTTTCCGGCGCTGCTGGAAGCCTTGTCGGCCGCGTAGTGCGATCGGCGACAGGGGGTAGTAGCCTTTCTACCGGCGGCGCGGTGTAGTCTTCAGTTCCGCTTCAACAACACCGCAAACCAGAAACTTTGAACCGCTCCGACGCCGGCATTTCGTTGCACGAGGCGATCGTCGCCACGACGCCTGAATGCGTGAAGGTGCTCGCGCGCGACGGCACGCTGCTGCAGATGAATTCCTCCGGGCTCGCCATGGTCGGCGCACGCTCGCCGGAGGCGGTGCTCGGCAAGTGCGTCTACGACCTCATCGCGCCCGAGCATCGCGACGCGTTCCGCGCCTTCAACGAGCGCATCTGCCGCGGGGAGAAGGGCTCGCTGGAGTTCGACATCGTCGGCCTGCACGGCAGCCGCCGCCACATGGAGACCCACGCAGCGCCGCTACCGCAGCCGGACGGCACCCTGGCGCAGCTCGCCGTCACGCGCGACATCACCGAGCGCAAGCGCTCGGAGACGGCGTTGCGCGAAAGCGAGCAGCGCTACCGCGCGATCGTCGAGAGCCAGACGGAAATGGTGTGCCGCTTCCGCCCCGATGGAACGATCCTTTTCGTCAACGGCGCCTATGCCCGCGCGCTCGGCGAGACGCCGGAAGCGCTCGAGGGCCGCAGCTTCTGGGACTTCATTGCCGAGTCCGAGCGTCCCGCGGTGCGCGCCATGCTCGATCGCCTGACGCCGGGAGCGCCGGAAGTTCGCATCGAGAACCGCTTCGAGACCTCGGAGGGCGAGCGCTGGACGCTGTGGACCAACCGGGCGCTCGCCTTCGATGCGCAGGGGCGGCTGCTGGAGGCGCAGTCGACCGGGATCGACATCACCGAGCGCAAGCGGGCCGAGGAGGCTCTGCGCGCGAGCGAGGAGCGCTACCGCAGGCTGCTCGGGCTGATGCCCGCGGCCGTCTATACCTGCGAAGCGCCCGCGGGGACCATCACCTTCTACAACGAGCACGCCGCGGCGCTATGGGGCCGGGCGCCGCGCATCGGCGACACCGACGAGTGCTTCTGCGGATCGTTCAGGCTGTGGCGGCCGGACGGCAGTCCGCTGCCGCACGCCGAGACGCCCATGGCCGTCACGCTGCGCGAGGGCCGCGAGTTCCGCAACCGGGAGGTGATCATCGAGCGGCCCGACGGCTCGCGCATCCACGTCCTGGTGAACATCGACCCGCTGCGGGACGCGCGCGGCCGCGTGGTGGGCGCCATCAACGTGTTCCACGACACGACCGCCCTGAAGCAGGCCGAGGAGGCGCTGCGCGAGGCCGATCACCGCAAGGACGAGTTCCTCGCCACGCTGTCTCACGAGCTGAGAACCCCGCTCGCGCCGCTGCGCAACTCGCTGCAGCTGCTTCGCCTCGCAGGCGACGGCGATGCGTCGAGCGCGCCGATCCGCGAGATGATGGAGCGCCAGGTGAATCACCTGGTGCGGCTGGTCGACGACCTGCTGGAGATGTCGCGCATCAGCCGCGGCGCCTTCGAGCTGCGCAGGGAGCACGTCGACGTCGCCGCCGTAATACGCAACGCCGTGGAAACCAGCGAGCCGCTGATCGGGACGGCCGGGCACCGGCTCGTCGTCTCGCTGCCCGACCGACCGCTCTGGCTGCAAGGCGATCCGGTGCGCCTCGCGCAGATACTCGCCAATCTCCTGAACAACGCGGCCAAGTACACCGCGCCGGGCGGCGAGGTCCGGGTGTGGGCGCGGCGCGAGGCCGACGCCGCCGTGATCTCGGTGCGCGACAGCGGCGCCGGAATCGCGCCGGATGCCCTGCCCGGCCTGTTCCGGATGTTCAGCCGCGGGGACCGCGCCAGCCGCTCGAGCCAGGGCGGCCTGGGCATCGGCCTGTCGCTCGCGCGACGGCTCGCCGAGATGCACGGCGGCAGCATCGAGGCCGCGAGCGAAGGGCTGGGCAAGGGCGCCGAGTTCACGGTGCGCCTTCCGCTTTGCGAAAGCCAGCAGCCCGAGCCCTCCGGCGAGGTGCAAAGCGCCGCCGCGCTGTCGCAGAAGCGGATCCTGGTCGTCGACGACAACCGCGACGCCGCGGACAGCCTGAGCATGGTCCTCAAGTTCCTCGGCGCCGACGTACGCGTCGCCCGGGACGGCAGGCAGGCGCTCGACGAGATCCGCACCTACGACCCGGCGGTGGTGCTGCTCGACATCGGCATGCCGGGAATGGACGGCTACGAGGTGGCGCGCCGGATCCGCACGCGCTTTCCCGACCGGCGCACCGCCATCGTCGCGCTAACCGGCTGGGGACAGGAGAACGACCGCCGCCAGGCGCGCGACGCCGGCTTCGACCACCATCTGGTCAAGCCGGCCGAGATCGGCGCGCTGCAGGCGCTGCTCGCCTCGCTCGACGCCAGGCCGTCGAGCTGATTCGGTCCGCGGCTCAAGCCGCGGCGGCGAGGATGCGGCTTGCCAGCGCCGTCGAGCGCAGCCCGTCGGCTCCCGAGGCGTCCGGCTCCTCGTCGCGCTGCACCGCGCGGGCGAAGGCCTCGAACTGCGCCGCGAACAGATCGACCATGGGCAGGACGCGCTCCTCGACGCCGGCGCCGCTCGTGCGCCGCAGCTTTCCGGGAAGGTTCGCGCCGACAGTACCGATCCCGCCAGCGGCTCCGCGCGTTCCCCAGACCTGCACGCTGTTGAGCGGCCAGGCGGCGCGACGCGTCGCGCTCGCGGTTCCCATCACGCCGTTCGCGTATCCCAGGGCGCAGGCGATCGTCTGATCCAGCCCGGTTTCCTTCGACCGATCGACCAGCGCGGCCACGTCGCGCACTTCCGCGCCGGCAAACCAGCCCATCAGGTCGAGCACATGGACGGCCACCGCACCGGTGACGTCCGAGCCGGCGCGCCGGACATCCGCGCGCCAGTTCTGCCAGGGGCCGTACGCCGTGTGCCATTCGCCGCGCACCAGGACCACCTCGCCCAGCTCGCCCGCGTCGATGAGCCTGCGGATCTCGCGATGCACGGGATGGTGGCGCAGGTGAAACCCCAGTCCGAGCTTGACCTTCGCCCGGGCGCAGGCCGCGATCATCGCCCGGCAGTCCGCTTCATCTAGCGCCATCGGCTTTTCCACCAGCACGTGCTTGCCCGCCGCGGCGGCGAGCTCGACCTGCCGCCGGTGCCGGTCGTTCGGGGTGGCGATGAAGACCGCCTCGATCGCCCGGTCGCCGAGCATCGCTTCCAGCGAGGGATAGGCCTGCCCGGCGCCGAGGCGCTGCGCGAACTCCCGCGCCTTCGCCTCGCTGCTTCCCGCCACGCCGTGCAGGCGCTCGGTCGCGCTTGCCGCGAGCGCCGGCGCGATGCGCTGCGCGGCGTGCATGCCGGTGCCGACGATGCCCCATCTCATCGATTCCTCTCCTTCAGAACTTGAGCGCCGTGGTCGCCCCGCCCTCGACCGGCAGGGCGGCGCCGGTGATGAACTGCGACATCGGGCTCGCCAAAAAGAGCATCGCCCACGCGACATCGGCCGGCGTGCACACCCTGCCGAGCGGCGCCGCGCGGCGCATCGCCTCGGCGCGGCGCTCGAGCGCTTCGGCGCCGAGCGCCGCCAGCCGATCGCGCGAGGGCGTCTCGAGCCCGCTCGGGCAGACGCAATTCGCACGGATCCCGTCGCGCGCGTAATCCGCGGCGATCTGGCGCGTGAGCTGCAGCACGCCGGCCTTGGATACGCCGTAGGCCGCCATCGCGGGCAGCGCGAGCAGCGCGCCCTGCGAGGCGACGTTGACGATGGCGCCCGAGCGCTGCGCGATCATCGCGGGCAGCAGCGCCTTGCAGGCGAGAAACACGCCCTTCAGGTTCACCTCCAGAATGCGGTCCCAGTCCGCCTCGCGGGTCTCGTGCGCCCGGCCGGCGCCGGGCGGGTCGATGCCGGCGGTATTGCACAGCACGTCGATGCCGCCCAGGCGCGAGAGCGCTTCCTCGGCCATGCGCTCGCAATCGCCCGCGCGCGTGAGGTCGGCCTGCAGCACGAGCGGCGCCGCGTCGCCTTCGGCCGCGGCGGCGCTTGCCGCGGCACGCCCGGCATCCATGTCGGCGAGCGCGAGCCGCGCCCCGTGGCGCGAGAACAGCGCGCACACCGCGCGCCCGACGTTCGACCCGGCGCCCGTGACCAGCACCCGGCTCGCTTCGAGATGGCGCGGCGTCATGCCATCGCGGCGCCGCCGTCGACGCGCAGCACCTGGCCCGTCACGAACGCCGCGCCCTCCGAGGCGAGAAACAGCACCGCGCCGGTCGCGTCCTCCGCCTGCTGCAGGCGGCGCAGCGCCTGGTCCTCGACGACGCGCGTCATCGCCTCGGGCGAAAACGCGGCGCGCACGCGCTCGGTGGGCGTGAACCCGGGAGCGAGCGCGTTGACCGTGATGCCCCAGGGGCCGAGCTCGCGCGCGAGCGCCGTGGTGAGGCCGATCACCCCGCCCTTGGCCGCGACGTAGGACACCAGGTTGGCGCCGTCACGGTACAGCGCCGCGGTGACGCCGCTCGACACCGAAGTGGAGGAGACGTTGATGATCCGGCCCGAGCGCCGGCGCTTCATCGCCGGAGCCGCGGCGCGGATGCAAAGGAACTGGCTGGTGAGATTCAGGCGCAGCGTGGCCTCCCAGTCGGCGAGCGAGGTCTCGTCGAGCCGGCCCGCGGCGAGCGCGCCGCCGGCATTGTTCACCAGCACGTCGAGCCGCCCGTGGCGCTCGAGGATCGCGTCGAAGGCGCGCGACACGTCGGCTTCGACGCACACATCCGCCGCGAGAGCCTGGACGCCGGCCGCCTCCAGCGCCGGCAGCACGCCGGAGTCGCGGTCCAGCGCCACGACCGCGAACCCGGCTTGCGCCAGCCCGAGCGCGTGCGAGCGGCCCATGCCGCGGCCGCCGCCGGTAACGACGGCCACGCGCCGCTCGCTCACCACCGCCGGCCTAGCGCGGCTTCCAGGGGCCGAATTCCTTGTTCGCCACCTGCAGGCGCTGCAGGTCGAGCACCACCTCGCGGCTCGCGTCGACCGAGACCTTTCCGATCACGCCCACGTAGCCCTTGGTCGCGGCAAGCGCCGCGCGCACCTTGGCCGGGTCGGCGGACTTCGCGCGCCTGATCGCAGCGGCGATCATCATCACCGCGTCGTAGCTGTGCGCCGAGAACTTGCTCGGGGTGGTGTTGTACTTCGCCTGGAAGGACTTGACGAAGTTCTGCACCGTCGGGTTGGGATCGCCCGGGTAGTAGCTCGAGACCAGCAGCAGCCCGTTCGCCGCATCGCCGGCAAGCTTGATCAGCTGCGGGTTGAAGAGCGATGCGCCCGACATGAACGTCGTCTTGAAGCCCATCTCGCGCGACTGCTGCATCAGCAGCGCCGCCTCGACCTGGAACATCGACAGGTACGTGACCTCCGGCGCCGCGGCGCGCAGCTTGGTGATCACCGGCTTGAGGTCCTTGTCGGCGGCGTTGATGTACTCGGTGGCCACGACCTGCGCGCCGTTGGCGCGGCTGCGCTCGCCGAGGAACTTGCTCTGCACGCGGCCGTAGTCGTCGTTGCGCCCGATCAGGGCGACCTTCTTCACCTTCAGCGACTTGACCGCCCAGTCCGCCACCGCATTGGCCTCGAACTCGGCGATCGGCGTGTTGCGGAAAATGTAGTCCCCGGTCTTGGTGATGTCCGGATGCGACGCCGTGGGCGTGAGCATGATGATCCGGGCGCGCTGGTAGATGGGCGCGGCGGCGAGGCAGGCGGTGCTCGAGAACTCGCCCACCACGGCGAGCACCTCGCGCGACGACGCGAACTTCTGCGCCACGTTGGCGGCCTCCTTCGGGTCGCTCTTCGAGTCCTCCACCACGACCTCGAAGCGGTAGCCCGGCACCAGGTTGCCGGCGTTGAGGCGCTCGATCGCGAGCTCCACCCCGCGGCGGAAGTCGGCGCCGTACTGCGCCTGGTCGCCGGTGGTCGGCGCGGAAAGGCCGATTTTCACCGTGGTGCCCTGCGCGGCCGCCAGCAGCGGCGCGCCGGATGCGGCGGCTACGCCGGCCAGGGCCAGCGTCTTGAGAACGGTTCTTCGCAGCTTCATGATCAGCTCCTCGTGTCGTCGGTGCGTGTCGGGGTGCGGCTCAGGCCGCGCGGTTCCACTCGGTGCTCACTTTCACTTTGGCGTCGCGCAGCAGGGCGTGCAGCGGGCACAGCCGCTCGACTTCCTCGCGAAACTTGCCGAGGCGCTCGTCGCTCTCGGAGGTCCGGATGAAGATCTTCTGGATCACCCGGTGATAGTGGTAGGCGATCGGCTCGACCTGCGAGAACAGCTTGCCGGTGCGCTTCATCTCGACGCGGCGCACGTCGTGCACGCCCTCGGCGTCGAACTTGACACCCTGCAGGTCGAACTTCATCTCGCGCTTGAGGATGAACATGATCATCGCGGTGCACGAGTTCAGCGCGCACAGCGTCATCTCGAGCGCGGTCGGCCCGCTGTTCTTGCCGCCCAGCTCGCGCGGCTCGTCGAGGTAGATCGGCGGCAGATCGCGCACGTGGTTCACGCTCTGGTAGCCGCCGAGGTACTCGGTGCTGACGTGGATGCTCTGCAATCGCTCGTTCACCTGCACATCCATCGCCGCGGTCTGGGTGATGTCGGTCATCGCTGTCTCCTTGTCGGGTCGGGTTGTTGGGCGGCCGGCGCGTCGCCGCGGTCGAATATCCAGTCGATCGGGCCGCGCGCGGCGCGCATCTCGGCGCGGCGCTTCGCGCTCGCCGCCTCGTCGATCGCGAGCGCGGCATCGAGCACCACGCCGTAGTCGCGGCTCGCCGCCTCCCGCGAGACCTTGCGATCGAGCACGTCCTCGCCCACCTGCGCGGCCGGCCGCCGCAGCGGATCGCCGTAGCCGCCGCCGCCCGCGGTGATGCACTCGATGCGCTCGCCCGCCTGCATCTTGAAGCGCTGCCGCGCCGGAACCTTGTGCAGCGTGCCGTCGCGGCGGTGCACGATCGTCGACCAGCTCATGCCGGGGCACCCGCCGTGCAGGCCCCAGGGCTGCGTGAAATGCCGGTCGCCGCGGTGCGTCACCTCGGACACGCCCTCGGTCACCTCGATGATCTTCTCCATGCCGAGGCCGCCGCGGGTGCGGCCGGCGCCGCCGGAGTCGGTCTTCAGCCGCATCGAGTGCACGCGCAGCGGGTACTCCATCTCGATCGCCTCGGTGGGCGTGTTCATCATGTTGGTGATGTCGGTCTCGATGTAGTCGACGCCGTCCTGGGCCGGCCGCGCGCCCATGCCGCCGCAGAACAGCTCCAGGTACACGTAGGCGCGGCCGTCGGCGCGCCGCCCGGAAAAGCTCACGCCCTGCATGCTGCTCGACGAGGCGCGCACCTTCTCAGGCGCCGCCTGCGCCAGGCAGCCGAAGATCACGTCGGTCATGCGGCACACCGTCATGGTGCGCGCGTTCACCGCCGCCGGATGGCGCGGGTTCACCACCGTGCCCTCGGGCAGGGTGACGCTCACCGGGCGGAAGCAGCCGGCGTTGTTCGGCAGCGTCGGGTCGGTGACGCAGCGCACGCAGTAGTAGGTGACGCAGGCGGCGTGGGAATAGGCGGCGTTGGCGGCGCCGAGCACCTGCGGATCGGAGCCGGTGAAGTCGACGTGCACGTCGCTGCCCTTGATGGTCATGGTGGCCTGGATCTTCACCTTGCGGTCGAGCACCACGCCGTCGTTGTCGAGCCAGTCGTGGAAGGTGTAGACGCCGTCCGGGATCTCGGCGATGCGCGCCCGGGTGAGCGCCTCGGCCCGGTCCATCAGCTCGCGCACCACCGCCAGCACCTGGTCGGCGCCGTACTCGTCGCACAGCGAGCGGAAACGCTCGGCGCCGGTGCGCACCGCCGCGATCTGCGCGCCGAAATCGGCCAGGGTATGCGTCGGGATGCGCACGTTCTTCAGGATGATGCCGAGGACCTGGCGGTTGAACTCGCCCTTCTCCATCAGCTTGACGGGCGGCAGCACCAGGCCCTCCTGGAAGATCTCGGTGGCGTCCGGCGGCAGGCTGCCGATCGCCATGCCGCCCATGTCCTGCTGGTGCGCCATGCAGGAGGCGATCGCCACCAGCCGGCCGTTCCAGACCACCGGCATCAGGATGTTGATGTCCGGGATGTGGGTGCCGCCGTCGTAGGGGTCGTTCATGATGTAGACGTCCCCCTCCTGCATGTCCGCCGCCGGGTAGACGCGCAGCACCGACTTCACCGTCGCCGCCAGCACGCCGAGATGCTGCGGCAGCGCCACCGACTGCGCCATGGTCTCGCCCTCTGGGGTAAAGAGCGCGCAGGAGCAGTCCGCGCCCTCCTTGATCACCACCGAGAACGCGCTGCGGATCAGCGCCGACTCCATCTCCTGCGCGATCACGTCGAGCCGGTTCCTCACCACTTCGAGCGTCACCGGGTCGATTGCCCCGGCGCCGACTTCGCGTTCGCCCACCTTGCCCATGCGCGCTCCTATCTCTTCTGCGTGCGCCGCGGGAAGTCGAGCCTGCCCGCGGAAAAGCCGTTGTCCACCACGATCGTATCCCCGGTAATGGCCCCCGCCTGCTCCGAAGCGAGGAACAGCACCGCCGCGGCAACCTCGCGCGGCTCGACGACGCTGCGCAAGGGCGTATTGGCGACGTAGAACTCGGCGACGCGCCGGAAATCCGCGTCGAGCGGCTCGGGCCTGGAGACCAGGCCCGGAGCGACCGCGTTCACCGTGATGCCGTGCGCGCCGTATTCCAGGGCGAACGAGCGCGTCAGCATCTCGAGCGCCGCCTTCGACGCCGAGTACAGCGCCGCGTTCGGCCGAGTGTACCGGTAGTTGCCCGAGGTGATGTTGACGATGCGCCCCGCGATGCCGGCGGCGGCCATCCTGCCGGCCGCCCACTGGCTCGCGAAGAAGGCCGCGCGCACGTTGAGGTCCATCACCGCGTCGTACTCCTGCGTGCCCACCTCGGCGATGGCGCGGTTGAAGTTCACGCCGGCGCAGTTCACCAGCACCGCGATGGCGCCGAGCGCCGCCGCGGCCTCCTCGAGCATGCGGTGCAGCGCCTGAACGTCGCGCAGGTCCGCGGTCAGCACCCGCGCCGCCTCGCCCTGCCCCGCCAGCGCGGCGCGCGCCCGGGCGGCGCCGGCGGCGGACGAGCCCGCGACGGCGACGCGCGCGCCCCGCGCCAGGAACCCCGCCGCGATGGCGAGGCCGATCGCCCCGGTGCCGCCGGTCACCACCACCGCACCCTGGCTCCAGGGCTCAGCCACGCGGGCCCATCTCCAGGATCAGGTTGCCGTGGCGCTCGACGCACGCGCTCTCGCCGGGGAACACGACGGTGGTGGTGTCGGGCTGCTCGACGATGAACGGGCCGGGCTGAACCACCTCGTGCGGCAGGCGCTCGCGCCGGAACACCGGCACCTCGACGTAGCCGCCGGCCTCCCTGAAATACACCCGGCGCACACCGCTCTGCGCGTCGCGCCACGATCGCCCGGGTGCCGGGGGCGTCAGCTCCGGGCGCGGCATCGGCGCGACGTGCACGGTGCGCAGGTTGACGAACTCGACCGCCGCCTCGCGGTTGTGCTGCTTGTAGACGCGCTGGTGCATGCCGTGGAAGTCCTCGAGCAGGCGCCCGAGCGCGCCGGCGTCGATCTCGCCGGAGAGCTCGACCCCCAGCTCGTAGGACTGGCCGAGGTAGCGCATGTCGGCGAAGCGCCGCACCGTGAAGCGTCCCGGAGCGACGCGATCGCGCCGCATGTCCTCCTCGCCGAGCGCCTCCAGGCCGCGGAACGCAGCCTCGAGGTCGGCGGGTCGCACCGCCGCGACCGGGCGTGCGAACGACATCGCGTGGTCGTGCTCGATGTTCGAGACCAGCAGGCCGTAGGCCGACAGCACCCCCGGCGCCAGCGGCACGATCACGCGCGGAATGCCGAGCATGCGCGCGAGCGGCCCGCCGTGCAGCGGCCCTGCGCCGCCCAGCACCATCAGCGCGAACTCCCGCGGGTCGTAGCCGCGCGCCACGGTGAGCAGGCGGATCTCGTCCGCCATGTGGTTGTTGAGGATGGTGTGGATGCCGGCCGCGGCTTCGACCTTGGTCATGCCGAGCTTGGCCGCGAGCGCCTCCAGCGCGCGATGCGCCGCCGCCGGGTCGAGCGCCACGTCGCCGCCGGCGAAATACTCGACGTTGAGATAGCCGAGCACCACGCTCGCGTCGGTGACCGTCGGCTCGGTGCCGCCGGCGCCGTAGCACACCGGGCCCGGGACCGCCCCCGCGCTGTGCGGGCCGACGTGCAGGCTCCCCGCCTCGTCGCGCCAGGCGATGCTGCCGCCGCCGGCGCCGATGCTGCTCACCTCGATCATGGGGATGCGGATCGGGTACTTGAGCACCCTGCCCTCGGTCGAGGTGAGCGGCTTGCCGTCCGCGATCACCCCGATGTCGGCCGTCGTGCCGCCGATGTCGTTCGAGATCAGGTTGTTCTCGCCGCACATCTCGCCGACCAGGCGGGCGGCGATCACCCCGGCGGCGGGCCCCGAGCGCAGCAGGCTCACCGGCCGCTCGATCGCCGAGGCGGCGCTGGCGATGCCGCCGCGCGACTGCATCACCTCGAGCCGCGCCGGCACGCCCTCGCGCTCGAGCTCGCGCTCCAGGGACCGGATGTAGCTCGACACCTTGGGCCTCAGGTAGGCGTCGAAGGTCGTGACCAGCGTGCGCTCGTACTCGCGGAACGTCGGGTCGATCGACGAGGACACCGACACCGCAAGCCCGGGGAACTCGGCCTCGATGATCTCCCGGGTGCGCTGCTCGTGCGCCGGGTTGAGGAACGAGAAGAGGTAGCACACCGATACGGCGCCGACCCGGTGGACGTCGCGCAGCTCGCGCACCGCGGCGCGCACCGACGCCTCGTCGAGCGGCACCAGCACGTTGCCGCTGCTGTCGACGCGCTCGCGCACGCCGTAGCGGCGGCGCCGCGGGGCGAGGAACACCGGCGTCTCCGGCTCGATGAACAGGTTGTAGAGCTCCGAGCGCTTCTGCCGGCCGACCGCGAGCACGTCCTCGAAGCCCTCGGTCGTCAGCAGGCCGGTGCGCGCGCCCTTGCGCTCGACCACCGCGTTGGTCGCCACCGTGGTGCCGTGGATGAAGCGCTCGACGGCCTGGTTGGCGAGACCCGCCATGGCGAGGATGCGGCGCAGGCCGCTCACTACCCCCTGCGCCGGGTCGGCAGGGGTGGTTGGCACCTTGACGAGCAGCAGCCTGCCGCGGGTCGTGGCGCCCACGACATCGGTGAAGGTACCGCCCACATCGATCGCGATCGACAGCTTTTCCGGCATCGTCTTTCGGTTCCTATCCCAGGTAAGCGCGCATCACCTGCTCGTCCTCGAGCAGCTCCGCGGCGCGGCCTTCGAGCACCACGCGCCCGGTCTGCAGCACGTAGCCGTAGCTCGCGGTGCGCAGCGCCATGAAGGCATTCTGCTCGACCAGCAGCACCGCGGTGCCGGACCGGTTGATGGCGCGGATCGCCTCGAACACCGTCTGCACCATGATCGGCGCGAGTCCGAGAGAAGGCTCGTCGAGCAGCAGCACCTTCGGCTCGGCCATCAGCGCGCGGCCGATGGCGAGCATCTGCTGCTCGCCGCCCGAAAGCGTGCCGGCGAGCTGCCCGCGGCGCTCCGCGAGCCGCGGGAACAGCCCGAACACCCGCTCCAGCCCCCGGTCGGCGCGGTCCTGCAGCCCCCGCCCGTACGCGCCCAGGTTGAGGTTCTCGAGCACCGAAAGCCCGGCGAACACCCGCCGGCCCTCCGGGCACTGGACCACCCCGAGGCGGGCGATCTCGTGCGCCCTCTTGCCCAGCAGCGACGCGCCTTCGTAGCGCACATCGCCCGCGGCCGGCTGCAGCTCGCCCGAGAGCGCGCGGATGGTGGTGCTCTTGCCGGCGCCGTTGGCGCCGACGATGGCGACCAGCTGGCCGGCGTCGAGCCGGATGGAGACCCCCTTCACCGCCTCGATCGGGCCGTAGCTCACCCTGAGGTCCTCGGCCTCGAGGATCATGCGGCCGCCTCCGAGCCGAGGTAGGCCTCGATCACGCGCGGGTCGCGCTGGACTTCCGCCGGCGTGCCCTGGGCGATCTTGCGCCCCTGGTCCATCACCACCACGCGGTCGGAGATGTCCATCACCACGTTCATGTGGTGCTCGACCAGCAGGATGGTCTTGCCGAGCTCGTCACGCATGCGCCGGATGAGCGCGTTCAGCTCCTCGATCTCGGCCGGGTTCATGCCGGCGGCCGGCTCGTCGAGCATCATCAGGCGCGGCTGGGCGGCGAGCGCGCGCGCGATCTCGACGCGGCGCTGGTCGCCGTAGGGAAGCTGCCGCGCGAGCAGCCCGGCCACGTCGACCAGCCCGAGCAGGCGCAGCAGCTCCTCGGCCGCCGCGTGCAGGCGCCGCTCCTCGCCGCGCTGCGACGGCAGCCGCAGCAGCGCGGCGAGCAGGCTCGAGCGGTTGGAGAGCGTCAGCCCGACCAGCACGTTGTCGCGCACCGTGAGGTTCGGGAAGATGCGCAGGTTCTGGAACGTGCGGCCGATGCCCAGGGCGCAGACGCGGTGCGACGGCAGGCCGCGCAGGTCCTGCCCGGCGAAGCGGATCGCGCCGGCGCTCGGCGGGTAGATGCCGGTGATGACGTTGAACGCGGTGGTCTTGCCCGCGCCGTTGGGCCCGATCAGGCTCACGATCTCGCCCTCGAGCACCTCGAAGTTCAGCCCCTCGACCGCGCGCAGGCCGCCGAACCGGCGATCGAGCCCCTCCACCTCGAGCAGCGCCCCGCTCATCGCCGCACCTCGGCGGGGGTGCGCCCCGCGGCCGGGGCTTGCGCCGCGCGGCGCGCGGCGCGCGCGGCGCTGAAGCCGAGCAGGCCCTGGGGCCGGAACAGCACCACCAGCAGCATCGCCAGGCCGTAGACCGCCTGGCGGTAGTCGGAGGCGAAGCGCAGCAGCTCCGGCAGCCCGGCGAGCACCGCGCCGCCGAGGATCGCGCCCGGGATGCTGCCCAGGCCGCCCAGCACCACCATGGCGAGGATGCCGATCGACTCCATGATGTTGAAGCTGTCCGGGCTGATGAAGGTGACGAAGTGCGCCCAGAAGCTGCCGCAGGCGCCGGCGATCGCCGCGGCGACGCCGAAGCCGACCATCTTCAGCACCCGCGCGTCGACGCCGACGCTTGCCGCGCCGAGCTCGTCGTCGCGCATGGCGCGCATCGCCCGGCCGAAGGCCGAATCCATCATGTGGACCACCACCAGCGTCGACACCAGCAGGATGGCGAGGATCAGGTAGTAGTAGCCGACGCCGTCGACCTCGATGCCGAACAGCGACGGCTGCGGGATCGCGCGGATGCCCATCGGCCCGCGCGTGACGTCGATCCAGTTCAGCATCACCACCGAGATGGCGCCGCCCAGGCCGAGCGTACCCATCGCCACGTAGTGGCCGCGCAGCCGCATCACCGGCGCGGCGAACGCCATGCCGAACAGGCCGGTCAGCGCGATCGCGGAGAGGAACGAGGCCCAGAACGGCCAGCCGGCCTGCGTCGCGAGCAGCGCCGAGGCATAGGCGCCGAAGCCGTAGAACGCCGCGTGCGCGAGCGAGATGATGCCGGCGAAGCCGGCGACGATGTTGAGGCTGAGCGCGAGCGTGCCGTAGAGCAGCATCACCGTCAGGATGCGTCGCGCGTAGGTGTCGGTGACCACGAGCGGCAGCAGCACGAGCGCAGCTAAAAGCAGCCACAAGCCGGGACGCCTGAAGTCGAGCCGGGGGATCGGCGGCAGCGGCAGCACGTTGAGGCTCGGGCGCTCGACCTTCTCGAGCTGGCGATGGCCGAGCAGCCCGGTCGGCTTGAACAGCAGCACGGTCACCAGCATGGCGAATGCGATGCCGTCGCGCCAGGCCGACGAGACGTAGACGCTGCCCGCGGACTCCGCGATGCCAAGCACCAGCCCGCCGATGATCGCGCCGGTCATCACCTCCATGCCGCCGAGCACCGAGGCGGCGAAGGCCTTGAGCATCGCCGCCGAGCCCATGGTCGGATGCACCGCGTTGTAGAGCGCCGCGCCGAGGATCCCGGCGATGCCGCCGAGCGCCGAGGAGATGCAGAAGGTGACCAGGATCATGCGGTCGACGTTGAGGCCGAGCAGCGCCGCGGTGCGCCGGTCCTCCGACACCGCGCGCACCGCGGTGCCGAAGTGCGTGCGGTGCAGGAACATGTGCAGCACGCCGATCGACACCACGGTGACCCCCATGGTGATCAGCTCCCACACCGTCACCGTGGTGCCGCCGAAGTGGAACGGCTCGTGCGACACCGGGGTCGGGAACGGCTGGGTTTCCGGACCGAACACGAACTGCAGGCCGTTCTCGAGGAAGATGCCGATGCCGAGCGTGGTGATGAGCGGCATCAGCAGCGGCGCGTCGCGCAGCGGGCGCACCGCCACGCGCTCGATCAGCCAGCCGACGAGGTAGGCGCCGCCGGTGGCGAGGGCGAAAGCGACGACGATGTTGAGGCCGAGCGTCTTCATGAACACCAGGGCGAGGAACGCGCCGATGCCCAGCGCCGCGCCGTGGCCGAAGTTGATGATGTTGAGCACCCCGAACACGAGCGAAACGCCGACCGCGGCGAGCGCGTAAGTGCCGCCGACGGCCAGACCGGTCACGATGACCTGCGGGAGTAGCTCCATCCGGGATATCGTTCAGCGACGCGCCACCGCGTCGTCTTTCCGCGATGATACCCGGGAGCGGTTCACCACCATCCGGTCGTGAAGGCGCTCGACCGCGCGGCTGCCCGTGTGCACGAACAGGAACGGCAGCAGCGCGTGCAGCAGGCAGGCGCATCCGGCCCGCAGCAGCGTCAACGCGAAGCCCGCCGCCGCCCTGAGATGCTCGCCGTAGGTTTCCCCGACCGAGGCCGGATGCTCCGTGAACAGGCGCCTGAGGAGCGACATCGAGGTTCCCGGGTTTCGTTATGTGATCCGCGGCGGGGCCGCCCGAGCATACGTCGCCCGGCTAGGAATTTTCTTCACATTTTTCTATGATAGACAGTCCTCCATAGAAAAATCTTCACCGGATCGCGTTTTGGGAAAAATCGACGCAACCGACCGCCGCATCCTCGCTCTGCTGCAGGAGGACGCCTCCATGCCCATAAGCGACATCGCCGCCCGGGTGCACCTGTCGGTGACCGCGTGCTGGAAGCGCGTGCGCAACCTCGAGGAGAGCGGCATCATCCGGCGGCGCGTCGCGCTGCTCGATGCGGCGCGGCTGAACGTCGGCGTGACGGTGTTCGTCGCCGTCAAGACCAGCCAGCACAACGCCGCCTGGCTCGAGCGCTTCGCCCGCGCGGTGAGCGAGATTCCCGAGGTGGTCGAGTTCTACCGCATGAGCGGCGAGGTCGACTACCTGCTGCGGGTCGTGGTGCCCGACATCGCAGGCTACGACGCGGTCTACAAGCGGCTGATCCGCTCGGTCGAGATGTTCGACGTCAGCTCGAGCTTCGCCATGGAGCAGATCAAGTACACCACCGCTTTGCCGCTCGACTACGCCAGCGGACGCTGACGACCTCGACGTACGTCACCTGAGGTGCTAGAGTGACATACATGGAGAAAACCCAGGTCTATCTGCGCAAGGAAGAGCTCGCCGCCCTGCGCAAAGCGGCCGCCCGCTCGGGCCGGAGCATCGCCGAGCTGGTGCGAGAGGCGATCCGCAAGGTCGTTTTGAAGCCGGAAACCACCGGGCCGGTCGCAATCTGGGACGGGGTGCCGAAGCGTCCTTCCATCGACCACGACAGCGTGCACGACGAGCCCTGATGCGGCAGGGCGAGGCCGCCTTCGTCGACAGCGGGGCCTGGATCGCCCTTGCGCTTTCCCGCGATCCGCTGCACGGGCAGGCACGCGAGCGGTGGGATAGCCTGCACGCGGCCGGCTCGAAGCTCCACACGTCTGTCCCGGTTGTGATCGAGACGTTCACATTCCTCGAGCGCAACGCCAACCGGGACGTCGCGCTCGCATGGAAAGAGTCGGTCTACAGGCGCGGCACGGTCAGGATCCTGCCGTGCGAGCTGCGCGATCTCGAGCAATGCTGGGATTACTTCCGGCGCGCGGACCTGCACAAGCTCTCGGCTGTCGATGCGACGAGCTTCGTCATCATGAGGCGCGCACGCATCCGGATCGCCTTCACGTTCGATCATCACTTCTCGATCGTTGGATTCAGGCTGCTGGCATGACAACCGTGTGTTCGATCCTCGCCCCGCGCAGCGAAACAACGCGCAGGACCGGCCGATAATCCTGCATCATCCCAGTTACTCATCGCTGGAGGCCACATCATGTCGAAAGAGCTCCTTGCGAAGGAAGCGAAGGAAAGAGAGATCCTGCGCATGCATGCCGTGCCGGGGAAGATCGTCGCGGAGTTCGTGATCCCGGCGAAGGAGTACGCCGGGCTCACCCTGAAGCAGGGCCGGACGCTGCGCTTCGTCGACATGGAGGGCAAGCAGGTGCCCGACGTGGTGTGCTTCAACGAGCGCGACCTCAGCGAAGAGCTCAACCTGGGCAACAGCCTGCTGATCAACAAGCGGCGCGAGCTGGTCAAGGGCGACGTGCTCTATTCGGTGATCTGCAACCCGATGATGACCATCACCGGCTATTCGAACGAGCTGAGCTACTCGTACGGCCCGATGTGCAGCGAGGAAGTGAACCGCATCCGCTACGGCGTCGCCGGCACGCGCAACTGCCGCGACAACTTCGCCATGGCGCTCAAGGGCTGGGGCTTCACCGCGCGCACCATCCCGAACGCCTTCGTGCCGTTCATGCGGGTCGAGGTCGACGGCCACGGCCGCATGGAGATCCTCGAGCCCACCAGCAAGCCGGGCGACTACTACGACCTGCGGGCCGAGATGGACCTGGTGGTGGGCATCTCGAACTGCCCGCAGGAGCGCAATCCCTGCAACGGCTGGCAGCCGACCCCGATGGGGGTCGTGATCTACGAGGCCTGAACCGCGAGACCTCTGCGCTCCGGGCGGATGCCGAGCTCGGTCACGCGCTCCTGGGTGTAGAGGTCGTTCCAGTTGGTCCAGGCCCGGTCGGTCACCTGGTAGGTGTCGTAGCCGCGCGCGGGCACCTCGAGGCGCTTGCCCGCGATGTGCACGTGCCGGATGCGGCTCTTGTCCTGCAGGATCGACACGTCCTCGAGCGGCGAGCCGGCCAGCGCGATGAAGTCGGCGGCGCGCCCGGGCGCCAGCACCCCGAGCGAGTCGCCCTTCGCCATGAAGCCGGCCGTGACCGCGGTCGCCGCGCGCAGCGCCGCGGCCGGCGTGAAGCCGAGGTCGTTGACGAAGATCTCGATCTCGCGGGCATGCCACTCGCCGTAGGGGGTGACGGCGAAGCCAGAATCGCTGCCGGTCATCATCGGGATCCCCGCCTGGCGGGCCTTGCGCAGGTTCTCGCATGCCGTCTCGTACTCGCGCTGCACGTCGCCGATGCGGCCCTTGAGGTAGGCGGGCTCGGCAGGCCGGGTGAAATCGACGATGTTGCGCGGGAAGGTGAGGGTCGGGCCGATGGCGCTGCCGCTCTCGAGCATCGCGTCGATGCATTCCTGGTCGAGGTAGTAGGCGTGGAAGATCAGGTCCACGCCGGCGCGCGCGGCGTACAGGGTGGCCTCCCTGCCGCGGGCGTGCACCACCACCTTGCGCCCGAGGCGGTGCGCCTCGGTGACGATGGCGCCGATCTCGTCCTGGTTGAAGGCGGCGATGAGCTCGCCGTCCGGCCGGCGCTGCACGCCGTCGAGCGCCACCTTGATGCAGTCGACGCCGTTCTTCACCTGGACGCGGATCTCCTCTATGGCCTCGTCGCGGCTGGTCACCAGCCGCCCGATCGAGGTGTCGGGCACCCCGATCCAGGTCGGATACCAGTCGGTGAGCCCCTGGCGCGTGGTGAGGTAGCGGCCGGCCGCGGTGACCCGCGGGCCGTCGAACAGCCCGTAGTCGATGGCATTGCGCACCGAAAGGCTGATCTGCCCGGCGTCGCCGGGCGCGCAGATCGAGGTGTAGCCCGCCGCCAGGCATTTCTGGGCGAAGAACAGGCCGCGGATGGCGCGGAACTCCATCGGCTGGTAGAGATCGATGTCCTCCTCGGTCTTGGCGTTGCCGTAGGCGAGGTGGGTATGCACGTCGTGCAGTCCCGGCATGACGAAGAGCTCGCCGTAGTCGAGGACGCTGTCCGCCTGGCCGGGCCGCGGCGCGCCCCCGGCCGGCCCGACGTAGGCGATCCGGCCGGCATCGTCGACGATCAGGGTCTGGTTGCTGCGCTCGGCGTCCTCGTTCCCGGTGAAAAGGCCGCCGCATCTCACATGGATCGCCATCGTTTTTCCTTCCTCAATAGAGCAGCCGAGGCAGCCAGAGCGCAAGCTGCGGGAAGGCGATCAGGATCGCGACCATCAGGATCATCACCGCCAGGAACGGAAGCACCGAGCGCGCGATGCGCAGGATCGAGAACTGCGGCAGCACGCCGTGCATCGTGAACAGATTCAGCCCGAAGGGCGGCGTGACCAGGCCGATCTCGGCGAGCAGCACGAAGGTCACGCCCCACCACACCGGGTCGTAGCCGAGCTTGAGGACCACCGGCATCACGAACGACAGCGTGAGCAGCATCATGGCGAGCGAGTCGAAGAACATGCCGAGCACCAGGTACAGCACGACGATGCATACCATGGTGCCGTACCTGCCCAAGCCCAGGTCGAGGACCGCCCCCGAGATTTTGGCCGTCGCCCCCAGGTCCTGGAACACGAAGGAAAGCAGGCGCGCGGCGAAGATGATGAACGCGATCATGGCGGTGAGCTTCACCGCGGCGAGCATGGCGTTGCGCACCATGCGGTAGCTCAGGGCGCCGTAGTACCAGGCCATCGCGAGCGCGAGCACCGCTCCCAATGCGGAGGCCTCGGTGGGCGTCATCAGGCCGCCGAAGATCGAGCCGAGAACGACGACGATGACCGAGAGCCACGGCAGGATGTCCTTGATCGCCGCCATGCGCTCGCGCCACGACGAAGGCGTGGAGGGCGGCGCGAGCTCCGGCCGCAGCCAGACCATGACCACCACCGTGAGCAGCAGCAGCAGCATCAGCAGCGCGCCCGGGATCATCGCCGCGGCGAAGAGCTGCGCCACCGACACGTTCTCCCAGGAGCCGTAGACGATCAGGATCAGGCTCGGCGGCACCAGCACGCCGAGCGTGCCGCCGACCGCGATCACGCCGAGCGAGAGATTCGGGTTGTAGCGGCGCCGCTCCATCTCGGGATACGCGATCATGCTGAAGGTGGCCGCGGCGGCCACGCTCGAGCCGGAGATCGCGCCGAACACGCCGTTGGCGGCGATCACCACCGAGGCGAGCCCGCCCGAAAGCCAGCCGAGCCACTTGTCGAGCGCACCGAACAGCAGGTTCACCGCGCCGCTGGCGGAGAACACGGCGCCCATGAAGATGAAAAGCGGCATGGCGAGCAGCGTGAAGGAGTTGAGCGACTCCCACGCCGCCCAGGCCATCTGCACCAGCGGCTTGTCGACCGCGAACACCAGCCCGACCGCGGCCGTGAGGCCCATCGCAACGCCGATCTCGAGGCCGAAGGCGAGCAGCAGGAGAAGCCCGCCCATCAAGAGGGCGGTGGCAAGCTCCGGGCTCATGCTAGAGCTCCCGGGCGCCCGGCTGGTCAGCGCCTCGGCCCGGGCTCAGGTGCCGCCCTCCCCTCGCCAGCACGCCGAGCAGCACGAGCGCGTACAGCGTGAAACCTGCCGGGATGGCGAGCTGCGGCCACTTCAGCGGCACCATGAGCAGCGAGTTCGAGCGCATGTTGCGCGCGAACGAGTCGGCGAGGAACTGCCAGCTCACCCAGGCGGCGACCGCGACGAAGGCGAGCGCGAGCGCCAGCGTGACGAGCCGCAGGGCGCGGGCCGTGGGCCGCTTCAGGCCGTCCACCAGGAAGGTGATGCGGATGTGGCCCCCCTCCATGGCGCAGTAGGCGAGGCCGAGGAAGCTGATCGCGACCAGGGCGTAGCCGCCGAACTCGTCGGACAGGATCAGCGGGTTTCTCAGGAGGTAGCGCGACACCACCTCGGCCATGGTGAGCGCGATGATGCCGAGAAGCACGAGGCCGGCGAGGTAGCCGGCCCCGTACGCGAGCTTCCCGACGAGCTGCGCGAGCTTGTGCAACGCGCGCTACTTGGACGCCATGCCCTTGATGAAACCGACCGAGGGACCCCTGGCGTGCCCGGAGGCGATGCGCAGCACCTCCTTGGCATGCGGCCCGGCAGTGTCGAGCCATTCCTTCACCACCGGCTGCATCAGCCCCATGGCCTTGCTCACCTCGGCTTCGTCGGGGGTGATCATCTCGGTCTTGCTCGAGCGGATCCACAGCGTATACGAGATGTCCATCTGCTCGAGGGCGATCGGCATCTCCCGCGTGAGCTGGGCGGCTGCCCGCAGCAGGCCGTCCTTCTGCGCCTGCGGCAGTGCGTCCCAGGTCTTGAAGTTGACCGCGATGATCTGGCCGAAGATCGGGGTGATCGGCCAGATGGAAACGTACCTCGCGAGCTGCGTCAGGCCGCGCTCCGCGCCGAAGCTCTTGCTGGTCGTGATCGCGTCGACCGTGCCGCGGCTGAGCGCCTGCTCGATCTCGGCCATCGACAGCGTGAGCGGGCTGCCGCCGAGCTCGCGCAAGGCGGATGTCTGGGTGCGGCCCGAGGCGCGCATCTTCACGCCCTTGAAGTCGGCGAGCGTGCGCACCGGCTTGCTGCCCCACAGCGCGTTGTTCGCCAGGCTGATCGCCGCGCCGATCACCTTGAACCCGGCCGGGCGGGAGTACTTGTCCAGCACCGCCATCATCCGGGGATCGAGCAGCGCATTGCCGAACTCGGTCGCCCCGTCGGGCATCGCGGAAAACAGGCCCGGGATGCCGCCGAAGTCGAGCAGCGGGTAGGTGCCGCTCGCCGCCGGGATCGACTGGGTCCCCATCATCACGCGGCCATCGCCGATGGCATAGGCCGAATCCATCAGCCCGAAGAGCTTGTCCTTGATGTCGAGCTTCACCGCGCCGTTGGTGTGCTGGGCGACGAGCTGCTCGAAGCGCCCGCCCGGGCGGAACGGCCATACCAGGATGTTCGCCCTGCCGTAGGCGCCCTCCCAGTTGAACGTTAGCGTAGTGGACTGCGCCTGAGCCGCCGGCATCGCGAATACCGAGCATGCCGCCGCGACGAGCGCGATGCCGATGTTGGTGGCTTTCATGACCCCCTCCTTTAAACGTGGCAAGGACGGAAAGGTAAAGGACAATCCGGCCTCGATCAACAAGAACGACTGTTAGTATTCCAGCAATGTTCGTCGGAAAATCGGTTCCGCGGCGGGAAGACGCGCGCCTGCTCGCCGGCAAGGGGCAGTACGTCGCCGATCTCGAGCTGCCCGGAATGCTGCATGCGGCTTTCGTACGCAGCCCGGTGGCGCACGCTCGCATCCGCTCGCTCGACACCTCGCGCGCAGCCGCGGCGCCGGGCGTGGTGCGGGTCCTCGGCGGCGCCGAGCTGCAGCAGGCGCTGCCGCCGGTGCGCGACAACCAGCTGCCGCTGCCCGGCAAGTGGAAGGCGGCGGTCGCGCACCGCATCCTCAACCCCCGCCAGCCGCTGCTCGCGATCGACAAGGCGCGCCACGTGGGCGAGGCGGTGGCGGTCGTGGTGGCCGAATCGCAGCTCGCGGCCGAGGACGCCGCGGAGCTGGTCTCGGTCGACTACGAGGACCTTCCGGCGATCGTCGACCCCCACGCGGCGCTCGAGGAGCGCTCGCCGCTGGTGCACGAGCAGCTCGGCACGAACGAGATCGGCTGGTTCTCGGTGAAAAAGGGCGACGCGGCGCAGGCGCTCTCGGCCGCGCCGCACCGCATCCGGCGCCGCTTCTCGCACCACCGCTACGCCGCGATGCCCATGGAATGCCGCGGGGTGGCGGCGGCGTACGACCTGCGCACCGAAAGCTACACCGTGTGGTCCTCGACGCAGGTAGTTCACTGGGTGCAGCGCGAGATCGCGACCACGCTGGGGGTGGCGGACGCGCGCGTGCGCTGCATCGCGCTCGACGTCGGCGGCGGCTTCGGCGTCAAGGGGCACGTCTATCCCGAGGACATGCTGCTGCCCTTCCTGGCAAGAGCGACCGGCCGCCCGGTGCGCTGGATCGAGACGCGGCGCGAGCACCTCGCCTGCTCCTGCCATTCGCGCGACCAGCACCACGACGCGGAGATCGCCTTCGACGGCGACGGCCGCATTCTCGCTTTGCGCGACCGCTTCGTGGTCGACTGCGGCGCATGGAACCCGCTCGGCGTGGCGGTGGTGTACAACACTGCCGCGCATCTTCCGGGGCCGTACCGCGTTCCCCACCTCGACATCGAAGCGCGCGTAGCGGCCACCAGCAAGGTGCCCAACGCGCCCTATCGCGGCGCCGGGCGGCCGGAAGCGACCCAGGTGATGGAGCGGCTCCTGGACCTCGCGGCGGCCGAGCTCGGCATCGAGCCCGCCGAGATGCGC
>Ga0214472_10001659_pt1 | contig 24629 bp, 26 predicted proteins | sample RVTome_6_FD_207662 | JGI IMG/M metagenome (GOLD analysis project Ga0214472, IMG submission 207662) | Soil microbial communities from uranium-contaminated site in the Upper Colorado River Basin, Wyoming, United States - RVT140D175 | ecosystem: Environmental > Terrestrial > Soil > Contaminated >...
AAAGTTATAAATCTATATTGTTGTATACATCTGCTAATTAAGCTACTCTTAGCTACAATGTACTTTTAGTGTGACAACTATAGATTATTCAGGGACTATAGCTTAAATCCCTAAGAAGACTAAGAGTCTTCTCACCAAAGCCCTTTAGCTCTGAGCATTATGTTTCTAGCACCGTTAACATCACGATCGATAGAAAGCTTACAACTATCACAGTTGTAAATCTTAGAGGAGCCTACATCGTTCAATTCAAAACAACTACCGCATGTTTTACTAGTGTACGACTCATCTACAATTACTACCTTTTTACCGTACTGTTCAGCTTTGTAACGCAGCCTCTGTAGAAATGTAAAGTGACTCAAAGCGTTGGTAGCGAATCTGGTTACTTTAGACAGTTTACCTCCTCTACTAATACATCTCTTGGAACTCTCACAGAAGCTACCAATATAGATAGTATCGAACTGTTTTACTAAGTGCAACGCTGTATTCCAATGTAGTTGTTTGATACTACTTTTTAGAGTAGAGTACACTTTGTTTCTAGCTTTTTCGTACCAACGTACTCTACCTCTACTGTTAGGAGTTCCTTTACGAGAATCTAACGTTTTTAGCTTTTTGTGTACTTTAGCTAGCTTGTCACTTACTCTCTTACCGTACTCTTTTACTCCTCTGGAGCAGTACATAGTTTGAAAGGTTCTAACACCTGGATCTAGAGCGCACTCCTTTCTAGAACCTACAACTTTGAACGTTGGTGTCTGAACTGGAACGTAAAGATATGTTCTACCGCCCTCTACAGTTAGTTTAGACTCTTTTGAACCTACTATGCTAGCAGAGCTTCTCATCTCTCCTAGCTTTGTGATACAAAAGCCATTTACCTTCTTGCTAAAACAGTTTCCTGACACTACTATAGTCTTTGAACTACTCCGCTTGTAACCTACTTTGAAACGTTTTATGTTACGATTACGTAGATTAGCAAAAGCTATTTTAAAAGCTTTACAACACTCTTTCACAGCCTCATGACCAAATACTAAAGGTAGATCGTAAAGGGCTATTAGACGTTTGTAACGAGGTTGTTTCATGATAATAGGAAGTATAGTGAAAAATCTATAGCCTAAGTGTTTGTTCCAGCGAATATACCCTAGAGTATAGTTGTAAATTCTGTTGTAACCCAATCTCCATCTGTTCAACAGTACTCTCTGTGTTCTAGAAGGATACAGTTGTATTTTTCTACAGGTTGTGAGAGTAGACTCTTGAGTCTCTATCTTTACTCTTCTGCGAGTAGTTAGTTTGGAAACATCTATAGGAAACTGAGATAACATGGTTTAGAACACCTATAGATAGTATTAGTTTTAAGTACGTCTGTGAGAAATTCGTCTAACAAAAAAATACAAAGTCCAAACATTTTTACACGAGGCCTCCAATCTGTCTATGATAAGACGGGGGATACGCTTACAGATCTGCGAGTATACAATATATCTTTGTGTTTTGTTCCAATTCGATAGTCTAATAGGTTTAGGTATACGTCCTCTTACTCTAATTCCTTTTTCCTCCTCCTCTTTGGCCAAGAATCAAAGTTTACTGTTATTTAGTAAACTTTGTTTCTGAAGCCTAACTACTATGGCTTCCACCAATCGTGGAACTTCAAGTGAGGTTGTGTTTCACACTCTCTAGCGTGTGCCAACCTATCCTCTTTGATGGCCGTGTCTGAAATGTCAAACTCTGAATAATCGCCTCGAGGAACGTGTTCTTCATAGAGTTTGCTTTCTAGGCGGTCAAGTCCCTGATCAATGGTAAGAGAGTTCGACATTGAGCGATGCACAGTAGTACCGTCTATCCATGGCATATACTCCTCTTTGAAGTGATCTGATGCTTGAGAGCCTATGATATAGTTGTAAATAGGTAGGTTACTCTTCTGTGCAAACACAGCCTTTTTGCACTGTTTACACTCTTCTGACACCGGCAGATCATACACACCTCCGATGAGAGGAGAAGGTATACAGATGTACCTTCTAGGTGTTTTGAACCGGTGGCGATCGTAGAGACCGGTTCTGTGAGAAAGAGCGTGGAACGGAGTTTGATATCTAGGATGTCTGTACAGATCGTATGTGCCTACTCCAAGTAGAGCTGCAGTACCCACTCCCAAAGTACCTAGAGCTACTTTGATGTGATGAGAGTACATACTTTTGCAGTTTTATGTTAAATGCACTCTTAAGAGTGATATAATCGGTGTTTTATCACTTTCAACATAATACTCGTATTATGTAAGGGTAGGACTTTCAAAGTCTTCCTCCGGCGCCTGCCATAGTAATAGCCTAAAAGTGTTATTTTACAAGTATGTGCTATCGTACTATGTGGAGTGCTTGGATACTATTAGACCAACAATGACCAAAAGAGCGCTAAGTGTCAAAGATAAAACATGCTAACGCAGACGAGTATGACCCAGACTACTATCTCGTGCTCCAACGGAATATAAACGTCTATATTCTCAGTTGAGTCTAGAGCGTCTAGTACGTCCATATCTGTTGTTAGATCATAGACTGTCTGACCTTTCAGATTTCTAACTGTGAGATCGTGTCCTCTTCGAACCAACTCTTTGACCGTATGCGAGTGGCCGTTAGCACACGCTAGTAATAGTCCTGTGTTACCCTCTATATCACGCTGAAACTCCAGATCGGATCTAGATGTGGTATCGGGCCACAACGTGTTTATCACTCTGTTATGACCGTACTTGCAGGCGTGCAACCAAGGAGTTAAGCCTGTTACAGGATCTATGCCGTCGTCAAAGTACGACATGTATATACAGTAACTATCCTCTGATTCACCCAGTTCGACGAGAGGTCTATGATCTATAGATGTGGGATACCCAAACGTTCTAGTATCTACTATCTTTTTTCTATGAGGAGGATAGTAGTTCATTGAGTACAAACCTGTGAGGGCTGTTAATCGAACAAAAGATAAGAATGTCTCTCACTAAGTACCCAAAATTGTGAACTCAATGGGTGTACACCCATACTCTTTCAGAGTTATACACATCTCTGAGATAGGACAGAGAGTAGTCATGGTTTATCCAGAGTTTGATGTTGTACTATACCATGGCGGTTGTCCTGACGGTATAGTAGGAGCGTGGTGTTTTTGGACCATTACTACAAAGGCTGATAGAGATGCCAGTAAACTGTTTCGAGGTGTAAGACACGGTTCTCTACCTCCTTACGAGCTACTGGCCGGCAAGAAGGTCGTTATCGTTGACTTTTGTTATCCTTTGGAGGAGATGAAAGATATAGCCAGAGTAGCGGATCATCTCACAGTATTGGACCACCATGATACCGCTATGCGAGCGATAGAGAAGCTTGAAGGCGAGAATGTCACAAAGGTGTTTGATATGGCGAGAAGCGGTGCTCAAATAGCGTGGGACTATGTCAACCCCGCATCTACTATACGACCTTGGTTTGTGGAGATTGTAGCAGACAGAGATCTGTGGAAGTGGGAGATTCCTCACTCTAGAGAGTACGGTACGGCCCTTCATCATGGGGATTGGTATCGGTTTGACTCTATAGAGGCGTTGAACTCTATGACACCTGAACAGACCGAAGATGTCAAAACACTACTTCTAACACAGGGAACTCTACTGAAAAGTATGGAGGAGAAGAAGGTAAGAATCTGCGTTCGTTACTCTCAGCTTGTTGAGTTTGAGGGATATCGAGTCAGACTTGGTCATATCGACTCTGACTATCGTAGCGCTGCCGGTAACTCTCTTAACGAAAAGGGAGACTGCGACTTTGCAGCAACTTGGAGATACGTCTATGAGGTGGACCAGTGGTGGATCAGTGTACGTGCTCCGAAAGACTGCCCAATAGCGGTTAACAAACTATGTGAAAAGTACGGTGGTGGAGGCCATCCCGCCGCTTGCGGATTTGCTATTCACGGCCATCGCTCAACCGACATAGATACCGCTCTGGCGAAGGGAGGTCTGCGTGATTACTTTGTACCTCTCACCGAGGTACAAAGGATAGGATCTGTACCTCTCACCGAGGTGCCAGAGAGTATAAAAGAGCTTCAACAAAAAGAAGCTACAGAATCCGATCCTTTACCCTCACAGTGATCTACACATTTTTTCAATCGTAGAGAATACTTATAAACAAAAGCTCTGGCTTTTGTTTGAAAAGGCGTAGCCTTTGCTCAGAGTTACACATTAAACCAGCACTTATTGAGATCTTTCTCAAGGTTAGCTCTACAGTTTACGGGGTTGGCACCGACGTCAATACATCTATCATAGACGTACTTAACAGTATCTTCGCAGGTAGTTCCTACCTGACCGTAGTATGGATACGCATTGTAATATCCTCCCCAGCCGTAGGCCCTAGGCCATCGAGGTCTGAAGCGATTGTAGCCTCTACCGGGTCCCCATCTACGACCGCGGCCAGGACGAAATCTACCTCCGCGACCACCTCGTCCACCGGCTCTGAACCCTTCATCGCCGTTCTTATCGTTAGAGTAAGAGCAGCTCAGAAGCATCACAAACCCTAGAACGAGTAGTACTCCTAGTATCACATATGTAACAGCTTCACACGAGTCTATCATATCGGCGACTTATATATCGTAAAGAAGATATGGAGAGATAAGATGAATAAGATCATTGACATCAGGGTCGAACACTATACATAAAAGTGAATTAAACATTATGTTACTCTGTTATAGTTCACCAAGCTGACTCATATCAAACTAAAAGAGAAACCTAAAGCGAACCCTAAAATCCATCTACAATGTCTAAAGAACTCGGAGATTACTGTCTTGAATCGTGTGAGGATTTTGATCCTGACCGTCTTACTGTGACGACTCCCTATATCCATACCTACAAGGGTAACGGTAAACAGGAGCGACGATCTATGGTCACTTATCGCAACGATAAGGGCAAGGAGTGCAGGTTCTTTTTTACTCTTCCGGAGAGATCTATTGCAGGAATCTATCCTTCCTACAAGTATGGTCAGGAACAAACGTCGGATACTCACAACGGGTATCAGTTTGGTTACTCTATGACATCTCTTGAGAGCATGAAAAAGCCAACCAAATCTGAAAAGGCGGTGAAGAACGTGTTTGACAGTATCTCTGCAGCTGTTCATCAGAGAATGGGAAAGGAGTACAAGAGGAAGGGAAGTGTTCTTCCTCAAACTTGCAAGGCCTCTATTGCGATGGCAGGCGATGACGTCTACAATGCCGTGAAATGCCCCTATGCTCATCCTAACAAGGACGATCCCACCAGCAAGGGAGATAAGAAGAAGAAGATTCCTGATACCTCTAAGCCTCAGAGTACGTATATCAAGTTTCAGTGCTATGGAGCCGGTCGTCAACTCAAGACTATCACTAAAATCTATGGGCCCGGTGATAGGCAGCTCGATCCTGAAAAGTGCAAGAAGCCTGGTAACACCACACCAATTGTTTTTGTTGAGTGCGTGTACTACGGTACTCACGGAGATGAAAGTACATGTGGTGCTTCTGTTCGATACAAGGCTCATGAGTTGAACTATACTGCTACTGTTCGAGAGCATAAGCGGTTCATCAAGCGTAACACGGCTCCTGTAGTTGATGATGACGACAGTGAAGATGAGGAGGAACGGAAGGCGAGCGGATCTGAAAGTGAGGATGGTAGCTCTGACGGAGTAGATGAGTTCAAGGACCCCGTTGTTCCTGATTCAGAATCCGAAGAAGAGAGTCTCGCTGAAGACTCTCCTCCGCCCAAACGCAAGGCAAAGAAGGGTAAAGCTGAAAAACCCGCTAAGGGCAAGACAGCAAAACCTTCCAAGCCTGAAAAGTCGGCTAAGGAGATTCGACGCGAGAAAATCGCCGCAAAGAAGAAGCTCTCAAAGAAGTAGTTCCTCAGTCGATATATAAGCTGTGATCACGGCTAACAATCGACGTCTATGACAAGATAACACCTTTTATCAAAGGTGTTATCTTGACCGTAAAAGCGAAAGAAGTTTGTAGACTATACTCTTGAAAGAAAGATGACAGAACTAATCTATCGCGATCTGGCTTACGGCTTTCACGTACAGAAACACAGTACACTTGTCAAGACTGTCAAAGAGGTACCTAATGTTTTCGGGGCGTTTCAAGTGTATTTAGCGTCGGGTCGCTCTTACACACCTCCAAAGTGCGCAATAACCGATATTCTCAAAGCCGGAGAGCTACTGGTTGAGAGAGGGCTGTGGATGTGTGTACACGGTTGCCTACTTTACAACCCTGCGGGCAAAGTGACCGGTCAAGATGATCCCAAGTACGATACGGCTCTAGAGCTGACTAGAGTAGGTCTGACAACGGAGCTTGATATCGTAGCGGGTATGGGAGGAGCCGGTGTAGTGGTACATATAGGAGCTGAGAAGAATCGTACTCGGGGCCTGAAGACCATTGCAGAGACCGTTATCGATGTACTTCGTCGACATACGGAGTACACACAACCTCTATCAAAAGCTATGGGTATCGACACGAGAGAGTTGAGAAAGAGAAGATACGTGCTACTTGAGAACTCTGCTAGAGAGGGTAACAAACTGGGAGGAACGTTGGAAGACATAGCGGAGATCTACTCTCACATACCGACCAAATACAAAGCTCAAGTAGGTGTCTGTATCGATACAGCTCATGGTTTTGGAGCCGGCCAGTGGAACTGGGGAGCAAAAGGGGAGATCAAACGGTTTTATGAGGAGTTTGAGAGGCTAGTAGGATTACAGTATCTAAAGGTGTTTCATCTTAACGACTCTATGATCTCCTCTACTACCAAATCAAAAGATGCACCTTACGGTAGTAGACGTGATAGGCACGAGTGTTTGGGTCTAGGATATATTTTCGGTCAAAAAGGAGGCGAGAAGCGTCTCAAAGAGTTTTTTGAACTGGCGTCGTACCATGGTATACCGTGTATAGGTGAACCTCCGGCCGGTGGTTTCTCAGAGCTCGGAATAGCGGAAGGTCTACCTCCTATACCAAGACTTGGTGGCAAAGGTGATTTTTTGGTAGCGTGCTCTCTGATGGGAAGTGAGTTTTTCTATGACCGTCGTACGATATACTAATACGTATACAAAAGTGGGTTTTTGCAAGAGGTATAGTTTCTTTTGATGCGTGTCAAAAGAACATGTTTCCTGTACGATGTTTCACATGCGGAAAGGTGATCGGTAACAGGTGGGAAAAGTACAAGAAAAAGTTGAAAGAGAGAGGTGATGAAAGGGAGGATCTAGTACTTGATGATATGCAAATTCTCAGAGTGTGCTGTCGTCGTATGTTTATGGGATACGCAGAAGAGGTGGAAGAGATTGTTGAAAGCTACGAATTCTTGAACAGCGCTTAGTTCCAATATCTACTCGCGTACTGTAGATCAAAATAATAAAGTACCTACTTTATTATTTCCCGGTAACAAAATTGAGATAGTGTACACAGTACACGTAGTATACCACCGTCTTCAGTATGATTTTCAACACTGTATCTTCTTCGCCTGAAGCAGCGATCTCTCATCACTGCTACGGTATAGCAATACATATTGTTGAAAACAAAGATTTGGATCACGATGTACTAGGGAGTATACTGGTTGTTGATATGGTTCAGAAAGAAGGTAGCTGTATCGCATTCAGAGCCTACTCTATCGAACCTGGCAGCTATAGCATCAACGTTATGAACGGTCGTCTAGATGATATTCTACTCTGCACGGGCGAAACAGATGTAGATAAACTCATGACGTACGCTAGAGTATGTACCGTCTACGATACACTTGTAGTCACCTCATTTGACCTCAAAGATAGTACTCTTTATCCATCAGAGATGTCGTTTATCCAGCCCAGGCAAATGGTAGAAAGATACACTGAAAACCAAGGGGTGATTCGCATTCAACCGTAGCTCAAATAGTACTCTTCAATAAATAATAGACTAGTCTATTATTTTCTACTATAGATACGCTCTATCTACTCTCTTCTATCACAGTATGAATGTACTCTGGCTTTTCCTCCCACTCTGTTAGTCTTAGTACCACTCTGTTATAAGGAGTGTCGTTCTGTATAGCTCGTATTAACTCTCTATCCAACGCTATGACTCTCCACAGAGGATCTCCAAGTGTAATGGAAAAGTCAGTGGTTGCTCTCATAGTTCTGCTTATACAGCTTTCAATAGAGTGTCTATCACTATAAGGAGGGTGAAGAGGTGTTGTATTAAGCTCCAACTTTGTTCTACACCCTATCACACCATCGTAACCGTCATAAAAGCTCTCTTCCAAAGCCGGTGAACTATGACGTTTTATCAGCTCTTTAGCGAACGTAGAGAGATAGTATCCTCCATACAGTATATTATCTTCAACACAGACGCTATCAGGATAACTACTTCCTCTTGGTGTAGAGAGAACTATAAGAGGAAGCTTCTGCTCCATCAGCACTGTCTCAAACGTAGTACTGTTGACAGGAGCAGAAAGATGGCGTTTTCTTCTGATTTCTCTACGCTGTATGTACTTGGCAGGCTTTCTTCTGGATCGGCTCTTACCGGTACTCTCTGTGGATGACAGTCTGTCTGATAGTTTGACACCTGTACTAATAGTATCAGAGTTAGCACTGTACAGCTGTATGATCGTTATACAAGCGGAAAGTAGACCTCTCACAAACTGTCTTCTATCAAGTATACAGAGTACAAGAGTGTTTTTTATGTCAGCAGAGCCCATTCTACCTATCACAGCTGTTGGTATATTAACGTACTCTGCCAACATTCTAGCCGCTGTTTCTACTCCTATAGCACCTCTCTGTACATCTTTCAACGAGACGTTACCGAGTAGATCTACTATAAATCTCTTTATCTCCGCATCTGATGCATCATCTTCCGGTAACGGCGGAGAGTTGTAGACAGCAACCTCACATACTCTATCACCAAGACCATTTTTTAGTATATTGACCAGAGTTCTCCTTGCTATATTACTCTCTTTACTAATATCTAAAGTATCTCCTCCGTCTCCCTCCTCTATGGCGTTTAGCACTTTTGTCGCCGCTTCTCCATCTGTATCTACTATGGTACCCAGTATACTAAGCGTTAATAGAGAGTCAGCTACGGCCAACGCGTTGTAAGCGGCTGACCTCGTAGACGATAGCTTACAGATGTAAGTAGGTCTTCTAAGTGTGGCTTTTTTCTCGACCAATCTAGATCCTTTAGATTTAGAGTGAACGTCTATAGCCTCAATTATTTTCTCCTCCAGTAGCTCAATGTCTCCATCAAGAATGCACTCTCTTACCATGAGTCGAAGAGCCTGTGCTTCCTCGTATAGCTTTTCAATCCTCTTTTTCTTAGAGCTAGAATCTTTACGTCTTGATGTCTTTCCTAGAGAGATATCGGTCAGATACTGAGACGCAGTATCGGACATATACACCCAAACTCTCTCAAGCATCTTTCTCGCTACAGTTGTCTGTAGTTGATAGGATGTAATTCTAGTACTACATATATCAAACTCTGCCAGTACACTGTTACATATAGCATCACAGGTTGAGTAGCCGTCTATTGACCTACCTGTTCTTACATAGTATATCATACCTGATACGGCTAGTATTATCTCTCCTACAGCTACAGACCAGAGTATACTCTTTCTGTTTATTTTGAACCACTCTAGCATAGTTTGTGTACATCTTTTTGTAGAGAGTATACTTGTTACCGGTTTATCACAGAGTATAGAGTCTGCTATACTGTCAACTTTGAACGGTGAGTCTATTAGTCCTTTGAACAGTAGCGTTTTATCCAGCTCCTCTACAGATGCTAGAGTAGACTCAGATGGCTGTTTCAGCATCCGCAGCTCCTGTTCCAAGAGTCTTGGACTAGATGCTACATACAAGTTGTGAAACGCTGCCATACTTACGTATAGCAAAAATAATAAGAGTACGAGCTGTACAAAAATGTTAAAGCTCTACTGCATTCTTTTGATAGTTGACTTTAGCGGTAGAAGCGGTTTTGAACGATGGCAGACGTAAAAAAGGTTGACTATGATAGAGCTCTTAATCAACCCTTGAGCCTACTACTAATTATGGTAGCGAAAGACAACATGTTAGAGATGCGTCGTATAGTGTTAGAAGCATCTCCAGACCAGAGAGATAACATGGCGTGTTTACGAGCTCTAGTAGCGGCGTTTCCTACGGTGTTTGCTAACAGCCATTGTAGTACACTGTCAGAGCTTGTTTGGTACATAATAGAAGAGCATGGTCCACCCATCGTTAATGAGCTACATGATCTACTTCCAAACTGTTTGTCCATAGCTGTTAGACATAGAGGTACAATGCTTCACCTTTGTGTCAAGGACTCAACGGTAGATGTAGTAAAAGCTATTCTGAGAGTAGAACCACAGCTGGCCTCTACAAGATGCGAGTTAGACGATTGTTTGGCTCTACACTATTGTTCTTCTGTCGACATGGTAGGTCCTCTGGTTGAAGCGTATCCAGAGTCTGTAAACTGCAGGGATAAGTACGGAAGTACTCCTTTACATTATGCTACAAAAAGACTTGATGTAGATGTTGTTGATGCTCTGTTGAAACACGGTGCTCACACCAACATACGGAACGTGTATAAAAATACACCGGCTGATCTGGCGTCATGTCAAGTACCGACGGACGCTAGTAGAGCTATTATTGAGATGCTGGAAGACTCATCGCTTACGAAGAGAGCGGTATGATACGAAAGAACGAATAACACTACAGTATACTACGTGTATGTATTGACATAGTGTAGTGTTATTCGACCTAAAAATGTAATATAACGATAGATCTTGCACTATAGAATAGGTATACTGCAAAAGTATGGATCAACTACAACAAAATACTTTTCAACGGTTGTCAGATGAAACTCAAACACTACTACTACTGGCTCATGACAGGTCAGGTCTTTGTATAGATGAACTATTGGAGACAGTAAATCAAAAAGCTTCTACACAAGAAAAAAGACATGGTTTGGATGACAGGGTACTTAAAATAATGGGCTCTCTTGTTATTTACGAAGTAGCTTCTGCAAAACCTTCATTCTTAGAGATTCTGTTGAACGCAAATCCTTCTCTAGCTCGTAACAAATTTCTTTTCTCTGATAGTCTACCTTTACATTTATGCTCAAATAAAGAGGGTATAGAGCTACTTGTAAAGATGTTTCCAGAGTCGCTGGACGCGAAAAACATTTACGGTATGACCCCTCTTCATACGGCAGCTAAAAGAGGAAGTCTAATAGCTGTAGAAACCCTACTTGGATTAGGAGCCGATAGTAGTATCTTAGATAATAGAAGACAGAAACCTATCGACCTGGCTATGGTCGGCGATCCTAACAATAGATCGTATCAACATATTGTAAGGTTGTTGGAGGGAGGTGGATTTACAAAGAGTGCGATGAAGTGTTGAACGATGAAAAATAACTATATAGTTATTTTTACTAACTCAAAGCATATGAGTATGCTATGAGTATGCTACGGTGTAATCTCCCAATAGATATCTCCCTCCTCCTTCCAACTCTATGACCTTACAATCACCTTCACCAACGTAATATACTGTAAAAAGGTATCTATCTACAATAGTACTTTGAGCTGCGGTACTGGGTCTATAAGAGGGAATAATCTTAGATATTAGTTTGACAGGGAGTTTAGCTAGTTCATCTCCCTCTAAAAACAGTTGATATCTATCGCTTAATATTACTCTGTGAGTAGTGTGAATACCTAAACCTCTTGCAATAAAAACAAGGGTCTCTAACGCTTTGTCCCCTTTCAAAGTAAGTATAATCGTATTTTTTGACGCTGTATATCCTAGGATATCTATTACACCGGCTAAAAACTGTTGTCTAGTCTCTATTGAACCTGCAGTGTAAGATGAAGGTACACTTCCTCCTAATAGTTCACGATCTGATTCTCCCATCCTCTCCATAAACGAAGGTCTATCGAGTGTATCTGTAGTAAGAGTTTTACCGTACCACATACCTACAGTATACGGATCGTATAGCTGTTCGGCTACATATCTAGCAGGCCATGTTACAGCTACTCTGTAACCCATATACAACTCTTTCATTTTGGGTAGCCATGCTATGTAATCTGGTATAGGTACATCTACTCGTTCTGGTGCATCGGTAAGCTCTATATAAAAGGCAAACGCCTCATCGTACGCCGGTCCTGTTATACCTCTGAACCACTGTTCTTGAATGGTAAAATCTCTCACCCATCTTACACATGTTTTACCGTACTTGGAGTATGTAGTAATAGTAGGAGGTATAGCTATTAGAGATAGTCTATGTGATGAAAGTGTAGTATACCAATCTCCTATAGCAGGTACTACTCTGTACATACCACCTCGATATACAGATGTACCTATGACTCTCTTTGGATGACCGTTATCTCCAAGAAGTAGATCTTCAGCTGCAACGCTGTCAAAACTTTTGACATCTCCGTACGCTGTAATAACAGAGGAGTCCATGATTATAGTTATGTATGTTCAAGTTTATATAGCCTATCAAGAGCCTATATAAACTTTGGTGTTGTGCACAGATGCAGTTAGTCGCAACTGTAGATGTAGAGAAGAAGTATCATAGTCGCAACGTAGGATACATACGTAACAGTAAGCCACCAAATAAGATCGTTTCTGTTCCAACTCCAAGTGGTTGCAGAATCTTTCAGAGGCAGGGCCGCTCTCAGATCCAATCTCTCTTGCATGGTTTTTTCAGAGCCAAAGGAGATAATAGAGTTTAGCATCGAGAGAGTAAAAGTAGATTCTTTATCGGAAACAACAAAGATCCAAGGGGCCTTGACTGTAAAGTGATCATACGTAGATATCGACCACCTTCCTCTCTCACCAATGTATCTAGAAAAGGTAACAGGCGCAGAGGGATAGCTTTTATCACCATGATCGATAGGAATATAAGCCTTCGCACCTTGAAAGATCTCGATAGTTTTGTGATCTTCAAGACTTTTTAAAGGCCGTGGTGCATCGCTCTCTAATACTTTCTTCACAGAAGGGATGATAATAAACTGCTGAGACGCCATTCTACCGTACAATCGTTACTCTCTTCAACTCAAGCCAGACTCATTTTTGTTGTACTTTACATCGACCGGTAGAGATGTCATCTTTGAAAAAGTGGTATTTTGTACCGGTATAGCAGAGAAAGTCTAAGTCAAAAATCAAATGAACTTTATCGAGTTAGATAGAGCTCATATTTGCACAATCGAAGGAAGATTCCTTATCTCCGGTGAATCGGATGGTTACGTGTATGTGGAGTCGATAGTTACTTCATCACAGTGTAAGATTCCTGAGCTGCTCTCAAAAACAGCTCTTCCGGGAGTACATAAAAAGCTATTAGCGTGCGGTGTCAACTGCGTTGATGTAGTACAGTTTGGAGCTAGATACCTCGTTATCTCAGCGGGAGAGGATGGAGTCATCTACTGTAGAGTACTGAAGGTTACCCGCACAACCTACGAGGTGATACAAACAATAGTATTTGAGGGTCATACCGACTCTATTGATAGTATCTGTACGTATTTGCAAAAGCAGCGAAAAGGAAGACCTATTGTAGATAGTGTCTCTATAGTATCCGCATCCAATGATGGCGATCTCAGAGTATGGAGAGTGAAGATTAGCTCTACTCAAGATACACTTGTTGGTGAGCTTCTCTCCATCGCATCACATCGAACTACCATGAACAATGTAAGAGATATGGTACTTGTTCCGGCCTCTAAAGATGCGCACACAGTGTCTTTGAACGTGGGCGATCGTATCAAGGTATGGTCTATCTCAGCTAGTACAGGTGGCATCAAACGTATTCGCTCTCTGAGAGTTAGCGGTTCAAAGCCAACCGCAATGACATCTCTTCCTCCTAACGGTATGATTACCAAGTTAGCAAGAGAGCAAGGAATGTTGATCGTAGGCTATAGCAACGGCAGAGTTCTACTTTGGGATACCGTTCACGCCAGAATCTTGAACGATAAGAGCGTAGTAGATATGGGAGCGGCTTTTGCCATTACCGCTATCAGGCCTCTTAGTAGATTGGAGTCAGGTGATATTACCGTTCCCGGTACAACTCTAGTTATCTCCGGCAATCAAGAAGGACGTGTAGAGGCTTGGGAGATAAACACCTTCTGTGGTACAGTACCTCTTGACCATCTGGGAAACCACTCTCCAAGATACCATCCTCTTGAAAAGGAAACATACTCTGTACTCTATGACAGTATCACAGCTATTACTACGGTACCGTCTCAGGTGTTTCCGGGAGCAATGTCTTTTGTCACAGGTAGTGCAAACGGATCTGTTAAGGTATGGGGTGTGGATAAGTGTACTCTACGAGAGGTAGATGACCAAACCATCTTTGAGTTTGAGGACATACCCACAGCTAAACCTGTGAGATCACTGCTGACAGTTGGTAAAACTATTATTGCGGGTATTACACGTATATAAGCTCATATCAATAGATATTACTTCTATTGATATGAGATAAAGCACACCTCTGCCTTTTTATATCCACCTAGTAATATGTCTGCGTATACCATCTCTGAAACAGCCGTTGCGGATGGAGGTTCTATAGTACTTTCAAACGGTGGTGCTATATCCACTACTCTAGCTGCCGCCAGCGGTACGGGAACGTATACACTTGATCTTCCAACAGCGCCCGGCTCAACAACGGCTTTATTCAAGACCAACGGTACATCCGCAGCGAGTTTTAAGGTCTCTAAACCTCTAATGTGGATTGTTAGAGATGTAAGACCTTCAAACCAGGCGGGAGGAGTCATATTTTCAGGTTCGTGGAACAAAACTAGCTTTCTCAGTGGGGTAGTAGCTACTCCCGGTAACAACGGAGAGGTAACTCTCAATACAGGTAATCAGAGATTTACTATATCTGAAGGTACCTACTATATTCTCGTATCACTACCTATCTCTGATGGTGGTGGCACATCCACATATCAAGGTAGGCTAAGTAATATAACTCTCGGTACTTTCACATACGGTACTATGGGATTTATGACAGCTAGTTCTACCTGTCCTATATTTATACTAGAGTTAGTTACCATACCGGCCGGTTCTAGTTACTCTTATGAGGTTGAGGTTAGACCTACAAGTAATGTAACATGGGGTGAGCCTATCTCAGGAACGTCAACTATTATGGAGCAGATCAAAATACTAAAACTCTCCCCTTGATGAGTGTGTTACCAACGAAGATAAGAGTAATCTTATCTTCAACTTTGTCTCTACTATGCGGTAGCGACCTCTATGTTGCTTTACTAAATAAACTTAGTAAGGGTCAGAAATAAAGGTGTATATGTTGGGCCTAGCGCACCAGAAAATGCACTAAAGTTACCTGAAGAGGTACATCTCTGTTCGAACGTTAGAACTCTAGGTCCTCCTGTAATCTCTAGAAAACCGGAAATCATACTAGGGCTCTGGGTTAGATCAGAGTATGTAGATGTACCTGAGACTGTACCCAGCCCCGATACATTTACACGTGCCATATGCCCGTTTACATTGACTCCGTAACCTGCTCCTTCCATATAGTAAATACCGTCAGCGATAAGTAGTTCACCCGCTCCTGCGGGTGCCACTCCCAACTGCACATCAGTATCACCTGAAGGATAAGAGACTACATCTGTAAACGCTCTAGATCTCCACGCACCAGAGTTAAACGCCACATCAGATGCCGCTAACTGTCTGGTACATATCCAACACTTCATTGATCCTGTATTAGGTACGGCTCCCCACGTCAAAACACCTGTACCATCTGTAGTGAGTGCCTCTTCATCTACTCCAATATTAGGAGGAAGTGTAAGAGTAATACTAGAAGATGTTGTAGCATCAGGTACTATCTCTACATCGTCAGTTGTCGTAGAAACAACCAAACTACCAAAATTGCCTCCAACGCCTTCAATTGTTATATCTCCTGTTATACTCTGCCCTGACATGATCTATCGAAACGTATCGCTGTGTTTATTACAGTAGGCCAAACATAATACTTTATCTTCGAGGATCGATAATCGAATGTAATATTTGAGGATACTTGAAGTATCCTCAACTATAAGAGTCCTAACTGTTGTTCAACCCACAAGTTGTACGGTAACTGTAGTATATATCTCATTGGTTATTCCCGTAGCAAGTCCAAAGTTATTAGGGTTTGTTATACTTTTGTAGTACTGTTGTACCTCAACAGCTACAGGTCCTCCTGAAACGGTGTATATACCTCTTACATTAGAAGATGTAGATAGAGTACCAAACGACGGATTTGTAAGAGAAGTACTGCCATTACTTATATTAGTGCCGTTTGTAACGTCTCTTAATCTCGCCGCAACCTGTTGTGTATCGGCGCTAGGAACCCATGCTTCTAACCAGTAAACACCGTCCTGAAGTATGATCTGATTCGATGATAGAGTTACCTCAGTACCTGTTCCTGTTGGCTTTGTTAGAGTATTAAGATCTCTAGTTAGCCAGGTGTTTATAGCGCCCGCCGTACCAGCGCCAGTTCCTGCGCTTTTTTGATCTCGTATATACCATATGCTGTAAATAGGACTGGGAGGTACCGCCCAAATAGTGTCACCTGTGCCTGTATTCTCAGTAAGAACATCGCCTGAAGTTCCTGTATCCGGAGGAAGTGTGAGAGTGTAACTAGTAGTACCAGAAGCCGCTCTAAGAGTTACTACACCTCCGAGACCATCTGTAACACTTACGCCACCCGGCGTACTTACATCTGCTGCACCAGCCCTTAATTTGTCTGATATCTTGTAAGACGACATGTTTCTTCCTTATATATAAGTAAGAGTTCTTAAACTACTAAATGGCGTACAGTATATCAGGTTCAAGTACAATAAAAGGGGGATCGCTAATTCTTAGCAATGGAAGTAATACATCTACTCTGGCCTTGCAAAGTGGCACTACTCCCTATACTCTAACTCTGCCCTCACAACCCGGTGGTGTAGGAACCATACTTCAAACGACAGGTACTACACTGTCTCGATTCAGAAGTAGTGTACCGCTAATGTGGATAGTTAGAGATATAAAACCGCCTGTTACTCAGGGAGCGACTTTGACACCTATAGTGTGGAACACCCGAGAGCTTAATACCTTAACATTACCAAGAGGAGCGGGCGAAGAAGTGACTCTCTCATCTAATCAAATCATACTTCAGGACGGCGCTTATTATTTTAATATTAGCGCTATAGCCGTACCTATCTCTCTTCCATCTACATATCAGGTGAGATTAGCTAATCTTACTTTGGGTACATTTGATTATGGAGAGGTAATACAAACAACCGATACGAGTCAGGGTACATGTAATTTGTTAGCCATAGTAGTTGTACCTGCAAATACAATGTATACGTTAGAGGTACAGATGTCTTCATCGGGTACTGTCATTACAGGCCCTAGCATGCCTCTAACCTTTCCTGAAACTAGTTTTTGCAATGTAAAAATAACAAAGCTGACAAGTACATAAGTGTGCATACATATATATTGTGTACAATATAGATATGACCACGTATACAATAGATGGCGATACTAGAGTAGAAGGAACAGGTGGCTCATTTGGCTCTATAGTACTATCTACAACTAGTGAAGACGTAGTGATTGTCCCAAATCCTACTACTGTCACAGATACAACTCTTACATTGCCTACGACCATAGGTGCACAGGGAGAGGTCCTTACTACAGATGGATCTGGAACTCTAACATGGACAGTACCAACAAATCCTTTTACAATCAAATGCTGGGTTTTAACAATACAACTACCCAGTTCAACGCAAACAGGTAGTTTTACATCTGGTAGTTGGATAACAAGAGTACCTACAACTATAATATCTTATCCACCTGGTGATACTGACGTACAGATAAACGGTTCTAATATAGATTTAGCTGCCGGAACTTACTTCTGCGAAGGGAATTTCTGCTCTGCCGCTGTACAGTCTACAATGGCAAGAGTTATAGACGCAAATTCTCTCGTAACACTTATTTCAGGTCAAAGCGGACGTGTATTCAGTGTAAGTCTATCGAATAGATTGGACGGTTATATAGAAGCTGGAGCCCCTATATCCATAGTTTTACAGCAAAGATGCTCTCTTACGAATAATGTAACAGGATTCGGCATAAATGATGCGGTACTGGGTCCTACGTATACTCCTCTTTCATTTTCTTTGATAAAGCTAGTATAACTCTGTATCAACCTACAAGTGTAACTTTAACAACAGTATATGTTTCTGGCTCACCAAAACCGCATGCCAGACCAAGATTGTTCAAAAAAGATCCTGTGACTTGATACTCTAAATCTATGGATAATGGTGCTACATCCACAGTAATAAATGTGCTCAGTACACATGTTTCTACGCTACTAGCACTATACGTAGGTAAACCGTAGGCTAGTACATTTTGACTTACTGTCTCTATAATTCTTGTTCCTGTATTCATACCTAGACTATTAAACGGGGTATAAGCCTCTATCCACCAAACTCCAGGATCAAGGATTATGCTACTTCCTGATAGCGCAGCTTCTGTTCCCGTTCCTGCAGGTTTAGTAGTAGTATTTAATACTCTTTGTAGCCATGAAAAGGCTGTAGGTGCATCTCCAGCATTGATACCCGAGAGTCTTGTATCTGTAAAGTACCAAACGTTAAATGTAGGAATAGCTGGAGGTGGAGACCATACCATAGAGCCTGTATCATCTTCAGATGTTAGTACATCTGAAACAGCCCCATTTGTAGAAGGTAAAGATAGAGTGTAACTACTGGTATCTTGAGAGGCCACAACGGTTATTGACCCACCTATACCATCTGTTATGTTAATCTCACCTGGATTGCTCGCATCTGAAGCGGCGGCTCTTAGTCTATCTGATATTGTGTAAGAGCTCATTGTCTTTTAACAGACGATTATATAAATCAAGTATCCGTATGCATACTCGTTGTTATAATTATTTTTAGTGACAACTCAAAATAATTATCTAGAGATAGACTCTGCTTACAGAATCTTGCAATATGATGGCTCCCGCCGTTGAACTATCACTGAACAGTAAAGAATCGGTTATTTTGTAGGTAGACATCACAATAGTGATTTGTGCTCGGATTGTTATTATAATAGGTGAATCTTTTCTCAAGATGGTGTTCAAGCAGAGTCTTTGCGGTGATTACTTTATTAGCAACAGAGGCGTAGTGGTATCATCAATGTCGGGTACGATAGTCAGAATCTTTGGCATCTCAAAGTGTAAACCTTATGTACTGTTCAATAAGAATCCGCATATCACAAAAACAGGAGAGTTTCGACGCTCAAAGACAAAAAGGTACGTAGAAAAGATGTATTCCGATGTGTTCGGAGAGGAAAAGTGGCTGGTAGCGTTTTCTCACATTGCAAGAGATCAGAACAAGGAGGGTATCTACGCTTCGTTCTACGCGAGTAACAAAATAGCGGATATCGTCTATCACAAAGAGGATGTGAAAGCTATTCGGCGAAAGAAGCCTTATCTTGAGTGGAAACGATTGGATACAAACAAACTAAAAATCTGCTATCTCTTTACCGACAAAGAGAGGGCTGATTATCGTACGAAGCGAAATCTAGATAAGAGAAGGCTAATGAGAGAGTATCTACTCACTACAGCTACTAGTAAGCCAACTCCAGTGTCGAAGATTAAGAAGACGAAGTCTTCTTCGAATAAGCGCAAGCGCAAACATGATGATAGGCCTGCCTACAAACAGTGCGATCTAGAGTCATCGTTTACTATTCAAAAAATACCTCTGTCTCCGAAAGAGCAGGAGGTACTCTGCGATCAAAGTTTACTCTGCCACGAACTTCTGCAACCACCTCAAACTTCCTATGAAACAAGGACAGTTCAGACCCTCAGTACCCCAACCGATATTATGACAGTGTCGGCTGAGGGACCCATCGCTTCAGAGTTTGCTACTCTGTACTTTTTTGAACAGCCTCTCATGACATCCAAAGAGGTTGATCGTATTTTAGCCAAGCCCATAGACTACATTCACGATTCTCTTACAATAGATGAGCTGTTTGAAGATCTGTCACCGGAGGACGAAAGAATTCTTCTAGACAGTATCTCATGTTTTCAGTAGCTTTACACATCTTAAAACTATTATACACTTTGTGTATAATAACCGTATCGATAAAGTAGTATAGTAAGAGCTAATAGATGACGGCCTGGAATGTATCAGATGCTATCAAAATAGATGTGTCAGGACCTGAAAACGGTATATATCTATTAGACACTACGGGAGTAGGTTCTGTTCGTATTAAAGCGGCTGATGACGGTGGAGTAGGACAATCTTTTGTATTTCCTGATAGTCAGGGAGAGACTGGACAGGTAGCTCTTACTGTGCCAGTAGGTGTTAGTGGTCCACCGTACAAACTAGCTTGGTCATCTACGCTTCCTACTCCAACCTATGATACATGGGTATTCAAGGATGTAAAGTCTACAGGTGTATCAGGAGGAGGATTTTTCTCAGGTTCGTGGATTACCAGAGAGTTGAACACTACAGAGGGCGTTGGAAGTGATGCTGCTCTGTTAGGTAACAATATAGTTCTACAACCGGGAGTATGGTCTATTACCGCTATATCTCCCTCTTACAATGTAAATCTTAGTAGTAGTAGACTATATGATATAACTCATGCTACTACGTGGGGATATAGCACGCCTGGTAGTAGTTCTACTAACACATCAGGTCAATCAAACTCTGTGAACAACACTATCAATCTAATCAACGTTGTAACAGAGGAGACACATATAGAGATACAACAGAGATGTAGTGTTGATAATGTTGTGGATGGACTTGGTACACCCTCTAATATATTAGGGTACAGTGAGGTGTATACTATAGTCACCGTAGTAAAGATAGCGTAATACGTGATGTCAAAAACTTATCTCTAGAGATAAGTTTATTAGAGAGTTGATAGTTACATTGAGTCTACCAGATCGACAAGGTCAAAAGATACCTCTTCAAGTAGATCGTCTTCTACATCAATAGGGCACTCTTTGTACTTTTCAGGAACCTCGGCTTCAGGAATCAGTGCAATAGAAGCCTGACTCTTGTTGATCACCTTCCAGAACGCTTCCATCTCCTCTTGTTTCCACACTCCAAAGATGTCAAGATAGTTGTCATCGTGAAGATAGACTACAAAATGAGCCTTCTCATTCTGAAGAACGCAGTACACAGCCTTACCCAACTTCTTACCTACGGACATGGCTAGTTTGTAGTTGGCCACTTGAAAGGTGGTGCGAGTATACGTATCAAACTCAGTTTGTACGCTAAGATAGTGGCTGAGAAGAGTATGAAGAGACATTGTTGTCGTTTCAAGTTTTGGAAAACCCGTGTTCTAGGCTGTAAACAAAGGCTATACTTGCCATTTTTAAGTTTTTTGTATATAGGTGGATATACGATCGTATATCCACGATGTAGATGCATTATCGACTCATCACTACATTTACACGATTCGCAAACTCCGGTGTTTCAATGTAGCTCTTTAGTTCAGAGTCAAGTTTGTCTACCTTCAACACAAGTGTTTTAAGATTGGGTAGTAGATCTTTGAGATACCGCACTAACCGACCTTGACTAGGAGGGTCTACCACCTCCAAATACTCAAACAACCTAAATACGTCGATAGCGTTCATTGGGAGTCTACAGACCTCTAACTCTAGAGATGACAGGTATAGGCCTACTATCTTTATGTCTTTCACAGTATCGAAGAAAATCTCCGGTTCACAGCTACTAACACCCATTATGTCACAGACGAAATCACCTATGATAGTGTAAGGATGAACGGTAGGAGGATATGCCTGTGATCCTCTATCACCTACTACCATTGCAGAGTACGTTTTACCGGTACGATCGATAAACTGTATCTCCCGCTCTGACATGGCAAAAGTATTTGTTCGCATCAAATACTTTCTACAATGAGATCTAGTCTCATTTTTTCTTCTCTACGTATCCCTCGCCGCAGAGTTTATCACCGGCGTATACGTTGACAACGTTCTTGTACGGTGTAGCAAGAACTCGAATGATGATGTTGATGGATGAGAACTCTTGGATAAGAAGTTTGGTAGCGTAAGGCATGCGAATAAGAGAGACGTTACTTGTCTCACAGACTCTACACTCTTGTCTTGGTAGAGCTCCATCTGTACCCTTGTAGCTAAGAGCTTGTAGACCGCAGATGTTGCAGAACCATACTCGAGTCTCATCAGACTGCTCCATCAGTCGTTCAACGAGGGTGTAAGCTCCACCATGGCCGGCCAAACATGTCTTTTCTTGATAACCTACCCGCAATCCACCGCCGGCAATGCGACCCTCCTTTGGTTGACGGGTTAGAATATTGTGACTTCCTCTCGATCTAGCATGTACCTTATCCTGTACCATATGTTTGAGACGATGGTAGTACAGTACACCTACGTAGATAAGTGTTTTCATCATCTCGCCCGTTTTGCCGTTGTACATTACTTCATCGCAAAACCCGTTGATACCACATCTCTTCAGCTCCTTCACGATATTCTCTAAAGACCAATCTGTGGTAAAAGGAGTTGCATCAGGACTAAGTCTTGGCTCTTCAGGTGGAGTGTCAGAGTCTATCACCACTCCCTTTTCAGAGGGATTTTTGTAGCCTTCTGAGTCCAGAGAGAAACACTTGGATACGGGAATCTGAGATACTTTACAGGATGAAGCAACAGCTCTACCTGTCATACCTTCAATGAGCATACCAAGGGTCATACGGCTGGGAAGCGCTAGAGGATTGAAAAGAATGTCGGGTGTAATACCTTGAGATGTGAAGGGCATATCATGACCCGGTACAATCTCACCGATAGTACCCTTCTGACCTGGATAAGCTGAGAACTTGTCACCTACTTCAGGTATGCGGTACTGAGCGATCACTACTCTTACATAGCGATAGCCTCTACCATCATACCCTACTTGTACATTAGAAACAGTACCAGGAGTTTGATAGTCGTACAGTACAGAAGTACTGCGTTTGGGGCGCTTTTGAATCTCTATGCTTGTATCGACGATCGTCTTTGTTCTACCGATGAGAATGTCACCGTTTTCAACGACACTACCAACGGATGCAAAGCCTGTACCTTCGCAGAGATGTCTAGGATTTCCTCTAGAGTTGGAACACTCTTCTGGGTCAGGTATTTCAAACTGTTCATGCGCACTATCCTCTAGTTTTGCATCAAAACAGATGGACGTGATGTTGTTCATAAATCCTCTCTTTACAGAGTTTTCATTCATCACAATAGAGTCCTCTTGATTAAGTCCCTCCCAGGGACAAAGTGCCACTATAGCGCTCTGTCCTGTAGGTGAGTCCATGTGACCCAACAGCTTTGACATACGGGTATACACGAGAGGTTTTTGAGGATGAATGAGAGAGTGAAACTTGCCTTTGACTCTAGTACGATAGTTACTACCCGGAACACCAACAGACTGCTTGTTCTGTGCTGCACAGTAAACATCGCGTGGAGACTGATTGTGATCTGAAAATGGAATAATAGACGCACTTAGTCCTAGTGTAGAGAAAGCGGGATGAATCTCGCAGTGGGTTGTAAGGGCCAACTTTTCCTCATCACAACCTCCCTTCACAGTCTCATGGGGATAAGTGATCTCTACAGCATACTCTTCCTCCAATTTATCCAGAAACTCTACCACACCCTGACTCATTAGGTAGATCCATCCATTGTAAGATCTTTCAGGTACCTTTCGAACCAGATCTCTGATATGCTTACGTCGAATCAGTAATTGACCGTCTTGAACAATAAAAAGAGGACGATAAGTACGGCCAGCATCTGTTACAATCTGTACTTCATTGTGAGTAGGCACATACACAATGCTTACCTCGTGACTGATGTTCATCTTACGCCTTTGAGAGATGAGCTCACCAACGATCTTTTGAGGAGTTTTCGTTACTCCCAACATATCACCGTTCACAAACACCTTGGCCCAGCTCATTGCTTGATCGTTGGTGACATCTGCGAACTTTCGGATATCGTACTTGTCAAGAAGCTCTACTACAGGTCTGGGATCACAACCTGTACTGATCAAGCATCCTAGAGCTTGATTACTAACGAGACCACATGTTTTTCCTTCTGGAGTTTCGTACATACAGCATGCTCCCCATTGACTGTTATGAAGATAACGAGGCGCCTCGATCTTTTTACCGTCCTCTCCTACCGGTGTGACAAGTTTTCGAAGGTTAGAGTATGTATCAACAAAGTTGAATCTATCGTACGTTTGAGAGGTACCCGTATCCTTTTTGCGCACAGTCCATTTGTTAGAGGAGATAGCACCGTTGAATATCTTTGTGATGGAGCCCGACTTGATGATAGAGAGAATGTCAATGGGATTGCGACTCTCAACGTTACGCTTGATACTGGTCGTTATGTCCGTTCGCAACTTTTTGAACGCATTGTGAAACAGATGTCCTAACATAGTACCTGACGTAGCGATACGTTTGTTAGCATAGTGATCACGGTCGTCCACGGGCTTGCGACCAAGATGAACGATAATCATCTTGCGCACCATGTATCCCAGAAAATAAGCCTTCTTCTTAAACAGCTCCTTCCCCTCTCCAAGGTGGGGAAAAAGCTCTCTTCCTAGAAGATGCTCTTCAGCGTACGTAATCCATAGCTTCTCTCTTTTTTTCTTCTCTTTCTTCAATCGTCTTTTTTCCTCC
>Ga0214472_10001660_pt1 | contig 24626 bp, 20 predicted proteins | sample RVTome_6_FD_207662 | JGI IMG/M metagenome (GOLD analysis project Ga0214472, IMG submission 207662) | Soil microbial communities from uranium-contaminated site in the Upper Colorado River Basin, Wyoming, United States - RVT140D175 | ecosystem: Environmental > Terrestrial > Soil > Contaminated >...
TTAAAAGACGAAAACTACGAAACATCGGCATCTGTTTATGCAGGAATACTTTTTTGGAAGGACGGCTTTTCTAACAGCGAGCACTGGCAGGATGCGGGATTGGACCATCACCCTCTGACATTAGAAGCAACCTCACAACTTGATATGAGGTTTACTGTCAAAGGTGAAGGGGCAATGATAGCCGCCGATGCACACAGCGAAAGAAATGGACTTCACAGTTTTTCCCTTTTTGATGAAACCGAAGGCACAATGCTCTTTGAGAGTATAGCTGATACATTTAGTATTAACTCAGGAGAACTGTATTTAACTGATGGACATACGTACCAACTTTATGCTTTATCTAAAATTGGCCCTGGTGGTTATAATTGGGGAGAGTTTTACTGGAACAATTCACCCTTTGCAATACAAGTCCCTGAAGGCTCCACATTGCTTTTTTCTATTCCGGGTCTTTTTCTGCTTTTACTCATTAGGCGCATACGATCTTTGAATTTTATTCGTTTTCCTGCCAAAAATCTGATCAGCAGCAGAACTTCATGATAAAAGACAGACTCAACTTTTTCGAAATGAACTTTGCTGGACAAGTCGACAATGGATATATCGGGGCATCACTCTTGTGAGCCCTGCCTATAGCCTTATTACTGCGAATGATTATGCAAAATTTTAACCAGACATTACTCCCCAAAACCATCATGAAAGAAGCTGCTCAATTTCCCACAATCCACCTCTTTGATATTCCTATCAAAGCCATGACCATGGGCCAAGTTCTTGATCTCGTCCAGCATGCGATAGCTGCTTCTATTTCATTACAGATCGGAGTGGTCAACGCTGCTAAGGTGGTCAATATGTACCGCAATTCAGCCTTGGGCAACGATGTACTTTCTTCCGATGTAATCTTTGCCGATGGCGCTTCAGTGGTGTGGGCAAGCCACATTCTGGGAACACCTTTGCCGGAAAGGGTGGCAGGCATCGACCTCATGATGGGCATGCTCGAACGAGGAAAAACCAGCAGATATCGGGTCTATCTGCTTGGCGCAACCGAGGAAGTTAATCGGGTTGTGGCAGAGCGGATAGGCATAGATTACCCCGGAGTGGTCGTGACTGGCCGCCGCAATGGTTATTTTTCCGCAGACGAAGAAGAATCTATTGCTGATGATATAGCTCAGGCTAAACCGGACATCTTGCTGGTTGCAATTACTTCTCCCAAAAAAGAACAGTTTCTTGCCCGCTTCAGTGACCGGATCAAGGTTCCAATTTGCCACGGCGTGGGCGGCTCCTTTGATGTCTATGCCGGCAAGGTAAAACGTGCACCACTAGCCTGGCAGCGCTACGGCATGGAATGGCTTTACCGCCTGCTCCAGGAGCCGGGCCGGATGTGGAAACGCTATCTGGTCACTAATTCCCTATTCTGCTGGCTGGTAGTTCGGGAACTTGGGCGGAACCTATTTTCTAGAAAACAACAGAGAGAAGCTTCTTGATTCGTTACACCCTTCTCTGGATGTTTATTGCCTGGTTTAGCATCATCAGCTGGAAAGATTGGTACAAAGGAGTTTGCGGCCTGATCCTTCTCATGGCGGTCATGGAGAGACCGGACATGCCTCGTTCCATTTTGGGCATCGGTGGACTCAATCCCTGGAATATACTGCTGGTGGTTACAGTTTTCTCGTGGATGCTTCATAAGCAGCGGGAAAATCTCCATTGGGATATGCCCAAGAATATCAACACGTTGTTGGTCCTGCAATTTCTGCTCTTAACAATTGGATTTCTCAGGATATTTTTTGATAATGCCGGGCTTGAAGAAATTAAAGCTCTAAGGGAACATGGTTTCAATTTTCCGACCGGAGTCAGTCTTTGGAATGCATATTTTATTAACACATTGAAATGGATAATTCCCGGTTTGCTCCTCTTTCATGGCTGCAATAGCCGTTCCCGCCTGTACATGGCCATCTTTTCCCTGCTCGCCATGTACCTTATTCTGAGTGTATTGGTATACAACGCCGTCCCCCCATGGAAAATCATTGATGTGGACAGTCTGTCGAAGTATGCAATAAAACTCGATACCCGGGTGGGTTACCATCGGGTGGATCTTTCTGCTATGCTGGCCGGCGCATCGTGGGCTCTCTTTTCTTCGATCATTCTCGTGAAAAAGGGTTGGCAGCAGGTTGGCCTGCTCATTGCCGGAGGAATGATTATCCTTGGCCAGGCTCTTACGGGCGGTCGAACCGGCTATATGGCATGGTGCCTGATGGGCTTGTTTTTAGGAATATTTCGTTGGCGAAAACTTCTGATTGTCATGCCCCTGATTCTTTTTTTGCTCTTAGCTTTTATACCTCAGGTCAGCGACAGGATAATGGTGGGTTTCAATACAGAAGATGAGATAGTATCATCCGAAACCGAAATGGATGTCAAGACCCTGACTGCAGGCCGGGATGGTATCTGGGACCTTGCCCTCGACCAATTTCGGGAAGCCCCAGTATTCGGCCATGGCCGGTTGGCCATTCTCCGAACGGGAGTCAACCGTCAGGCTATTGAGAATCTTGGTGAAGCTTTCGGTCATCCGCACAGTGCCTATATTGAACAACTTATAGATAATGGGATTTTAGGGCTGTCCATCATTCTCCTCTTTTATCTGGCTTTGGTGCGTAAATCTTTTTCCCTGTTGCGGGATAAAACGAATCCACTCTTTGTTGCTGTAGGCGGCATGGCTCTGGCGATGATATTGGTCCAGTTGATAACATCCCTGACGGCCCAGAGTTTTTACCCTCGCCAGGGTGTGGTCGGGATGTGGTGCGCAATCGGACTCATGTTGAGGGTATATGTTGAAAGAGAAAAGGCAAAACAGTCAGACACGACTATTTTGCTATGGGAAAATACTAAAGAAACAAAAAATACAACTCATGAAAAACAAAACAGAAAACACCGGAGAAAAACGCCGCCTCGGCTACATCATGGGTCCCAACTACTCAGGCTCAACCCTGCTGACTCTTCTTCTGGCCGATCACTCGCAAATCGCCACGGTGGGTGAACTGAAAGCAACGTCTATGGGCGATATATCCGCTTACTACTGTTCCTGTGGAGAACTGCTGAACGATTGTCCTTTTTGGAAAAAAGTTAAATCTAAAATGCTGGCTAAAAATTTTGACTTTTCCCTGGACCAGTTCAAAACGCATTTTCGGGCATATCAAGAACCCTTTTACGACCGTCTGCTGAGAGCAACATTTCGCGGACCATTTTTTGAAGCTGCCAGAGAAACAGGTTTCATTTTGTGCCCCGCAGCAAAAAAGATCAGGCAGCACATTATCAAACAGAACCGGACTCTCATCGATATTATCTGTGACCTTCAGCAAGGCCTGATTTTTCTCGATGATTCCAAGGAACCAATCCGATTGAAATATCTACTGGATGCTGAAATGTGGGACATCCGAACCATTCATCTGATACGGGATGGACGCGGAGTCGCCAATTCTTATATGAAGCACAATAAGACAAGCATGTCGCGGGCAGCACGACAATGGTTTAGCACCCAACAGGAATGCGATAGAATGGCCAAACGACTCGGCAACAACCGCTGCCTCACAGTGTTTTATGAAGATCTCTGCCGGGACCCGGAAGATACCCTGAAAGTTATCCACGATTTTCTAGGGCTCGCAACGGAAACCATGTCAGCTTCCAACCAAACAAAACATATCATGGGAAACAAGATGCGTCTTGGTTCTCTGCAGGAAATTCAGCTTGATGAAAAATGGCGGCACACCCTCACTATTGAGGACTTAGCAATATTTGAACAAATCGCTGGGGAAATCAATCAGTTCCATGGCTACAAATAAACAACTGCGCGTACCGTTTTTATGATAAATACTTCGCATGATCAGGATTTTACGGGAAAAAACCGGCGCATTTACAACGTCATCATCGGCTGGCTGGGTCAACTGGTTTTTGTAGCATCCGGTTTTATCCTGCCAAGGATGATCGACAACAACCTGGGGCAGGAAGCCCTCGGTATTTGGGATTTTGCTTGGAGTCTGATAACCTATTTCGAATTTATCTATCATGGCCTTGTCTCCTCTGTTAATCGATATGTTGCCAAACACAGGTCCACCGGCGACATTGAGGGTGTCAACATTGCGGTAAGCTCGGTTTTTTTCACACTTCTGGCCCTTGCATTCGTGGTAGCTGTACTGATAAGCACCACCAGTATTTTACTGCCCCACTTCATGCAGGCCAGACTTGGCGAGCTAACGACCGACACTCAGTGGGTTGTTTTTTTCCTTGGACTAAGTCTGGTCGTCAAGATTAGCCTGGCTGTATTTGGCGGCATTTTAACAGGTTGCCATCGATGGGATCTCCTGCATGGAATTAATGCTGTGACCCGGGTCTTGACTCTACTGGGTATGAGCGTAACCCTTGCCTTGGGTGGTCAACTGCCGGAAGTAACCCTGGTATTTCTTTGCTGCGAAACGTTAGTACTTAGTTCCCGCTGCTCCCTGGTATTTCGTATATCTCCGGGGCTTAAATTCAGCCTGCAGCTTGTTCGGCTTTCCACGATAAAAAATATGTGGCGGTTCGGTCTCAAAACCCTATTGCCCGACTTGGGTGATCTTCTCAGCAACCAAACTTTTAACCTCTTCCTGATCTGGCACCTGGGACCAGCTGCTTTAGCGGTCTATGCAAGACCGAGAGGACTTGTTCGTCAAATTCAGGCATTTATTAAACGCTACAGCAACACTCTCACACCGACAGCAAGTTCTCTGCAGGCTCTGTCTACCAACGAGGAAATCAAAACCCTTATTATAAATTCTTGTCGGACCGGTACTTTCATCACCCTTCCAATGGTTTCAGTACTTGCCATTATGGGTAGCCCTCTTCTTCACATCTGGATGGGGCAGAAGTATGCCGATGATCTTCTTCCTCTGGCTTTAGCTCTTGGTTATCTACCCGTTTCTCTCCAACTGCCGCTTAATAACATCCTACAAGGTTTAAATATGCACGGATGGCCCGGTTTATTTAAATTTTTAGCAGCAATGGTAGGCCTAGTTCTTGCTTTGTTGGCCCTGGGAGTCTTCAACTCCGGTATTCTCTTAGCTGCCATAAGTTTATTTTTACCTTTCTGGCTTTCAGAATTCGTTATTACACCACTCTATGCCTCACGCCGATATGCCTTTTCCCTGCATCATTACTGGTTCGTCGGTTTTTTACAGCCTTTATTGATTACAACACCGATGATTATTGTCCTTCTTATATTTCGATTTTTTATATCCGTGCAACCTGGTTGGTTATTTTTTGGAGGTGTTTCTACTGGTTTATTAAGCTTTTTCATTTCATTTTGGTTTTTTGAAGCTTCAGTTGGATTTAGAAAAAGAGTTATTCAATATATAATTTTTTTCAAATAAAAGTCGTTTAAGCACCTGATTTCCATCTTGTTGCTCAAAAGGAGAAGAGAATGTACCAGCTAAAAAAACTAAAAATTTTTGACGATCCCTATCAAGGAATGCTCTTGATTAAAGATTATATCAAAATGAAGGTTCAATCATCCAGGGCATTGCAAATTATGGAGGCAGGGTGTGGACGCAAATGGCCAATTGATCTGACTGGTATTAATTACGTCTTAACTGGTGTTGATCGGGATGAAACTGCGTTAGAATTAAGAAAAATTGTCAAAAAAGATCTTCATAAAGCAATCGTCGGAGATTTGCTTACTGTTTCTATTCACCAAAAGTTTGATGTTATTTATAGTGCCTTTGTGCTCGAACATATAGAAGAAGCCGAAAAGGTTCTTTATATTTTTAACAATTGGCTTAAAGATAAGGGGATTATCATCCTATGGATTCCCGACCCACATTCGGTAAGGGGATTTTTAACACGTATCAGCCCTCACTGGTTTCATATTTTTTGTTACAAATATATTCTGGGGATTAAAAATGCAGGCAGAAAAGGATATGCACCTTATCCGACTCATTACGCGCCTGTTGTTTCCAGAGCTGGTATTTATGATTTTTGTAAAGAAAACCAACTTTCGATAAAAGAGGAATACGGTTTTTCTTATCGTGTATATGGGAAGGGGCTTATGGGGCAACTTATTAAACCGGCCGCCTTCCTTGTTTCATTATTTTCATTAGGAAAACTCTCATATAAGCATTGTAATTTACTTTATATCCTTGAGAAGGATTCAAATGACAAAGCATAATGATAAAGCAATTGATCTCAATAACGCTAATATCGTATGGCATCACAGTACGGTTACAAGAGCCCGCCGTGGAGCATTAAACAACCACAAAGCGATCAACCTCTGGTTTACCGGACTTTCCGGTTCCGGAAAATCAACCATTGCCCATGCAGTGGAAGAAAGGCTGCATCAACTTACCTGCCGCACATTTGTTTTTGACGGTGATAACGTCCGCCATGGTCTTTGCTCTGACTTAGGCTTCAGTGTTCAAGATAGAAGTGAAAATATCCGTCGCATTGGTGAAATGGTCAATCTCTTTCTTCAAGCAGGGACCATAGCCCTCACTGCCTTTATTTCACCATTGCGACAAGATCGGGAAAAAGTACGAGACATTATTGGCTTTGATAATTTTTTGGAGATCTATTGTGCCTGTCCATTGGAAATCTGTGAACAACGGGATGTTAAAGGCCTCTACAAAAAGGCCAGATCCGGTATCATCAAAAATTACACAGGCATCTCCTCACCTTATGAGATACCGAAAGATCCAGCTCTTATATTAAATAGCGGGTCAGCATCATTGGAAGAATGCACTGAACAAGTGATATCTCTTCTGATAAAGAAAAAAATTATTGCTATATAAACATCGTTTCATCATTATTTAACGTTAGGTTTTCTTGTGCTTAAAAATCAATCCAAACAATTACTTCTCAAGTTTCTGCACAAATCCAGCTTTCTGCGGCACTTTGTGGCCAGCCAACGTAACAAGGTAACAATCCTGATGTTACACGGGGTAATAGATCCAAATACTCAGGCTGTCTGGACCCCCCTGCGATCTCAATTGAGTGCGGAGCAACTAACAAGAGCTTTAAGCGTTTTGGCATCATATTATAATTTTGTTTCTCTATCTGAAGCAACAGAAATGCTTGCCGGTACTCGCCCCCTCACTTCAAACAGTATGGTTTTAACCTTTGACGATGGATACCGCAACAACCTGACTACTGCTCTCCCCATTCTACACAGATTCAAAGCACCGGCTACATTTTTTCTCTGTACCGGTAATGTCTCAAAACAAGTACCATTTTGGTTTGATCGACTTGATTATGCGATACAATCAATAAGCCAAGAGACCATACCCCACCAAAAGTTCCCAGAACTTAAAGATATCGATTTTTCAAACAGAAACACGCTAAAAAAAACCTTTATTAGTTTTATCCGTAAGGAAAAACAAAGATACCCATCCAATGCAAATATGCGTTCAACTATGGCCAGCCTGACGGAACGCCTGGAACAGTATTCTGGGCGTGGCCTTGCCGAAATATTTGCCAATGACCCATGGTCTGGAATACTGAGCTGGAATGAGATACGAAAAGCCACCACTTTAGGAGTACATTTTGGCAGCCATGGTGTCGATCATCCGCTTTTAGGCCTGGCTCCTTTATCTATAATCAACGAAGAACTTGTTGAATCTCAAAAGATGATAGAATATCATACCGGCTGCCCCTGCACACAACTCGCCTATCCAGCTGGGTCATTCAATCAGGACGTAATATCACTAGCTAAGACTTGCAATTATACTTCAGCCGTGACAATTATCCCCGGCCTCAACCAACGCGGGGACGAAGCGCTGGCACTCCGGCGTATTGCTTTCCCCCACGGAGGAACACCCGCAGAAATCATTTTTGCTGCATCAGGGCTTTCTTACCATCGACAGAAGTTTAATGGACTACTATCATGAATTTTAAAGAATACAAATATCTCATTTATTCTGATCTTTACCGGATTATCGGTAAGGCTAAACCTTCCCTTCTCATCTGGAATATTTTTATGGGTGGCGCCTTTAAATATAATTTCTGGATGAGGACCTGTATTTACGCAAAAAATAATATTTTCTTAAAATATTCGATTTATTATTTAATACGATTTTTTCTTCATCGTTTAAAATACAGATTAGGTATTTCCATTCCTCCTGAAACACGGATAGGCAGTGGTTTTTATATTGGTCATTTTGGTGGTATTGTTGTGAATCGTCATTGTATTATAGGAAGAAATTGTAATATTTCCCATGGTGTTACCTTAGGGATAGTTAAACGTGGAAAAAATCGAGGATCTCCAATACTAAAAGATAATATTTATCTTGGAGCTGGTGCAAAAATTATAGGTGCTGTACACATTGGTAACAATGTCGCAATAGGTGCTAATTGTGTTGTAACCAAAGACATTCCCGACAATGCTGTTGTTGTGGGTATTCCTGGCAGGATAATTTCAATGAATGGATCGGCAGGCTATGTTAATAATACTGATTATGAAACTAACTAAACCAATATTTGTCCATTATTTCAAATCCTAACATAAACATCAACGAACTCCAACTTTACGGAATTTTTATGAAAATTTTTTTTATAAAACCTTTATCCGTTGATGATAAAACAAATTGCATTTATATCACCGGTAAAGGTCATTCCGGTTCGACACTTTTAACACTGTTGCTTGCCCGTCACCCAGAAATTGCTGCCGTTGGTGAATTGGCAAATTTGTCTTTGCAATGTTATCGTGAAGATGGGCTTACTAAATGGGCAGGGCTTTGTGGTTGTGGTGAGCGCCCGTTTGACTGTGTCATATGGGGTGAGCTTTTAAAGCAGGTTCATGACGTTTTTGGCATCGACATGAAAAAAGAGCCTTTTGCATGGAGTGTGTCTGATGTTGGACTTGAAGAAGAGTACCGAGGATTGGCACCACGCAAGATACCTTTTATCTGGACAAGAAATAAATTCTGGAGAGCAATGAGATATATTCAATATTCTCAATTGAATTACAATCGAAACATCTTTAAATACTACTGCCCCCAAGCTTCATGGGTAAAGAATCGAAGTTTTATAATTGAAAATTTCGCAAAAAAACAAACCGTTCGTGCTGTTGTAGATGCCTCAAAAGACCCTTTGGGTATGTGTGACATGTATTATTATTCTTCATTACCGGTAAAAATTTTGTTTATCTCACGTGATTGTCGTGGCAGTGTCTGGTCTCTCGCAAAACATGCCAAATCAGACAAGCAAAGAGCTGACATGGTGTTACAAGGCGCCAAAGATTGGGTAACAGTAAATAATCGAATTACAAATATATTAAAGATAATTCCTTCAACTGACTGGTTACATATTAAATATGAAGAGTTATGCAGCAACCCGCAACAAGTAATGGAAAATATCTTCAATTTTGTTGGATTCACGAATGTACCTGACATTTTGAACCAAAGCGATATTGAAGAACATACAATTGCAGGAAACAAACTCCGTTTAACTGGTAAACTTACACACATAAATGAAGATTCCGCATGGCGAAAAAATCTTACAGAGAAAGAATTAGGTATTATAACAAAGCATACTAAAGAGTTCGCAGCATCCTTAAATTATGTACTTTAATAAACTGCAGGCAGTTATCCCAGTTTATCGTTCACTGGGATTAATAATGTCTTCAATGTTACACACAAGAGAGAAATGATGAACCCATTAGCTATTTTTGACGCACAGAAACGCGCTAGGTTTTTATCAATAATCAAAAAAACCCATAAAACAACTTTTTCCCCTCCTGTGTCAACCACACCAGTATTTTTGCTTGGCTTGCAAAGATCCGGCACCACCATGTTAATGTTTTCCTTCCATCTACACCCGGAGATTGCAGTATATGATGAGAGTCGCAACAGTTCATCTTTTCTTGATTTTCGCTTACGTAGCCTGGATATTACCGAAAAAATTATTTCTGAGAATCCTTTCCCCACTGCCTGTTTTAAACCACTGGCAGATAGCCACATAGCCACTCAACTACTTGAGCGTTTCCCTTCAGCCTTTTTTATCTGGGCTCTTAGAGAATATAGGGACGTTGCCAATTCTTTTCTCCGAAAATTTCCGCATGCAACCAGAGCAATTCGTCTGGTCTGCGCTGGTAAGAAGGGAGGGGGCTGGTTCCAGGAGGGCATTTCCGCAGAAACCGCTCATATATTGCGAAACCTACCGTGGCAGGATTTCTCAGATTATGACTTCGCCTGTTTGGTCTGGTGGGCCCGAAATCGTCTTTATTTTGAACAGAATCTGGAAAAAGAATCTCGGGTATTGCTCATGCGTTATGAAAAAATGGTCAAGAATCCAGAAGAATCATTAAAAGAAATTACTGCCTTTATAGGCATCCCATTTTCCAAGCAGATGACACGCTATATCCATGCACGATCTATTTCCCGTTTTTCCTATCCAGAAATCTCTACTCCCGTGAGGAACATGTGTGATGATTTATCAGAAAGCTTCCGACAAAACAGTAAGTAATTAATTCCAACACGATCAGGGGACTTATGCTTGAGAAATTGCTTGTTTCTATTGTTGGCGGCCCATGGCAATTAAAATTACTCTGCCAAAAGACTTCTTTTCCATTTATTAAAAGGGTCCTTATCATCATCTATCGTTACTATAATTATAGAAATAATAGCTCTATCGCCTGGAATTCAACTTTTAAAGGTGAACCATGTTTTCCGCACGGATGGAAAAGCATTTTTATTTCCGGGAGCGCTATATTTGGAAGTAATTGCGTAATATTTCAAGGTGTAAATGTTGGATCAAATAATTTACCCGATTCAATGGGAATTGGAGCACCCAAAATTGGGTCTAATTGTTACATTGGAGCTGGCGCAATGATTATTGGCAATGTAACTATTGGCAATAATTGCAGAATAGGTGCTAATACAGTTGTTTATAAAAATGTTCCAGAAAATAGCACCGTCACATCGAACAAACAGACAATAATCTGTAATAACAACCGGCTAAACAATAAATTTTATTCTTTCCAAAACGGAAAGCGTGTATATTTCGATAATGGAAAGTATGTCGAAGAATTAGATTCTAACATACTTAAAATTTTTACCGATAGCCGATAATCTAAATTAGAAAATAATCTTTTCCATCACTGAAGGATAATGTATGGGTTCTGCTACTGATTTTTACAGCACATTACCAAAAGACACTAAAAAATCGGGTCCTACGAGCTTAGCAGACCATTTTGTACATGTATGCTTCCAGATAATACTTTGGTTGTATGTTTTTATTACCAGACTTGCTTTACGATTTTCCCCACAAAAACCATTCCCAGAAAATGACCCTCTTGAGATCCTTTTGACTGGAACATTTTTTTCTGACAACTGGATTATTTCATTGCTCAGACCGCTGGCACTTTCAACACGATGCGGCCGTATTAGATTCGTTTCTACAACACCAGTACCAGATATTGAAAATGTGGAACCTATTTATCCGCCAAAACGGTTAATAAAATTGATTGGCAGAACTCCGGCTCGACTTGCCACTTTCATCTGGATAGCATTTCGTACAAGACCGCATATAATAGGCGGGTTGCATTTACTAATTAATGGTTTGGTAGCAATCTCGCTTGCAAAACTCATTGGCGTTAAGGCGTTATATAGTTGTTGCGGTGGCCCTACAGAGTGTGAGGGCGGAGGATATAGCAGTGAAAACCATTTATTTTGCAAGCTAAGTGGCCCTGATCAAATTATTGAAAACCGCCTTCTAGAAGCCATATCTTTAGCTGACGTGGTTATTACCCGCGGTAAGAGGGCTATTCATTTTTTCCAAGAGCGTGGTGTAAAAACGCAATTTCATGTAGTGCCGGGAGGAATGGATGGAATTAAATTTTCTCCTTCTGAAATGCCGTCTATAAATGATCTCATCATTATCGGCAATCTCGTTCCCAGAAAACGGATCGATCTTTTTTTACAAATAGTCAGCAAGGTGCATGCTATTCGTCCCGATATTCGGACAGTTGTACTTGGAGATGGTCCTTTGCTCCAAACTCTTGAGTCACAAGTAAAAAAACTCGCCCTTCAAGATATTGTCCATTTTGCTGGTTATCAAAACAATGTGGCTGAATGGTTGCAACAATCAAAAATTTTTATTCTTACCTCTGAGGCAGAAGGTCTATCCCAAGCCATGATCCAGGCAATGTTATGTGGTTTGCCCGCTGTAGTTTCACATGTTGGGGAGGCCGAAGAACTGGTGGTAAACAGTGTTAATGGATTCCTGGTTCGGGACTTGAATGTCGATGTTTTTGTGAAGGCTATTATCAAATTGCTTGATGATCACGCCATGTTGTCAAATTTTTCCAAAGCAGCACGAAAGTCGGCGGAAAGATGTGATGTACATTATCTCGCCCGAAAATGGGACGAAATATTGAACGAATTGGTGGAGTCTTCTTCCTTAAAATAGCAACTCTACTTTACTCTCAAAATCAACTTGAAAGAGTTAACAATGAAACAAGCGCTATCAAGGAAAAACATATGGGACAATCTCCCGCGATCACTAAAAAACATTGTAGGTCATACCTTAGGGATTCTTCCCGTGCCTCGTATTCTCGGCAAACGATTCCGTGATGGTATGAAATTTATCGAGGAAGCTCAATGGTGGTCTCATGAGAAGTTTAAAGCCTTCCAATTAACACAAGTCCAACAGATATGCACCATCGCCTATAAACAAAGTAAATTTTACCATGACCACTTTTCTTCTGCAGGCCTAAACCCCGCATCCATCAAAGATCTTTCGGATATAGAACGATTGCCCACCATCAATCGTGATAGCATCAACAACCACCTGGAGCAAATGCTTACAGTTTCCCAAAAAGCTGCCCACGTAGATTATATAACTACAGGAGGAACAGGCGGAGTGCCCCTTCGGTTTTACATTGGGGCTGGACGGTCTTATATCGAATACCCTTATTTGGTTTCAGGCTGGCAGCGCGTAGGATATCAAATGGGAATGCCTATGGCAGTCATACGGGGAAGGATTGTTTCTCCGGATCATCATGGCCTGCCTCATGAATACGACCCGTTACTCCGCCACCATTACTACAGTAATTTCCATATGACAGAAAAAAATATGGGAAACTACCTGGAGCACATTCGTAGCCTTGGTCCTTGCTTCCTTCATATATATCCATCTTCTGCATCCAATTTGGCTCGCTATATGTTGCGAAAGAAATTAAAACCAATAGACAATATTAAGGGGATATTGGCGGAATCTGAGAATGTTTATCCAGAGCAACGCCAGATGGTAGAAAAAGTCTTTGGCTGTCGTTATTTTTCCAGTTATGGTCATACTGAAAAGCTGGTATCAGCAGCTGAATGTGAACATTCCACTAACTATCATGTGTGGCCGACATATGGATATTTTGAATTGCTGGATATGGACGGAAAACCTGTGACAACTCCAGGAGAAAGAGGAGAGATCGTCGGGACAGGTTTTATCAACCAAATAGTACCATTTATCCGCTACCGGACCGGTGATTTTGCCACCTATGTTGGCAACAGATGCGAAAAATGCGGAAGACAAATGCCAGTTATATCGGACATTCGAGGACACAATATACAGGAGCATCTAGTTGCCTATGACGATTCCTCTATAACATGGTCTGCAGTCAATGTACACGATGATACCTTTGATCATGTACTGCAATTCCAATTCTCACAGAATACCCCAGGAAAAGCTATACTCAAGGTTATACCGGCGACAGAATTTCGAGAACAAGATATTACCAAGATAAAAACCACCTTGAATAAAAAATTTGATGGACGTTTGCACTTTGACGTCAAAGTTGTACAAAATATTGCACTATCAAAACGGGGCAAGGCCATTTTTGTGGATCAACAAATTCCACCACAAAAAATCTAAGGATGATCCTTTTCATCAGGAGATCCTTTTCTTATTAGTTTTTCATTTTATTCTTTTGCTTGTTGTATGAGACCAGAACTGTGACTTACCATACTGTAATTCAATCCAGCAAATTCCCATTTGGTGATTTGTACGATACTTGAATTAGATACACTCAGACCAGCTGAAAAAATATCATGGACGGATAAGTGATCAATATCATCTTTCTTAATTAAGAAGACAATATTATTTGGGGACAAGTGTATATTGGTGCGTATTTTGCTATACAGGATATGATCAATAGGTATGAGCTGGTGGGGAATGTTGCCCTACAAAAAAATATACTGGAAGTTTAGCGGGATCAAGTAGTACTGTTCTTTACTTCTGACAATTTTGCTAAAGGAATTTTTAAATGCAAGCGTTAAGGATCGAAATGCATAAGCCCAAATTTGCTTTTTTGTTATTTATATGTGTAATAATGTTTAACTGTGGCAATGCTGCTGCCTATACACCACCCATCGGTATACCTGATCCTGGTCTTTGGGGCAGCACTCATCCGATTGATGGAATCGCTCCAACTAGAGATACTAAATGCCCCGAATGGCCTAATGGTCAGAGTGACAATTGTTATTATATTGACAACACCAATCAACGGGCAACAGATACAGATAACACTTATGGTTACCCTGAAAAACCAAGGTTAACAATACCGGCTGGAACTTATGCCGCAGGGTCCTATTTTGAGTTAGCTGGCGGCCCTTACACAGAAGTGAAAACATTAACCATGAAAGGTACGGCGGAAGAACCTATATGGTTTAGAGGGACTTCCCCAAAAACAATGCCGGATATCAGAGCAAAAATTAGCTTTCCTAACAGTACTTACACTATTATAGAAAATTTAAATTTTAATAATTTTACCGGTGAAGCTCTATCACTTGCTGGCCACACTGTTCACAATGTCTGCGTTAGAAATTCCAAGTTCCAAGATATGATCTATCCTGGAAGATCTGCATCTGTAATTAGCAGTACACCCAATCAAAATGGTTCAGTTCATGATATTGTTATATATAACAATTTATTTGAGGACATAGGAGATTATACAGTTGATTATGATCAGGATTATCATGCCATGGCTCCTGGTTTGTGGGGACGGACACCGCCAACAACATTATACAACTTTTGGTCTCTCAATAATACCGCTATAAGGCTCGCAGGCAGTCTGAATCAATTCAATGGCGATCAAAGGGATGCCACACGAGCGGCCAACGAAGTCCCCCCTCGCACAGTGACTAATCTCCAAAATTTTCATCACGTGTATTCAGGAAAAAACTTGATGTATCAATCAAGACAAGCAATGGGTGCGCCTAAATTCGCCACTGACGCAGTCTATTCACAAAATGTCGCTTATGGTAATTTTTCGGTTTCTTCCGGAGCCGGAACAGGACAGGGGTTTCAAGAAGGTTCAAGATATGTCTGGATACTGTTTAACAAGTATTATGATTTAACATATGGAATACGTTCATCTAATACAAATTTCCCCGGGGTTGAGAATGCTGACCTGCGTGCCTATATGATTGGCAATGTGATTTACAATATCCACAATAATCGTAATAAAAACTATAATGCTACGGATTCTTATAAACCAGCTCAAGCAATCGGATTTGAAAAAGCACATTATAAGAGATATATAATTGATAATACATTTTATAATGTTGGTGGTGGTATTAATGTTGGAAATCAACTAGAAGGAGATATCACGGATGCGAGTGGTAATGTATTTTCTGGAATATATGGCATAGACGATAAAGGAAATCCGGATTATCATTTTTCTATGACAGGTAGTGGTGGAACATATGGAACATTTATTGATCACTCCTTTTTCCAACCTCGTGCAGACAATGGGACTGTAACTTTTAAATGGGCCGGTGCGGAACCTAGCTCTAGCATTAATACATTGGTTGCTCTGCAATCATCATCTATAGGACAATGCCAGAACTGTTGGACAGGTGATCCGATGTTTGTTGATGCTGCAAACAATGACCTTCATCCGCGAAAAGGATCACCTCTTTTCGGAAAAGGCATCCGACACGCTGTTTATGACGAATTCGAGGCCAGGTACGGCATCAGTATAGCCTATGATTTTGACGGAAATCCACGTCCGAAATCAGGTCCATGGACATTGGGAGCGTATGAGACATCCACTGCATACTCATCGAGCTCGAGCCCTTCTATAGAAAATATTGCTATTACTTCCAGACCTTCCATTCAAAATATAACTATTAAATGAAAAGGAAATGATTTGAGAGGATTAGCGCCTTCTATCTGTTTCGTCGCCCATAATGCCTATGGTGCTTTGGCTTCTCAAGATAAAGGACATATCGGAGGCATTGAACGCCAACAGTCACTCATGGCACATTGGATGGCGGATCATGGATACGATGTATCCATGATTACCTGGAACGAAGGCCGGGATGACCATGTTGTCGGGAAAGTCAAAGTTTTTAGCTTGGCCCGCCGGCAAGATGGCCTACCTGGCCTTCGTTTTTTCCATCCACGCTGGACAGGCCTCACAAAAGCAATGCGTCGTGCCGATGCCGATCTTTACTATTACAATTGCGGCGATCTGGGCCTAGGACAAATAACACATTGGGCGGGCCTTCATGGTAAAAAAACAGTCTACTCCGTTGCGAGTGAGCCGGATTGCGATCCGCGACTACCCACCTTAAAACCATGGCGTGAGCGTCTTCTTTATCGTTATGGCCTCAACCATGTTGATCAGGTGGTTGTCCAGACCATGCGTCAACAAGAACTGCTCCAATCTGGTTTCAAAATCCAGGCTGAAGCCATCCCTATGCCATGCTCTGGCTTCGGCAGTATAAAAAATACCGAGCATTACGAAGGACCTCCGCGCGTCCTCTGGGTCGGAAGAATCAGCCGGGAAAAGAGATTCGACTGGATACTTGATGTGGCTGAAGCCCTTCCTCAGTTTGCTTTTGATGTTGTCGGGGCAGCTAATACCCATTCTGAATATGCCGATGCCCTGCTGAGTCGTGCTGAACTGATGCCTAACGTTGTCCTGCATGGCAGGTTGGTTCACCATGAACTGGGTGCTCTTTATCATCGTGCCCGCCTTCTCTGCTGCACTTCCATATTCGAAGGATTTCCCAATACATTTCTTGAAGCATGGAGTATCGGGCTACCGATCGTTTCAACCTTTGATCCGGATAGCGTTATTGACAAATATGGTCTTGGGAAAAAAGCTTCTAACGTGAAAGAGCTGTGTGCAGAGATCACAACCTTCATGGAAAATCACAACCTGTGGCAAAAAACCTCTGCTGCTGCTCAAGGTTACTTTAATACTCGACATACTCTGGAGGCAGTAATGCCTAGATTTGTTGATTTATTTCAAAGGGTCGGGTACTGATATCTTTTAACATTCTTCATCCAACCGACTGCGGTGTACCGCTAAAAGGATAAATCAGTATGAGAGTAGTGCTCTTCAGCAGATACCCACGCTCGTTTGGACTCCCCAAAGGAGGGGTCGAATCAGTCACTGTAATTCTTGCCAAAGCTCTGGCCAGAATGGCAGATCTGGATATTCACTTGATAACACTGGAAAAAGGATTAACGGCAGAGATGACCGAGATGGACGGTCAGGTAACTATCCATCGCCTGGTTGCCTCTTCCTGGCCCCAGATCATCGATATCCACATCGGGCCCGGCAGGACGCGACTGATGAAGAAAATCAGCCACCTGAGACCCGATGTCGTTCATTCGCATGAGACTTTCGGGTTGGCAATGGGAGGCCTTGAGATACCTCATATATTTACTGTGCATGGTTTCGATCATGCCAATATCCCGGCCGAAGGACGAGCTTTTGCAGTAAGTCGATCCCTACTCTGGAAGTTTGTGGAAAGCCGTGGATTAGGCCGGCAAAAAACTATTGTCTCCATCTCACCTTACGTACGAGACATGATAGAACAATATGCACCGCAGGCTGCAATTTACGACATAGATAATCCGGTTGACGATCGTTATTTTTCAATTGTTCCTGACAGACGGGATCAAGAAAATAAAAGGGTTCTTATTCTCGGCTGGATTAATGAGCGAAAAAATACTTTGGGTGCGGTACGAGCCATAGCCCATGCCATCAATTCTGGGGCTAAAGGTACTCTGGTCGTGGCTGGAGAGGCAAAAAATGTCTCTTACAAAAATATGATCATCCGGGAGATCAAAAATCTTGGCATTGAAAAGCACGTAGAGTTTCTTGGCCATATCAGTCGGGAACAACTGGCATCCGAACTACGGCGCACCAGCATCCTCCTGCTGCCCTCTTTGCAGGAAAACGCACCAATGGCTATTTCCGAAGCAATGGCGGCATCCATTCCCGTTGTTACCTCAGACCGCTGCGGCATGCCCTATATGGTAGCAGATGGCAAATCCGGCTTTCTAGTCGATCCGACAGACAATGTTCAAATTGGTGAACGACTGAGAGAACTGCTGGATTCCCCGGAACTCTGCAAGAAAATGGGGACGCTTGGTCGTGAAATTGCTTTGGCTCGTTTCCACTCGGATGTGGTTGCTGAAAAAACAAGAGATGTTTACGATAGTATGTTACAAATGCGGAATCATGCGACTTCTTAATACTATCTTCAATAAAGCTACACCTTCGGCAAAATGCCCTCATTCTGACCCTTCTGGACATTTTGGACGGATAGGGATTGTTGTTGCATTGCTATTGCTCTGCCTGGCAACGGGGTTCCTCTATCGTGAAGGATTACTCTGGCTTCTTAAGGTTTGGAACGGCAATTCCTACTCGCATGGGTATTTTGTTCCTCTTTTCAGTCTATATTTTGTCTGGAAGCAGCGGGAACGTTTCCACCTGCTGCCTATTACACCGGCATATCCTGCAGCAGGAATCATTATTCTTGCCTCTGTGTCACTGCTCCTCATCTCGCGCAGCAGCGCTTTTATTCAACTGGAAACAGCATCGTTGTTTCTTATCATCCCAGGCATTTTACTGCTGGTTTTTGGTCGGCAAATTACCCGCGCGGCACTCATGCCATGGCTCTACCTGAGCTTTGCTCTGCCATGGTTTGACCTCTTTCTCGATCGAGTCCAGCCATACTTCCAGCTTATCACCGCCATATTAGGTACCGAACTACTCCGACTGATATATCCTGTTTTTCGCATTGATACGTATATCCATCTTCCATCAATTATTCTCGATGTAGCCAAAGCATGTAGTGGTGTTGTTTTCTTTATCTCAGTACTGGCTATCGGCTTCCCTCTGGTCTATATCACCCAGCGGAGTTGGTATCGCGCCGCACTGGTCCTGGGGATAGGAATAGTCATCACAATATTGGCCAATGGTCTTCGGGTAGCAATGGCTGGAGTTATGGGAGTAAACTTTGGCCCTGAGTTGCTGCATGGTCCGGCACATATCTTTCAAGGATGGTTTGTCGCCTGGATTGGATGGGCCGGTATTTTTTTGGTCAACTGGCTTGTAATTCGCCGGTCGGATTCTACTGCACCCAGGCTTTTTGAACGTTGGCGTTCCCGGCCACTTCCATTTGAACAACATCAGCCGACTGCTGGAATTGTCCGTAATCAGATATATCTGGGAAGTATTATCCTCTTTATCTGCATTGCAGCAGTACATTTTGCTTCTCCCCGTCCGGCAGCATTACCGGCACCTTTATCAAGCTTCCCCACCCAATTAGCCAACTGGGTGGGAACCGATGACGAATGGCTTGGCCAGGAATCCCATTTTCCCGGTGCGGATGAGCAACTGAAGCGCATTTATCACCCATCCCAAAATGTTGGAGCCATTTATCTTCATGTTGCATATTTTAATGAGCAAACCGAAAAAAAGCGTCTTATTAGTCAATTTTCAAGGCCTTTGCACAAAAAATCTTTTGAGTTGAGCCTTCCCGGCTCAACCCCGGATAGTATCGAAAAAAAAGTAAACCTAACGTCCTTGATGCTCAATGATATTTTTTATGATGTCGTTTTCTGGTATCAATTTCCTGATGGAGAAATTGTCACAGACAGAAACAAGGCGAGACTTACTACCCTTAAAAATGGGATCATTAAACAACACAATAATGGTGCCGTTGTTTTTATTGCTACCAGGCGCACATCGTCGCAAACACAAACTTTAAAGATTGTTCCTCCATTAATAACCACATTTCTGGAAACCTTCGATTCGACCTTTACCGGATTGGTTCCGTGACACCATTCCCCTTTCGTTTCTTTGACAAATAAAATGAAACAAAATCATGCAATCCATTTCCTGGTATGTAAATCGTCTAAAAACTATGTCCCCAAACGAGATCGGCTGGAGGGCGACTTCTCTAGTCCGTGATTGTTGGGATCGCATTTGTATACCCTTGGGCCTATATCCTCAAAAACATCATATTGCCAAAGGTCTCGGAACTCCTCCCGGTTTTTCCGTTACAACAATTTCAGCCGGTGCCTGGACAAAAAGTGAGGCAACTTCGCGGGAAGCGGCTTGGTATAACTCCCTTCTTCAAAAGGCCGATCACATTGCTAAACATCGCCTGAGTTATTTTGATCTTCATGAACATGACCACGGTCATCCGTTTAAATGGCATTTTGATCATGCTGCCGAAAAACAGGCACCCAAACGCCTCGCTTCGTTAATTGATTATCGCGACTTTCAGGAAACCGGTGACTGCAAATTGGTTTGGGAACCCAACAGACATCATCATCTGGTGGTGCTCGGTCGTGCATACCTAGCAAGCGGCAATGTGAAATATGCCGAAGCGATAAAAGGGCAACTGCTTTCCTGGATGGATGAGAATCCATATGGCTATGGCATGAATTGGCGCAGCCCGATGGAGCTGTCTATTCGAGTTATCAACTGGGTCTGGGCATTGGACATGATCAGGGAATCCAGGGTGGTAGCCAGAGACCTTGACGACCGGTTGCGCCATTGCATCTTCCTGCATCTGCATGATGTGACTCGCAAATTTTCCAGAGGGTCATCTGCCAACAACCATCTCATCGGTGAGGCTGCCGGCGTCTTCATTGCCAGTTGTTATTTTCCCGATCTGCCAAATGCCACCACCTGGAAAAAGCAAAGTTTCGATATTCTTTGCCGGGAGATTATAACACAAATGACCTGCGAAGGTTGTCATCGGGAACTTGCCCTTGGCTATCATTACTTTGTCCTGCAGTTTTTTCTATTCGCTGGAATCGCCGGCAGACAACATGGGATGGACTTCCCTGCTGTTTATTGGCAGGCTCTTGAAAGAATGTTCGATTTTCTCCGTCACTTGGCTGAGGGAGGAAAGCCACCTCTTTATGGCGACTGCGACGATGGCTATGTCCTTGATCTAGGTAATGGCCCCCATGATTTCGCAACGCTTCTTTCAATAGGGGCAGCCCTTTTCAACCGACCCGATTTCAAATGGCTGGCTGGAGAAAATCAGGAACCGCTCTACTGGCTACTTGGTGAAAATAGCTTGGCTGAATTTGATCTCCTTGATATGAATGATAACGAAATTCATCCTGTTTCCCATTCGTTTTCGGAATCCGGCTTTTATCTCCTGCAACACGGTTATCAAAAGAATGGGGATAGGATCAGTGTACTGATCGATTGCGGCGAACTTGGATTCACATCCATTGCCGCCCATGGACATGCCGATGCCTTGAGCTTTAGCCTGCGGATCGAGGGGCATGACATTTTGGTTGATCCCGGTACTTACGATTATTTTTCCCATCCTGATTGGCGTAATTATTTTCGCAGCACCAAGGCGCATAACACATTGGAAATAGATAATGAAGACCAATCGGTTATGCTTGGACCATTTCTTTGGGGGAAAAGAGCCGCGACACGATGCCTTGAATGGAATCCTTCGTCTTCCGGGGGCAAATTTGTCGGAGAGCATGACGGTTATAGCCGCCTAAAGGATCCCGTACTCCATCGTCGTACCATGGAACTGGACGGGACGACTCGTACCCTTGTTATCACAGATGAGGTAAAAGCCACCTCTACGCATCATGCCAAAGTTTTCTTCCACTGCGCACCAGACTGTATTGTCGAAGAAACCGAACCACAATGCATGAACATAAGCCTTGCAGATCAGGAGCTGTTACTCACATTCGATCCGGATATAAAATTATCCCTTTTCAAAGGAGATGAGCAACCGATTTCCGGCTGGGTCAGTTCCAATTATCATTGCAAACAACAAACTACAACTATTGTAGCCGAGAGAGAATGCAAAGGAAGTTGCCAAATTAAGACCGTTATATCAATGATCGAAAAATGAATGCTTTAGCTGACAAAATAGTAGCGACTTCATCTGAAGGATTTTCTGCCCGTCTCATCGAAACAAGGGAAGAACTTGAGCAACTTGCTCCCGAATGGAACAACTTGCTGCATATGTCTGCAGCGGACACGATTTTTCTGACGTGGGAGTGGATAACGTCCTGGCTTGATACTATTGCCCCTAAATCTTCAATTATGGTCGTTGAGGTGAGGGATACTGAGCAGCGGCTCATTGGCCTAGCTCCGTTTTACCGATCGCCTTTGTATCTCTTTGGCTGCATTCCATATCAGTGTTTACGCGTTCTTGGCGATAGCAATTCAGGGGCTGAATATCCAGACATAATTATTCAAAAAGGCCTTGAAAACAAAATCATCCCTTTGATTGCTGAAATGTATCAGCGACATCGGAAAAAATGGGATTGGATCTGGTTACTTAACATCGCAGGATGGACAGGAGCACTGGAACGCATCACAATGGTTTTCCAACCTGGTACAGTTATTATTAAAAAATCTTCTTATTCCTTTAGTTCGATAACTTTACCTGAATCCTGGCTAAAATTTACCTCTCAAATCCCAAAACACAGGTTAAATAATCTTAGACGCCTTGAGCGAATCTCAGATCAGCATTCCCCACAAGTTCTTCATTGTGTGCGGGCAGAAGAATTATCATCATATCTTGACAACTTTTTTAGACTTCACAACAAACGCTGGCAATGCGCAGGCCAGAAAGGAAGTTTTCATTACCGGCCCAAAATGGACGATTTTTATCGTGATTTTGCATCCAAAGCCCTGGACAAGGGCTGGCTCGGTTTCTTCTCACTGTTTTTGGATGGTGTTATTGGCGCCAGCCAATATGGCTATGTGTACAACAACGTTTATCACGCTCTTCAAGAAGGATTTGATCCCGATGGACTGCCAGGACAGGGAAATTTGCTGCGGGCAGCAGTAGTTACATGGTGTATTGAGCAGAAAATACATGAATACGATTTTCTGGGAATGCATTCAAAGCATAAAGCTTATTGGGGCGGAATTGAACGTTACGGGTGGCGACTTTTTCTAGGTCGCCGCTGTCTGAAAAACTTACCTTTAAAGCTTGCGGGGATCTGGCCTTCCGGTCGATTCATCAAATATGGGAAAAACTGACCGGTTATTTTTTCCCGAGGACTTTATATTCAAGCATGATGGTATCGATATAAAGCACTAGCGGTTTATCCTCCTTCACCACAAAAAGACCAAGCCCACGGATATGTTCAAGATCCATTTGTCGACCAGCAGGGGCGTTTTCTATTTTAACAAGAGGAATCTCAACCTGCGTCCAAGTACCTGTCTGCAATGAAATAATTTCACTATAAAGATCATTATACGCTTTTTCACCCTGTTCGTGAACGACATCATGAATCCGGATATGGAAAGAGACCGGTTGCGGATTAGGGTTGTAAACGGCTATATGAAGTTGACTATAACCACGCCAATCAGATGAAAAATGTTGCAACATCATTCCTGACCAGGGGCCTGGAAAACAAGAAAGTTTCAGGCTGTGCCGGCCGTGAAATGACTGCTCGTCTGTAATGGATGCGGCCCCAGTCCTCCCTTCAAATCGACTTGCCTCAAAAGGTGTTTCAAAATCAGCTAACAAAGGAAACTGATACCTTATTAGCATCACATCGATAAACGAAGACAATACCGGCCACATTACAAAGCCGATCAACACAAGCGTCATTCCATGGAGACAAGCCATTTTCCCATTGTGAAGGGTTCGAAGTGAAAGGAAAAGCAAGACTCCTGCCATATCACCAATTATATCCGATAGTTCAAGAGTTTTACCGGAAAGAAAAGCTTGTAGTCCTTCTACGGCAAGGGCGCAAATCGCTGCTACAATAAGAAGGAAGACGACCTGCCATCCAACATCGAGATGAGAAAATTTTGGGTAAAGATTATAAAACAAATAACTACCAAGAAAGAAAACAAGAAAATGACCACTTTGCCAGAGATGGTAGAATAAACGGCTGCGGATATCGGGTAAAACCGATGAAGGCATCAGCAAGGCAACGAGTGCTATGGTGAATATGATGAAGACCAGAATACTCTTGTGCTTAATCAGAATATAGGACATCCATTGCACTTTATTCATTCAACAACCTGACTGTATTAGTCCGCCGCGTACAGGCTAACCATAGCCAATCCGCCTGCCCGTTCGCCTCGAAATTCCTGCTAAATACTACCAGGCAACATTGTGCAAACACTTTTTCTATTCTCAGTGAACGGTTATGATGCTAGTTGTGACAGGCAATAATTGCCTTAATGAAAAAAATATATCTCGATTTTTCCCTTGAATTAAGTTACATTTTCTTGCAAAAAAATCGCAACACACTTTTCTCCATCGTAACGTTAGGTAGTATCCCGTGTCGCTTGAAAAACCTATAATCCGGCACTTAATTTTTTATAAAAACATCTATAATCCTTTACACATAACATGTAA
>Ga0214472_10001661_pt1 | contig 24606 bp, 22 predicted proteins | sample RVTome_6_FD_207662 | JGI IMG/M metagenome (GOLD analysis project Ga0214472, IMG submission 207662) | Soil microbial communities from uranium-contaminated site in the Upper Colorado River Basin, Wyoming, United States - RVT140D175 | ecosystem: Environmental > Terrestrial > Soil > Contaminated >...
TTCTCGTTTTGCAGCCGTTTTTGTAATTCGGACCAGTTCATCTTCGTAACTGTGTATTTTACCGCGCACCGGGCCGTGGAGATCGGTTTCTCACGTAAGTCGATTTGCTCATTTGCGCTCCAGTGCGCCTCGATTTGCTGAGGTAGAAAGGTCAGCCAGCCGGCTTCCGCCGCCGCATAGACCCACTCCCTGCACAGCTCTTCGAAAGTGTGTGCACCCACGAAAGCGTGCCAATGGCGTTCGATCGCGCTGCTTCATGCCGGATGAGTACCCACCCAACGGCCGCCTGGCAGCATCCATCAAATTGACGACTTGCAGGAGCTCGTCAATGCGTTTCCTGGCTGCGTTTGCCCGCAACCCTTTAATAGCAGCCATGTGCATTTTTATCTTAAGCAGTTTTTAGCCCTTTCAGCCAACATTCCATTTTCAGGTTTGGAACGGTTCGCTTTTCCCTTTCAGCGCCAGTCTGCGGGTCTCCAGGCCGGTGGTATCTATGCCCGCGTTCTCGGCCGCCTGTCCCGTAACGTTTTAAGGACACCGCCATCATATACTTTTACCCATGAAAATGGCCCTGTTTGTGCCTTCAGCCTGGCAGCGTCGGATCAGCATCGGGTTCGGCGTGTTTTGCGTTGTGCTCTGGCTTTTGGCGCTGGGACTCATATTCATTGCGGTCGAAGACAGCGCGGCGATCTTGCTCGAGAGAATTGAGGCCCTGGCCTCTTCGATCATTTTAGCCCTGCTGGCCACGCTGCTGATATATCACAGGCCAGAAAATGTCATCGGTTGGCTTCTGGCACTCGCGACGCTTCTGCGGATGGCGGGCTTGGTGGATGTCATCATCAACGTCATGCGTCCGGAAGGCAGCCCGTTGACTGTTGCTTTCGTCATCGTTTCCAATATGTTTATCTGGTGGTCCGGTCTTACGTACACGCTGATCGCTTTCATTATTGTCCTGTTCCCCAATGGCAAACTCCCATCGGCTCGCTGGCGGGTGGTCCTCTGGCTGCTGGGGCTGCAGGTTGTTTTAACGTTCGGGCAGATCCTCTTTTTGAGCTTTGACCTGGCCCGGCATTTTGCGGCTGCCGAGGCCGCCGGCGAGCCCGTACAGCTCATTCCGTTGGCAGTCTCCGGCCCTATTAGCATGGCCTATCATGTCCGGCAGATCCCGGCAATCAACAGCATATCCGTGTCCATGGGGCTCATCGCGCTGTCCATGGTGGTCCTGGGACTGATTTCCCAGGTCCACCGTTTCCGGTCCGGGAATTTTGTCCAGCGGCAGCAGATCAAGTGGGTCATCTTTGCGATGGTGATCTGGGGCGGGCTGATCCCGCTCCTGTTTGTGCCGGTGGACATTCCACTGGAAATTCTCGCGCTGGGATTTATTCCGGTCCCGATTTCCGTGACGCTGGCGATTTTCCGATACCGGCTGTACGAGATCGACATCATCATCAACCAGACGCTGGTATACGGCTCGCTTTCGGCTGCGCTGCTGGCGGTGTATTTTACGAGCGTGGTGTTTTTTGAAACCCTGTCCCGGAACCTGACTGGCGCACGCAGCCCGCTGGCGACCGTGCTGGCGACGCTGATCGTCGCGGCAATCTTCCAGCCGCTGCGCCGCAGGCTGCAGGCTGTGATTGACCGGGCCTTCTTTAGAAGGAAATACGATGCACAGCAGACGCTTGAGGCGTTTGCCGGTTTTTTCCGGGATGAAGTGAGTATGTACCGGCTGACAGATGCCTTTATGGGGGCGGTCAGCGAAACCCTGCAGCCGGTACGGCTGCTCATGATGGTCGATTTGCAGCAGGAATCAACCGGGACCACCGATTTATCAACGAAATCGGGGGCCTGATCGGCCGCGGTGAAAATCGCAGGAATGTCGAAGGAGTCGTCCATGACCAGGCAATTTCTTTCTGCCGCTCTCCATGCCTTGCTCGCCCCCCTCCTGCTGTACGGCGGTATTTACGTTTCCTTCTACCTGTTTATCTACTATTTCAACATACCTGATGGCCCGCTCCCGCTGGTCCTGAAGATCCTGGCCGGCCTGGGCATGCCCGTCCTGGTCCTCGCCGGCGGCGGGTTGTGGGGCGGCGCGCTGGCGCTGCAGCGCGGCGAACCAGTCCGGCCGAATTTCAAAAAAGGGCTGCGCACCTGGGGTTTGACGGTTATTCCCGGGATCATCCTGCTGGACCTGACCCAGATCCCGGCGTTCATCCTGGTCCGCTTTCTGCCTTTTCCGCACCGCTTCCACTATTTGTTCACGCTCTTTTTCGTTCCCGGGATCGGGTTAGCGACCTGGATCATGGTGCGTGTCATGGCGCGTGCGTTGGGCATGGCGGCCTCGGCGCGGGCTGCGGCCTGGAGTGCTTTCGCGGCCGGGGGCGTCTTCCTGGCGGCAAGCCTCGTGCTGCTGTTTGTATACGGGTGGGAGGTGGCCGGCCCGCTTGCGGGACGGCAGTACAATATGCTGATGATTGCGCATGTCTGCGGTTTTGCGGCCGCAGCTGCAGCCGGCGCGGTATTCGGCTGGTACCTGGGCGCCCCGGCAGGGGCATCTGCGGCAGATAGGTCCTCCGCTGGCGGCCCGGTGTCCGAGGGACGGTGACGTGCGTTTCGGAAGGCAGGGCATCTGACAGTTCGTGGTGACAACCGTGAATATCCCCGATGATCAGGGCTTTGGACATCGGGTTATTATATCCGTGTACCTGGACACGCCCAGTTTGGGTGTTGAAATCATGGCGAAGAAACCGGAAATAGACGAAACCATCGTGGCTGCAGAGGAGGAGTTGGCGCGGCTGAATATCCAACGCGCCGAGGTCATCGCCCGGCTCCAGGAACTCCGGCGCGAAAAAACGCAGGTCACGCAATCCGGAAAGCAAATTCCACTGAGTTTTCGGCCGCCCGCCGTCGCCAACACGTCCACCGAGGCCGAAAAAATCGCCCTCTTCCGGTCCATGTTCAAGGGCCGAGAGGACGTCTACCCACTGCGTTTCGAGAGCGCCAAAACCGACCGGCCCGGTTATGCCCCGGCCTGCGGTAACGAGTGGGTCCCCGGCATCTGTCACAAGCCCCGCATCAAATGCACGGACTGTAATAACCAGGCCTTCCTGCCTGCGGATGAGGTCATGATCCGAAACCATCTCCTGGGCCGCGATCCGTCCGGAGCGGAGTGGAAGGATTTCACCGCCGGTGTCTACCCCCTGCTGCGTGACGAAACCTGCTGGTTCCTGGCCGCCGATCTCGATAAAAGCTCCTGGCAGGACGACGCGGCCGCTTTTTTAGAGACCTGCCGGATGCACGACGTCCCGGCCGCGCTGGAGCGTTCACGCTCGGGCAACGGGGGCCACATCTGGATCTTCTTCGCCGAACCGATCCCGGCCAGGACCGCCCGGGAACTCGGCAGTTATCTGCTGACCCGCACGATGGAACAGCGGCCCGAGCTCGGGTTCGAATCCTACGACCGGTTTTTCCCCAACCAGGACACCCTCCCACAGGGCGGGTTTGGCAACCTGATCGCGCTGCCGCTCCAGAAACGGCCCCGAGAAAGGGGCAACAGCGTTTTCCTGGACGACGATTTCGAACCGTATGCAGACCAATGGGCCTTTCTCTCCTCGGTCCGGCGGATGCACCGGCACGAAATCGAAGCGATCCTGGCCGAGGCTCTCCAGGATGAGATTCTCCTTGGCGTGAAAATCGCTCCCGCGGAAGAGGATGAGGCTCCGTGGGAATCGCCGCCATCCGGAAAGCGAAAAGAACGGCCGCTGACCGGGCCACTGCCGAAAAGGCTTTCCCTGGTTTTGGGGAACCAGGTCTACATCGCCAAAGACGAACTGACGCCGCCTTTAAGAAATCGGATCTTCCGTCTGGCGGCCTTTCAGAACCCGGAGTTCTACCGCGCCCAGGCCATGCGGTTTACGACATTCGACAAGCCCCGTATCATCGGCTGCGCGGAGGACTTTCCGAAGCACATCGGTCTGCCGCGCGGCTGTCTCAAGGATCTCGTCGACCGGCTGGAAAGCCATCACATTCAGGCTGAGATCAGCGACGAGCGATTCCACGGAACGCCGCTTGAAATCGAGTTTCAAGGCCGACTCAGACCGGGCCAGCAAGCGGCGGCCGAGGCCATGCTGGGGGCGGACCTCGGCGTCCTGGCCGCGGCCACCGGGTTCGGCAAGACGGTGATTGCAGCGTATCTGATCGCCCAACGCGAGGTCAACACCCTGGTCCTGGTCCATCGCCGGGAGCTCGCCGATCAGTGGATCGCGCAGCTGACCGCATTTCTGGGTCTGTATCCGGGTCAAATCGGGCAGATCGGCGGCGGCCGGCGCAAACCGACCGGATCGATCGACGTGGCCACCATCCAGAGCCTGCACCGGAAAGGCATTGTCGACGATCTGGTGGGGGAGTACGGTCACCTCATCGTCGATGAATGCCATCACATCTCCGCCCGCAGCTTTGAACTCGTCGTCCGGGGCAGCAAGGCGAAATATGTGATGGGGCTTTCGGCGACCGTGACCCGCAAGGACGGCCACCACCCGATCATCTTCATGCAGTGCGGTCCGGTCCGGTACCGGGTCGACCCGCGCGAGCAGGCCGCCAGGCGACCGTTCCGGCATCGGGTCGTTGTGCGAAAGACGGATTTCAGCATGAGCGACTCGCTGTCTGCCGAGCCGCGCCAGCCGATCCAGGAGATCTACAAGGCGCTTTCCGAGGACGCGACCAGAAACGAGCAAATTGTCCTGGATATTCTTGATGCCGTCCGGGAGGGACGGTGTCCGGTGGTTCTGACCGAACGGCGGGATCATCTGGAGCAGCTGGCCGAGCAGTTGGAGGTGCATCTTGAAAATGTGTTCGTCTTGAAAGGAGGGATGGGGAAAAAGCGGCGGCGGAAAATTCAGGAAGAGCTGGAAGCGGTGTCCGCCGGCGAGTCCAGGGTGCTTCTATCCACCGGGCGGTATCTGGGTGAGGGCTTTGATGACCCCAGGTTGGACACCCTGTTCCTGACTCTCCCGATTTCCTGGCGCGGGACCCTGGCGCAGTATGCCGGCCGGCTGCACCGGGAGTATGATCAGAAGAAAGAGGTCGTCATTTACGATTATCTGGACGAGAACGTCCCGATGCTGGTGCGGATGTGGGAGAAAAGACGGAGGGGGTATTCGGGGCTGGGATATGAGTTGGGAAAATGAAACACGATTAAATTCGATCAAGCACCTGTTTTACGAAACCTGCTACTTCTACCTGTGTTTCCTCATCTGGATGACCAAAAATAAATCTCGCGACGCGAACTGGCCCAACCAAACCAGGGGCCGAAAAATCTCTTTTGAGAATAGTGTATGCCCCAGGACCGCAGACCCAGATTTCCCTGGCAGCCTCTTCCCCGAAAGGCGTCTGCCCGGTAATCGTTAATTTGATCCGGTCCTGAAATGCCAGTTCAAGGCCTGGTGTAATCACGGCGCCAAAGTCCTTTTCGAAATGTTTTACGGTTCCTCCAATTTCATCTTGAGCAGTTTGTGGAATCAGAAAATCGAAAGTCACATTGACTGACTGCTCAAGTCTCCATCTTTGAAATGTGGGATTCTGGTTTTCGTTTACATCGGGATTAAATCCAGCCCCTCGCAATCGCTCAGCGATTTCCTGATAGCGATCGCTATTCAGGACTCCCAGCGAAAAACCAATATCAAGGTCTTGCGTACCCACATGTGCTTCAGTCCCTGCTGGTGGAGGAGCCTGTGGAATAATAAGATTCGGGACAAGCCCACCGACAATCACCAGGTCATCCATATAATCCCCAATAATCGTACTGATGTATAGACATACTGAATGTACGCGGTCTAACTGGTCGGGATGGTAATCCGATGCAGTTGATGGTTTGGACTTCATCCGAAATACGTCCTGGTTAGAAATTTCTTTAACTCGAGCATGGCTTCCTGAGCTCTCTCAGGTTGTCCTTTTAGATCGAGGAATGCCTGTATCGGATGGACGCATTGAATACCCTCCAATTCCTCCCTATTCCAAAAGATCGATGGATCATTTGGTGATGCAATCATTGCATTTGCACCGACATCAGATTCTGAAAAATTGAGTTCGGAGAGCAGCCCGCTCCTGAAATTTTCACCGATATAAATGGTGACTGTCCGGAAAGAAGCATATTGCGTGTACAGCCAGGCAGTAGCCAAACCGGTTACGGCGTAATCGATCCCCTCCTTACTCAGGGAGTCGCGAATGCGCTGCAGGAGCTCTTGCCCTGATCTTGCAGGTATAAATCCGCTCATCGGTTTGTGTTTCGCAAAGTCGTATTTTTCCAGCCAGGCATCCAGAAGCACAATCGGATCCTGGCTGGTGATGCGTCCGCTCTCATCCCTGGCAATGAGATCAAGATTTTCCATGGATTTCACGATCTTGCTTACATATCCTTCACCAAGACCTGTTTTCTCTGCTATTTCCCGTTGGCTAAAAAGATCCGGATGTCTGTACAAAAGAAATCTCGCTACGCGTGAGCTTTTCGGTGCGAACACACTGGCGCTTCGACCAGGCCGCTTATAGCGATTTGGCTGATCTTCGATAATGATCCGAATTCCCGGGCCGGTAATATTTGCGTTTCCGGAAAGATCAAGCCATGATAATTTTGCTTCTTCGCAGTATTTACGCCCAAGTTCATGCATGTAGGGGACAACCAGAGTCTTTATGATGTTCTTTTTGTTCACTTTAACATTATTCAACTGGCGTATCCCGGTTATCACAGAACTCAAATTGCCGGATTCTTGATATTCAATTAAAAAAGTAACATCTTGGATAGATATCATCTCGCCAACTGCGTAACTTCGGAGCTGGTTATCCCCCGTTCCTGGTTCATCGATGATTTGTGAAGACTCGCAATCAAGCCACGCACACAATAAATCGGCGGCATTTTGAACGGCTTCTTTTACTGACAGTTTTATCATAACTTGATTATATATCATAACTTGAAAATATAATCAAGTTGACCTATATAGTCAAGCTGATGTCGTTGACTAGCGCTGACTCCAGTTGCCTCCCTATTTCGCCAATAGAATCTGAAGGCCGTTTCGAAAGGATTCTTCGATTTCTCAGGCCATTGGACAGTATATTTCCTGAATTTTCCGCGGTGGGAGAAAGACAGCAAAAAACCCGCCTTTCAGCGGGTCTGTTCCCGTAAAACAGCGGTTTTTCGGCCATTTTTTGAGGATATGAGCGCGGCAGGACTCGAACGCGAAGCGTTCGCCCGAACCATGCAGCCAATGGCTTAAAAGGGCGCCCTGGGGTTTTTGCGCTTTGCGACCGATGTACTGCTGTTTTCGACGAGTCTCTTGGAGGGGAAAATCCAAGGACATTGGAATTATTTTACCCCCTGAGTCAACGCTTTGAGTCCAATGTCTTTGCGGATTTGCAAGGACACTGGTTGTCCCTGCTGTTGTGCTTAAAAACCTCGGTTCCGGTGAAAAATTCCCGCTCAATATAATCACCGATCCGTTTTCAGGCCTCAAGAATGTCTCGTGAGAAAGCCCGGAAATCACGGTCAGACATATTCAATGCTGTTTTTGATGGAGGCTGATTTTTCCGGATTCCGGATCCCCTCGATTCCCTCTGGTGTGAGCAGATTTACACTCGCCCCAAGCAATTGCTCAAGGTATTCCGCTAGTTCTATAAATCGAAATCCGATGGGTTGGGAAAATTCAACCACCAGGTCGATATCGCTCTGCTCGGACTGGTCGCCGATGCGGACCGAACCAAAAAGACCAATCGTCTCGACACCGAATTCGGCTTTGAGATATTCGTACCTGGATCGGATTCGCTCTGTCACGAGCTCCCGGGATAACATGCCGTTCATTTGATCACGTCGGAAGATTAGAATTCTGCCGCTGGCTTGGACAATGAATGGCTTGCTTGCGGTCCATTGAATCAACTATGGGTCGGATCGGGATACTCCGTTGAACGGATACGGTAGAATGTCCTGTGAAGCCATAAGAGGGAAGCTATCTCTTTTATCCATTTGAGGGACGCGCAGAAAAGGGGGTAACTAACCATGTTTCGACCAAACCCTTCCCTTTAACTTCTATTTTGCCACGTGCTTCACAATTGAACTTCTCCCCAAGCAGCTTTTTTGTCTGGTCTGTAATTTGTATGCGTCCCGGTAATCCATGGGATTCCATCCGTGCCGCCAGGTTTACGGCATCTCCCCAAACGTCATAATGGAATTTAGACTCCCCGATGATGGCGCCGATTACAGAGCCCGAATTGATCCCGATCCGAAAATTAATATCCAGATTCTTTTCTTTGCGGAAAGCCACAAGTTCATCTGCGAATGCAATGGCCAGATCAACGATTGTTGTTGCGTGATCCGCGCGTGGTATGGGTGCCCCCGCAACGACCATGTACGCGTCACCGATGGTGCGGATTTTCTCCACGTGACTCGCTTCTGTCAATTTGTCAAAGCGGGTGAAAAGGTCATTGAGCAGGCTGACGACTTCCGCGGCATCCATCCTCTCCGATAGGGATGTAAAACCCACCATGTCTGCAAAGAGAATGCTGACGTCCTCGAAGCGGTCTGCGATCGGCGACTCTCCCTTTTGAAGACGTTCAGCGATTGATGCCGGCAGCACATTCAGGAGAAGCTCCTCGGAGCGGGCCTTTTCAAAATTCAACTTTTCCCGGTGCGGAGAGCGTCGCGCTGAAAGACAAAGCTGTTGAACATCAGAAAAACAAACGCGCCGATCGAAAGAAAGTTCATCGCGCCGACCACGTCGGACAATAAATCGGGCGGTTGGTCATAGGTGGGCGCAAATTGAACCGCAAGTACGGTGATCACGATCACCACGGCCGAGACCATGGCCCAGCGCCAGGCGTCTTTTCGAGGGCCGCCATTTAAGGCGGCTAACGGCATCATGATGCACCAGATCAAAAAAAGGCCGGATTCGAAGATCCCCCCGAGGGTGACGGTGTAGATCCCCGGCATGATCGCCAACAGCCCCAGATGCAGGTTTCGAAACCAGGTGAACTTCTTCGTAATCAGAAATATCGGCAATGAGACCGCGTTAATCAGAGCGTATAAAAACATGCCTGCTGCGGTGACGTGCGCATCAAAAAACCACATTACAATTCCAAAAGCGGAGATATTAAATATCCCGAAAAAGGCGGCTCCCGTAAAAATCCGTTTCCAAACGGCTTCTTCCGGGGAATCGGTTGGCCCGATACCTGAGGAAAGGAAAGCATCAATCCTTTTTTTCATTTCTTTGCTCCCGAACATGATTAAGAAGGGACAGATCTGCCGGACAGGCCTCAGATCAATGAGCACCGGGTAATCCGGCGGATGAGCGCTGGCCTTACTAGGAAGCCCGCGCCCGATTTATGGAAATATAGCAGGAAATGGCGGCCCGCTCGCGAATTGCAATTTTTGATGGCGTGCGAGACGTCTGAAGAAAGGATCCCAGCCTGCGAAACATCCTCTTCTCGCTCGCGGCGACCGCTGGATCTTTGGGCGAGTCGGAATAAGGTTCGATCGCATCCCAATGCGTGAAAAGCTCCTGGGGCGAGGGGGCATGATGGCGGAAATCAATCACCGATTTTTTTCCGGCATTGAACAGGCCGGCTTCCACAACTTGAGCCAGCGCACTTTCTGCCTGCATGATCCCATCCAGATAACTTACCAGCAAGGGTTCGGAAAAAATCGCTCTACCCTCATGATATGCTTCGACATGGGGCAACTGGGGCATGGGATGAATGTCGATCAGCGCTCCGGCCGGCTTCAGCAGGCGATGGACTTGCTTCAAGGCATGGACCATGCCCTCAGGGTCCATTCATCAAAGTGACCAGGCCAAAATAACGATATCGAATTCGGACGGCGAGTTAGCCTGCCCAAAATCTTCAAGCGATTGATGCCGGAAATCCACCTTGTCCGTGAGGGTTTCCGGCCGGTTCGCTAACGCACGGACGATGCTCTCTTCAAATGTATCGATGGCGATGACATGGGCTGTGTGTTCTGCATAGCGCCAGGTCAGACGGCCGTCGCCGCAACCAATTTCCAGAACATTCCGATCCGTGAAATCGACAAGCTCGAATAAGGCTTGTGTTTCGTTATTTTCGGGGTCTTGCTTAATCATGGATGCCTTCGGGTTTTAGTCGGGGCTCCAGGTAATATTGCGAAGTCCTAAATTTGGGTAACCTGGATTACCCAAACATCCATCGGCTCGCGTTTGCCTTTCAACGACAGCGTCCTTTTTTCCAGCCCGGCAGCATCCAGGTTTGCCCTCCGAACCGTGCTCTCGCTGAGCACCACCTCCCCCGCGGCCGCCTGTGACGCCAGGCGTGCGGCGACATTCACTTCATCCCCAAGCGCGGTCATTTCCACAAGCTCATGTCCTGTACCTACTGTTCCGAAGTAGGCCACGCCGGTATTTATCCCCACGCCTACTGGTGCCCAGGGACCCTCGGGGGAAGCATGGCCTGTAACCCGCAGCATCTCTTGAGCCGCCTCCACTGCAATCTTTGCAAAGCTCTGACCCATGAAAGATGGCAGGAAGAAACCGGAAACCTCATCGCCGGCCAGCTTGTCAATCAGGGCGAGACTGTGCGCAAGCACGCGGGTGGTCTCGGTGTAGAAACGGTCGATCAATCGTTTGAATTCGGTCGCACTCATGCTTTCCGCCAACGGAGTAGAACCGCGCATGTCGGCAAACAGCATGCTCATTTCCGTCTCTACTCCGGCCTTATATTTCTTCGCAGCCTCCTCGCACTGGTTGCACATCAAGGGGTTCATCTGGGACCGCTTTTTGTTCAATACTGTCCTGACAAACGCGCCGCCCGCCCCTGCGAATGGTGCATGGCAGCTGGTGCACCTCGGATCACTCGGCAGTAAAGAATAGAACCGGCGGTAGCGGCCAAAAAAAGTCACCTCAGGACTGGCCAAAGTTTTTTCCATGAGAACTTTTCTTTTCCGATCTCTGGCCGAGGGTTTTTTCATCATATCCAACCTTTTATGGAAGCGTTATGGCAGAAACATTTTACCCATTCATGGGTGGTTAAGGGACAACCGTCTTGACGCTGGGATACCGGCGTAAAAAAACCAACGGTTTAGGATCGACTGCCCCGGTTCACAGCGGTTGCTGCAGCCGCGGTTCCTTTTCCTCATGCCAAATTCCGAAAAGCTGGACGGCCCTGCGAAGTACCCACAAGTTCGTGGAATCATGGAAATGGACCACACCTAACGGGCACACGCACACCTCTGCCCCGAGTTCCTCGTAAACTTCGCGCAGCGTTTCATCCAGGATGGTCTCCTTCGCTTCCTGCGCGCCGCTAACTACTTGCCAGCCGTGCTTGCGTGTAGGGCTGTACGTGAGCAGGATCTGCTCCGCGGGATTTACGACGATCGCCTGCAGCGCCATGGGCGCGGCGGCGAATTTTCGGAACCTGGGCCGGCCGAAATCTGGTAGGGCTGCGAATTCGACATAAAGCACTCTCAGAGTAATGTTGATTTATCGTTCGAAACTATTTTATCGCAGCCGATAACCGAAAGGTCCGAAGCTGAACGGCCCATCGAGTCGGCATCGGGATGAATTTGGACAGTAGTTGCCGATTTTCCGGCATCATCAATATAGGTGCTGAATGCGATTAACCGGGGTTCATTTGGCCTCTATAAGATCAACCATCTTGCGTGTATACGCTCTATATTCTTCAAGTTATCTTTCCTTGATCGTGCTGGTGGAAATAAAAATGAACCGTGCTGTCATTGCATTGCTCCGATTTCTCTCATTTGGCATAAGAACGGTTGGATAGACAAAACCGATCCTCCATTTTGATCGTGCGCTGCTCGTAATGGAGTTCAACGATAAAACTTTGTGTCGAAGAAATCAATTGAAAATCTGTGTCCAATATCCTTGTGGCTTTGCAGGGATATTGGATTCCAAATTGCTATACCACCCATTTTCCAGAAAACCTTTCGCCTGCCAAGTTGCTAAAAGATTTACCGTGCATAAAGACAGCCGTATCAAATCGCAGCGAAGACAACCGCTTTACAGAAGCCAGGCCGGCTTCCATATCTTCAAAGAATGGTGGAAAACGAAGCCCCATCACATTGATTGCCGCGTCCCCGACAATCAGGATGCCTCCGTCTCGGCGCAAGTATAACGATATGTGTCCTGCTGAATGGCCTGGCGTATGCAAAACATCGATCCCGCCAGCCAAATCCAGATGATTGCCATCACGAACCTCTTCTTCGATGGCCACCGGGGCTAAATCGTTCGGCGTCATCCGCATCATTGCATACATTAGTTTGCTGAAAAATCCCGGAGTACTTTTGACAGGCAGCATGGTCTCGCCTTTTCGTACCGAGGCGGCATCAATCGGATGCATTACCGCTGGGGCTCTGGTCTCGCGTTTTAGCGCCTCCAAGCTGCCGGTGTGGTCAATATGCTTATGCGTAACGATGATCTTCTGTACGTCTTCTGGCGCATGTCCTATTTCTTTCAATCCCTTGAGAATCTTCTCGGCACTGTCAGGCATTCCGCAATCAACAATGATAGGGCCATTTTCATCGTCTAAGAAAACGGTATTGACAAAGCCTAGCGGACAAAGATGGACTCCAGGGGCAATCGTCTCAACCGGCACGTAAAATCTCCCTCCGAAAGGACCTGGTGCTATGTTGGGGGAACAAGCCCGAGCTGCTGCAACAAGCTCATCTGGTCCATTTCCAACCAGCGTTCTACAATTCTTCCGTCTTTGATCCGCTCGATGGAGATACCACTCACTAAGACTCTCTTCCCGGTTGGGGGGAGCCCCAGGAAATCACCAACATGGGTGGCTTCCCAGATAACGCGGTTTACAACCAGGTCTCCCTCAGCGACCTGATCCAGGATTGTGTATTTCTGGTCGCTGAAGATTGTTTGATATCCGGAGATTTTCTGTAAGAGCTCTTCACGACCAGTCGCTTCCATGGAGCCGGTCTGGTTGAATTTGAAATCAGGAGATAACACACGTTCCAGCTCTTCCGAGTCATTGGTTTCAAAGGCCGTAAAGAACCGTCTTGGCACGTCCTTATTCTCTTCTTTGGTCATTTGAATATCCTGTAATTTGAGTGATGCGAAAAGTTCTCGGCAAACGTGTAAATATAGTAGCTGAGTTTAGGATAACAGAGCGTCGGTGCAAATGCATGCGTGTCCACACGTATTCGATTACGTATTTTCTTGAAACGCAGTGCTTTCTATTTCGAAGGGGGAGCTAACTTCTTAAATCGCTCGGTCCGCTTTCGATTACCCAGCGCACGATCTTCGTCCGCTCCGTGACACCCAGCTTGGAGCGAATGTGGGCGATGTGTTTCTCGACAGTGCGCTTGCTCAGAACGAGACCGTCCGCAATCTCTTCGTTCGTCTTGCCTTTGGCGATCATGATCGCGACTTCACGTTCCCGTGGGGTTAATTGATCCAATTTTTCGTGAGTCTGCCGGCTCGAGGTCGTTCTCATCACCACCTCTTCTGCCAGAGCCACCGCTTCATTGAGAGAAAGTCTCTTCCCGGCCGCCTGTTCTTTTTGAAATACCGGGGCAGAAAGGTTGGTTTGGGCGAGATCCAGGTAGTACTCATACGTCATGCTGGTGGAAGCCCACTCGCCGGTGATTTTTCCCCCACCGATGTTGGCCGCGGTTGCCAGCAAACGGGCTCCGGCTCCTGGTAGTTCGCTGACAATGGCCAGGGCGGCAAACCCGAGCAGACACTCGGTCATCCCGGCTTCGTTCCCCTGTTCTTGATGTAATATCATGCTGTCCTGGAAAAGTGCGGTTGCCTTTTCCAAATCATCCAGGTGGAGGCAGGCATGGCCAAGATTATGATAAACCGAAGCCAGGTCCCGGTTGGCGTGTATCTCCTGAAGCAAGGATATACTCTCTTCATAATTAGTTCGGGCTTGAAGATAGTTCTGTTCACAGCGAGACAGGTCACCGGAAAAGTTAAGGGCCATTGCGGTACGATAAGAATTCTTCATTTCGCGCAGCAGGGGAATGGCCTCATCCAACATGGTCCGGGCTTCACCCAATTCCCCGAGCGACATCGCCGCAATGCTCCAGAGGCTTAAATTCATGCTTAATTGATAGGTATCTTCTAATTCACGGGCGATTTGAATGGTCTGTTTGGCAAAACCAAAGGCCCTGTAATGGTCCCCGGCCAGCCGCGCTCTCAATGCGAAGGCAGACAAGACCCACCTCAGAGCTTCCTTATCTTCTGCATCAATCCTTTCCATAAGGTCTGCGACAAGGTCTCCGTATTTGAATTGCGCCTCTCGATTCCTTCGGAATCCAGCCATCGTCATCGCATAAAAAACTGCGTTTGCGAGAACGTCGATACGTAATTCTTCACCCGCTTTTGCGATGAGTCGGTCAAACCAGTTCAACCCTTCTTCAACATGGTCGCGAATTGTCCAAAATGGGTAAATCGCTATTGCGATGCGCAGACCGGCTTCAACCTGACCGTTTTGCAACGACCAGGCCAGCGCAGTCTGAATATTTGCTCGCTCATTTTCTAACCAGTTCAACCATAATTGCTGGTACTCCCCAGTAAGTTTTGGTTCTGTCTCTTCTGTCAGCTGTAAAAAGCAATATAGATGCCTGTTGTGAATCGATGACCATTCGCCAGACTTTTTCAATTTTTCTTGTCCATATTGCCGAATCGTTTCCAACAGTGAGTAACGAGCACTGTTGGACCGAACGGTATCGGCCACTACCAGTGATTTGTTTACAAGCGAAGAAATCGTAGATAGAAGATGTTTCTGCTCCTCCTTTGTATAAGTGCAAACCATTTCGACAGTGTTCAACGAGCAGCCTCCCGCAAAGACAGACAGCCGCTGAAGCAGGAGTTGCTCCGGTTTTCCGAGCGAGTCATAACTCCAGCTAATAGCTGCCTGGAGAGTCTGGTGTCTAAGGTCAACCCCAGCCCGTTGACCGGATTTGAGCAACGCAAAACGGTTGTCCAGATGGCTGGCAATCTGGCTGGCCGTTAATACATTGACCCTTGCTGCCGCCAGTTCAATCGCCAGGGGCATCCCATCGAGCCGATTGCAGATGTCAACGATCGCACGTGCGTTGTCTCGTTCCAGGGTAAAACCCGGCACAATCGCCACGGCGCGATCCACAAAGAGCTGCACTGCTTCGTACTGATAAAGTGCTTGGTAGGCTTTGAATGAATTTCCTGCCGATGAAGCCCCTTCAGCAAACACATCATAAGTCGGGATGGAGAGCGCAGGCACGGGAAAAACCCACTCCCCGGCGATCGCTATATGTTCCCGGCTGGTCAATAAAATGGTCAGGTCTGGGCAAGCGCGTAAGAAATCGTTTACAAGTTGAGCACAGACCGCAATGAGATGTTCACAGTTATCCAAAACGAGAAGACGTTTTCCCTGGAGTGAATCCGTCAACATCTCCTTGATTGATCGGCCTGGCTGCTCTTTGGAATCAATTGCTTTGGCGATGGTCTGTGCCACAAGCGTTTCTTCGGACACTGTGGCTAAATCAACCCAACTGCAACCGTCTTCATATTCATTTTGAACTTGCGCGGTAACCACAGCCGCGAGGCGCGTTTTGCCGCACCCTCCAGGACCAGTTATGGTCAGGAGGCGCGATTGTGTCAGCTGCTGTTTGATTTCAGAAATTTCCCTTCGGCGGCCTATGAACCGCGTCAGATGAAGGGGGAGATTGCTTCTCATTCTCGTAGACATTAATTTGCGCCAGGAAAGCTCAGGTCATTTCCATCGACCACCATACCGACAAAGGTTTCGCGCGACGTTCTTTGGCTTTTGGTTTTTATATTAAACCAAAGAAACGGAATGAGTTCAGGTCGAGAAGCAACCAATGTTCTAGAAAGACATTGGAACGACCATCTCAAGAGCAACCAATGGCTTCGTCATTTTCACAAGGACATTGGCAGCAAAAAAACGAGGACATTGGACACATACTGTTTCTTGTCTGAATTCGGAAACAAATAAGCGTATCGTTGGTCTTCAGAGACCCGAGTGGGAGGAACTCAACAAAAAACCCGCCTTTCGGCGGGTCAGCTCCCGTAAAATAGCCGTATTTCAATTGTTTGTGGGAGAAGTGATCGCGGCAGGACTCGAACGCGAAGCGTTCGTCCGAACCATGCAACCAATGGGTTCGGAAAATGGGCGTCCGGGGAAGATTACCCTGTCTTTCCTGCCTGTTATGTCCAGAATCAGCCTGGTTTCGGGTCCAAATTGTCCACAATTTCCATCGGTTCCAGTCTATTTGCACCCAAACTGCACCCGGAGAGGCGATTCGACATCGATATTTGACACGGATAAATGCCTGAATTGAATCAACTAATTTGACTCAGTTCTCATTTTTTGTCAAAAGTCCAAGTTCTTAGCCTTAGCGTAAGTTTTGTGCAATCAGAGCGCGAAGTGCTTAAATCGTCAAAATCGCGCATTTTCTGAAAACGGCAACGGGAGCTGCACAGCCCATTGCTTTTTCACCGCCAGGGGCCGGCCTGCAAACAGGCTGTGGTCCGTGAACGTTAACAAACAACCTTGCTCTTGCCAATCCACCAAGGCTGATGTGTGGACGGCCAGCCGGACTTGCTCATTCACCTTCGGTTGTCGTGTGTTGTCTCGAAGGCTTCGCACGCCGTCGCCATTACCGAAGGAATGGTTTTCCCGACAGCGCACGCCGTGTTGGGCAGCGATTTGCTCGTTGCTTCACCTTTTGTCCCCAATCATTTAATCTCGATGGAGTTAATAATGCCATCTACGAGAGGGCGAAACTCTGTGTCTTTCTCAATGGGATATTCACTTACCACCACAACAGCGATTTTTCCTCGAACAATGATTATCTGAATATTCATTCGCTCATCATCGGTGTATTCGATTCTTGCGGCATCTTGTCCATTTATTGTAACGAGAGTTGCCTCTTCGGAGGAGAAAAAGTCCGTTATCTCTTCATCGTCATCGGAATTCACACCAAGAAAGAAGTCCATCACAATGCCCGATGTACATTTCAATTGGAAGGCGGCATCGGGATCACATGATGATAATAACAAACCCCTTATGCCAGAATCTGCAAACCAACCACAATCCCATTCAGGGGGGTGTTTGAATGAGTAGCTTGATGCATGAGCAGAAAAGTATTCGTCGTAATTTATGGAGTCGTAATAAACGCAGTTTGTGGGATCGAATGCTGTGAAGTTGTCTGTTGCCGATTGTTTATTTGCACAACCAGACAATATCAAGCTAATAAGGATGAGAGCAAATGATAAAGAGCTAATTTTAATATTCATCCTTCTCTCCTTGATGCATTACAAGTCGCCCAACGAATTAAGGTTTGATGCGGCGCAAAAAACATCCTCACCATCTCCGTCTCTCAGAACCCGCATAATCCTCAGTTGAACTGAGCCGAGAAATCGTGTAGCTCGAAAGGGGCGGCTTTTGAAATTAAGTCCAACCGGTTGGACAAGAATGAGGTGGGGAACGTAAGAGTCTGGCGCTCATTTTAACCTTTTGCTCGCTTATGAGCAAGCAGTTCAAGCTAAAAACAGCGCTGGCGGATCAGGGACCGGCCTGCAAACAGGCGGTAGTCCGTGAACGTTAACACACAACCTTGAACTCCTGGATCTTGCGCTGCGGGCTGTGGGTCACCGTCTTTTGGTAGATTGAGACCGCCTGGATCTCGTCGACCAGACCGATGGCCTGGGCGAATTGGCCCCAAACGACTAGCATGGCGTGGTGGGTCAGCGTGTCGGCATCGTGTTGGCTCATAGCAGCTCTCCTTCCGAGGCTGCCATGAGCCTACCCGCTCAAGGTTCGATTGTAAAAGTGCTGTTTTGTGCCGAAAAAGGTTGTTTGCCTGCTGATTGCACAAAACCTACGTTAATTCTGCCGCAAAACCTCAACGTTGATGATAATGTCTCGCCTTCGCTTGTTCAGAGTGTAAATGCAAATACCGAAACATAAAGGTAGAAGGATGTCCCCAAGCCAACCAGTCCCCCACAAACCGTGACTTGTCAGAGCTTAAGGGGTTAGGTAGCTTATTGCGTTCTAGACATGCACCCGCAACAACTTTAGAACACGTGTTCTGGTAGAATGGAATCCACAAGTATGCCAACGGATCTGCCTTGAACCGCTTCATCTACCGCCTCCTTCGCCGCCTGGGGCTCCTCCGCCCGGAGCGTCTCACCTTCAACCTCGAACTGGAAGACCGGCTGGCCCTGCGCGAACTGGCCCGCCAGGAAAAGCGCCGGCCCGACGACGTGGCCGCCGACCTGCTCGCGGCCGCCCTCGAACGCCGCCGGATTGCCGGCGAGTACCTGGGCGTGTGGCACAGCCTGACACCGCGCGAGCAAGAGGTCGCCGCTCTGATCTGCCTGGGCTACACGAGCAAGCAGATGGCCGCCCGCCTGCAGATCTCGACCGAGACCGTCAACACGCACGTCTACAACGGCCTGCGCAAGTTCGGCCTGCACCGCCGCACTGAACTGCAGCGGCTGCTGGGGGATTGGGATTTCAGTTCCTGGGTTCAGGATAGCAAATAATTAAGGTGTGCAGGGGGCTCTGCCTCTGCACACTTTTATTCTCACCCCCTCCTCCCCAATCGCTTTACCCCGATCTCCCAGGTATTTCCACACCGTTTGGGATTGTAGCGCCCCTTAAAACCGGTAGCGTGGGCGTATGAACGCCCTCACCATCCCTTCCGGCGCGCGGCTGGCGCTGGTCGCCGCACCCAATGCCGCCGGGCCGCAAATGCTCCTGCTGGCTGCCCGGTTGGCGCTGGCCTGCCCGCTGCGGATGTTGGACGGCGGGAATAACTTCGACGCCGTCGTCGTCGCCCGCCACTTGCGTGGGTACACCGCCCGGGTCGAGCCGGTCCTCGACCACATCCGGATCCGGCAAGCCTTCACCTGCTACCAGCTGCTGACCCTCTTAAATGAAACCCCGCAATCCGCGGAGCCCACCCTCGTCCTCGACATGCTGGCGATCTTTCAGGACGAGAGCGTCTACCTGGCCGAACGCCGCCGCCTGCTGGGCGAATGCGCCTTGCGACTGCGTTTCCTGAGCGGCGCTGGGCCGGTCGTCGTCAGTGCCCGCCCTTTGGACGGCAATGCCGGCGCAATTGGCCTCTACGTACTGCTGCAGGCCGCTTGCGATGCTGTCCTGACGCCTCAGGTCGATCAACCCTCACCCGACAGCCCGATCCTGCCCGGTTTTGGATAAAAAAGGAGTTTCCCATGGGACGCACCCTCGCCACCGCCACCCAGCTTTTCCAGGAGGAGCAGGCCGCCCTGGCCCGCTTCCGCCGCGCCCTGCGCCGCGAAGATCAGCTAGTCCTCGACGAACTCTTCGCCCTCGCCCACCGCCACCTCCCCGCCGTCAGCCACGCGGCGCACATTTCGCCATTCGAGACCCTGCTGCTGTCGATGCTGATCGAAGAGCACAAGGCCGTGCTGAAGTTGCGCGATGGCCTTGGTCAGGCGGCGGGCGCCATTTGAGCCTTGCTCTGAGTAGAGTCGAAGGGGAAGTCGAATGGTTCTGGTTGTTGGCAGCAGCCGAGTGAACCTTGAATCCGGCGCGTTTTCGCGCCATCTCCAGCCGGGTTTTTAACCTGACCCAGGCCCTAAAACGTAAGGGGCCCGCTTCCGTTGCTGAGATGAAAGAGGTGTTTTTTGTGTTTAAGTTGGCTGCTCTGCCCCTTCCATGAAACCGTCGTCACGACCTCGTCTGGTACAGAAACAATCGTCAAATGCAATGGCGCTGGTTTGCGTCCGAAAACTATGGTACATAGTAAGTACTCCGGTTGACATGCAAGCAATTCGCCAGCTTGCCAGGATTCGGAATAAAATGGTTCTTACAGAAGGCATCGGTCGAGTGTTGTTTCCTGCATCGTGAATCCATGAAGCGGGCATGGTAAAGACATCCTTTTACAACGAGGCGGATCATGATCCTTTGCGTGAAGTGATTCCGGGCTGGAGGTGGTTGCATGGACCTCGAAAGTAGACCCGCGGAAATTGGCCGCATGGGGGAAATCGCCGGGGGGACTCATTCCAGTCTATTTTACGAGACGGAGCAGGATCTGATTGAGATCCTCGGCGTCTATTTCCAGGCCGGTCTGGCGAACCATGAATTCTGTCTCTGGCTTACAAGCGATCCAAACGTGGATAAGGCTCGGAGCATGCTGAGGCAAGCCCTCCCGTCCGCAGACCGGTTCCTGGAATCAGGCGATATCGAGATCCGCTCTTTTCAACAATGGTATCTGGAAGATGGTGTTTTTGAACCCATCCGCGTCCTCGATAACTTCGACACGAAACTCACCCGGTCGCTGGCAAAGGGCTATCCGAAAATGAGGGTCCTGGGGGATGATGCCTGGCTTGATCGGGAGCATTGGCAGTCGTTTTCCGATTTTGAGGGAAGACTCGAGGAGCGGTTCGCCGGTAAACCGATCAGCATTCTGTGTGCCTACCCGGCTGGCGCACACAATGTGGCGGACATCCTGGAGGTTGCCCGAACACATCGCTTTGTGGTTTCAAAACGAAACGGGGTGTGGGAAATTTTCGAGTCCCCCCGATTGATGCAGGCGGAAGCAGCGTTACAGAGAGCGGAAAAACTATTCCGGGCCATCGTCGAAGATCAGTCGGAGATGATTGTGCGCTGGAAGCCGGATGGGACGCGGACATTTGTCAACGAGGCATATTGTCGCACATTCGGCAAGACATTTGATGAACTGGTCGGTACGAGTTTCTGGCCCCTGGTGGCAGAGCCCTACCAGACGAGCGAACTCAAGCGGATTCGCCGTCTGACGCCCGATTCCCCGTATTCGATGGCCGTCCACGAGAGCATATTGCCGGATGGCAGCACGCAGTGGCAGGAATGGAGCGATCGCGGCTTTTTCGACGCGCAGGGCCGCCTGGTGGAACTCCAGTCCGTCGGGCGGGATATCACCGAGCGCAAGCGCGCGGAAGAGTCTCTCCGGGAAAGCGAAGCCAAACTGAAACAGGCGCAACAGATCGCCCGGATCGGCTACTGGGAGCGCGATCTGATCGCCGATCGCATCACCTGGTCGGAGGAAACCGGCCGCATATTTGGATTGGAATCCTATGGCGGCGGGCAAAGCCTGGCGCAATTTCTGGACCTGGTCCATCCGGATGATCTGGCACGCTTTCAGCAAGCGTTGCATGAAGCGCTGCAAGGCAGCCGGCTTTTTGATATCGAAGTCCGTGAGGTGCGCCCGGATGGCGAGTTGAGGTTCTTGCATATCCGTGACGAAATTGTCTATGATGAAACGGGCAAGCCCATCCGCATGTTTGGAACCGTGCAGGACATCACTGACCGAAAGCAGGTCGAAGCGGAGCGTGAGCGTTTGTTTGATGAGCTAAAACAAAACCGTGCGCAGCTGCAGACCCTCTCTCGCCGTCTGGTCGAAGTGCAGGAATCCGAACGAAAGAATCTGGCCCGCGAGCTGCATGATGAGATCGGGCAGACCCTGAGCGGATTGATGCTGCAGGTTGGAACGGCGAAAGGCCTCCTGCCGAAATCGGCGATATCCGCCCTGAACATTCTCGAGCAATCGGAAACCCTGGTCGATGAAGCCCTGGAGCGCACGCGGGCGATCATCGCCGGGCTCCGGCCGCAGGTGCTGGATGACCTCGGCCTGGCCCCGGCATTGCGAGGTCTCGGCGAAGAATTGCACGAAGACACCGGCGCCCTGGTCGAGGTCACAACGCTCGATTTGCCCAAACGCCTGCCCCCACCGTTCGAGGTCGCCCTGTTCCGCATCGCCCAGGAAGCGTTGACAAACGTCCGTAAGCACGCCCAGGCGGGCGGCGTCAGCATCACGCTGGCGCGCGAGGATGAGCGGGTGGTCCTGTCGGTAGAGGACGATGGTCTCGGATTCGAACAGGAGACGACCCGCTCCGGTTTGAAAGATGAAATCTTCATCGAGGGAGGCTGGCCGATTCCTACCGGTCATTTCGGATTGATCGGCATCCGGGAACGCGTCAAACAGTTGGGCGGCCGGCTGCAGATCACGAGCGCGCCGGGCGAGGGCACGACCCTGCTGGTGGAATTGCCGTTTTCGGAAGCGGAAGCGCCGACCGATGAACGCTTATAAAATCCTGGTTTGCGACGACCATGCCGTGGTGCGGGCCGGATTGCGCTTGATCCTCGATCAGGAGCAGGATTTCCGCATCGTGGGCGAGGCCGAAAACGGCGAGCAGGCGATCGACCTGGCGGCCCAGCTCCAGCCGGACCTGGTCCTGATGGACATCTCCATGCCCGGCGCAAACGGGCTGGAGACCCTCCCGCGACTGCATGCGGTGGCCACGGAAGCCCGGGTGCTGATCCTGACGGTCCATGACGATACGGCTTACTTCTTCGAAGCATTGCGGGCCGGGGCGGCCGGATATGTCCTGAAGGGAGCCTCGGCGAGTGAATTGCTGGCCGCCGTACGGCTGGTGGTCCAGGGCGGCGTGCCGATCCCGCGCGGTTTGGGGCCCCGCCTCCTGAGCGACTATCTGAAGCGTACCGATCAGAAAACGGCATCGGGCGAGGACCCGCTTTCCCCGCGCGAGCGCGAGATCCTGCGGATGATTTGTAACGGCCGGACCAATAAACAGATCGCAGAGGAGCTGTTCCTGAGCGTCCGCACCGTGGAGCGCCATCGCTCCGCCATCATGCGCAAGGCCGGATTGGAAAATCGGGCCGAGCTGGTGGCCTATGCCGTCCGGCAGGGCTTACTCACCAGGGGCGATATGTGATCGCAGGCGCGATCTTAGAATGGGGGGCGCGAGAACAAGACCGGGTTATCCCGGCGGGAACCTGCGTGGCGGGTTCCCGCCATTTTTTTGTCGGTGAACACGGAAGTCAGGCCAATCGGTTTCGGTTAGCCTTTCCTGCTGCGTCGTCTGTGGCAATGGAAAGGAAAAACGAAATGACCGATTTGCCTATAAGCGTCCTGCTGGTGGAAGACTCGGAATACGATGCGGAATTGATCCTGGATGTGCTCGTGCGCGAAGGCTACCAGGTTACATCTGAGCGGGTCGAAACCCGCGCGGCCCTGGAAGCTGCCCTGATCCAACACGCCTGGGATGTGATCCTGTGTGATTATCGCCTACCGCAGCTCGATGCATTGGAGGTCATCGCCGCGCTCAACGATAGCGGCCGAGATATCCCGCTGCTCATCATTTCGGGAACGATCGGGGAGGCGTCGGTCGTGGCCGCCATGAAAGCCGGCGCAGGCGATTTCTTAAACAAATCGGAGTTAGCGCGTCTGGTCCCGGCCATTCAGCGGGAAATGCGGGAAACTGCGACGCGCCGCGAACGCCAGGAGGCATTAGAAGCCCTGCGCAGGTCGGAAGCGAACTTCCAGCTGCTAGCCGAAAAATCCCAGCACGGGATCCAGATCATCCAGGATGGGAAAATCGTTTACACGAATCCGGCCATGGCCGCCATGACGGGTTACCCCATCCAGGAATTTGCGGGCATGCCTGTGGAAGCGCTTCTGGCGATCATGCACGCAGAGGACCGCAGCACGGTGGAAGCGCAGGTACAGGGCCGCCTGGCCTGGGAGGAAGTGTCCTCCTCTGTCGAGGTGCGGCTTATCCGCAAGGATAGCGATGTTCGATGGGTTCAATTTTTTATCAACCCCATCGAGTTCGATGGGAAACCGGCTATCCTGGTCACCATCGTCGATTTCACCGAACGCAAACGGGCTGAAGAAACGGTTCGTCAGATGCAGGACCGCTTCATCGCTTTGACCGAGAACGCCCCGGATGGGATCGCGTTGATCGAGCGCGATGGAAAGATGAAGTTCGTCAGCCCGGCCGGCCGGAGGATGTTCGGCTACGGCCTGGACGAAAAACTTGAAATCGACCCGGAAAAACAGATCCATCCCGATGAGCTCCCCGCCGTGCTCGCGGCGCTGGCCAATCTGATTGAAAACCCTACCCAGAACCCCACGCTTCAATACCGGTTCAGGCACCGGGACGGCGCGTGGCTGTGGCTGGAAAGCACTTTCACCAACCTGCTCAGTGTGAAAAGCGTCGAAGCGATCGTGATCAACTTTCGGGATGTCACCGAACGCAAACGGGCGGAAGAAAAAAACGAGCAGCACCTCGAACGGCTGACGGCCTTGCGGGAGGTCGATCAGCTGATCGCGTCCACATTCAATCTGCAAATAGGTCTGGACGCCTTGCTTTCGCGAGTGTTAAGGTTTCTGGATGTGGACGCCGCCACCGTGTTGATGCTGGATTCGATCGAAAAGACGCTGGTGTATGGCGCCGGGATCGGATTCCACACCACCGCCGCGCACGCCGCGGATGTGCGCCTGGGAGAAAGCCTGGCCGGGAAGATCGCCCTCGAACGGGATATCCTGCACGCACGCATCGGGCCGGGAGAACCCGGTCATCCGCTCCTGACCGATAACCTCAAGAGGGAAGATTTCGTGAGTTATGCCGGCGCGCCATTGATCATCAAAGGCAAAGTGATCGGTGTCCTGGAAGTGTTCAACCGATCGCTGACAAAACAGGATCAGGACTGGCTGGCTTTCTTCGAAATCCTGGCCGGGCAGACGGCGATCCTGATCGAGAACGCGCAATTGTTCAATGGTCTGGAAGCTTC